>ERZ791607.2152-NODE-2152-length-11765-cov-3.653886_pt1 | contig 11765 bp, 6 predicted proteins | sample MGYA00509964_ERZ791607 | MGnify/ENA primary metagenome ERZ791607 (study PRJEB30046, sample SAMN00791907) | human gut metagenome | study: EMG produced TPA metagenomics assembly of the A metagenome-wide association study of gut microbiota in type 2...
TATATTTTTAAATATTTTATATAAACTTATATACTTCCTAATGTTGTATTACAACTTTCTTTAACAAAAATACAACTTATCTAATCAAACAAATTTTATTATAATGGATATTTCATTTTTTTTCAACAAATAGATTTATAAAGTATCAATAAATCTTTATTTTTTCTTTTTTTATCATTAATTTCATAAAAAAGAAAAGCAAGATACAATAAAGTATCTTGCTTTTTATTAATCTTATTCAGTAACTGTAGTTTCTTCTTGTGCTTCATGTTCAGCAGCATCTAAATCTACTACATTGATATTTCTATATCTACTCATACCAGTACCAGCAGGAATTAATTTACCGATGATAACATTTTCCTTAAGACCGATAAGTGGATCAACCTTACCTTTGATAGCTGCATCAGTAAGAACACGAGTAGTTTCTTGGAATGATGCTGCAGATAAGAAGGAATCTGTTGCCAAGGAAGCTTTTGTAATACCTAAGAGGATTGGACGAGCAACGGCTGGAATACCGCCTTCTTCAATAGCTTTAGCATTTGCAGATTCAAAGCTATTGATATCAATATATTCACCAGGGAGGAAATCAGTGTCACCAGAATCTTCAATTTTAACTTTATGAAGCATCTGACGAACCATAACTTCGATATGTTTATCGTTGATACCAACACCCTGAGATTTATATACTTTTTGTACTTCGTATACGAGGTAACGCTGAGTTTCACGTAAACCACAAATACGTAAGATATCATGTGGATTAATAGAACCTTCAGTGATTTTATCACCAGGTTTAATTCTTACACCATTTTTAACAATGAGACGAGAACCATATGGAATTAAATATTCTCTAGATTCGCCTTCATCTGGTGTAATAGTAACTATGCGCATTTCTTTATCTTCGGAAATGAGAACAGTACCTTCGATTTCAGCAATGATAGCATGATGTTTTGGTTTTCTTGCTTCGAACAATTCTTCAACACGTGGAAGACCCTGTGTGATATCTTCGTCACTGGCAACCCCACCAGAGTGGAATGTACGCATTGTAAGCTGTGTACCAGGTTCACCGATAGATTGAGCAGCGATGATACCAACTGCTTCACCAACTTCAACCTGATTAGCTGTAGCAAGGTCTTGACCATAACATTTAATACATACACCAAGCTGAGATTTACATGTGAGTACGCTACGAATAGAAACTTTTTCACGTACTTTACAAATTGCTTTAGCAAGAGCTGGTGTAACAGTTTCGTTAAGAGAAGCGATTTTTTCACCAGTAGCAGGATCAATGATATCTTCTGCTAATACACGTCCTACAATACGATCTTCAAGAGATTCGATAATACCGTTACCTTCTTTAATAGCTTCAACTTCGATACCACGAATGTTGTTATTGCGAACTTTAACTTCTTTCGCATCACTATTTAATACAGCTTCGATATATTCTTCTGTAAGTGGTGTATTTGCAGGAATGATTTCTGCGCCTGTGCTATCATAAACAGCATCAGTTGTATTTTTACCAAGCATTTCATGCATCATAGCATGTTTAATGGATTTACGTACATTTTCTTCAGGAGCACCAAGAGCTATTGTTTCAGTGGACATGGAGTTGAGTCCTTCATAAATAGCGGAACCTTTGAGTACGATTTCGCTAACATTATGTTCACCAATAGTATTAAGAGCTTCTTCATCAAGTGTAGTATCTGCAGCATAAAGAACTTCGCCTGTTTTTGGACTAACGATATCATTTGCAAGCACACGGCCTTTTAAGCTATCGCCAAGTTCTTTGATTGCAGCGCTAGAAGATGCAGCGAGTTTTGCACGTTCACGTACGAGGTTAATACCTACAACGTCACAGTCATCTTCACGAACGATAACGTCTTGAGCAACGTCAACAAGACGACGAGTGAGGTAACCAGAGTCAGCTGTTCTAAGTGCTGTATCGGCAAGACCTTTACGAGCACCATGAGAAGAAATAAAGTAATCAGACACTGTTAAGCCTTCACGGAAGTTTGCTTTGATTGGTAAGTCGATGATTTTACCAGATGGATCAGCCATAAGACCACGCATACCAGCGAGCTGACGCATCTGCTGTCTGTTACCGCGGGCACCGGAGTCAGCCATCATGAAGATATTATTGAATGTATCCATGTTAGCCATCATCGCATCAGCAACGTCATCTGTAGCATCGCTCCAAAGTTTTACAACTTTCTTATAACGTTCGTCTTCAGTGATAAGACCACGATTATAGTCGCGTTCAACACGGTTAACAACTTTTTCTGTAGCTGCCAAAATTTCTTTCTTTTCTGGTGGAACAATGATATCAGAGATAGCAACTGTCATACCAGCAAGACAAGCATAATGGTAACCTAAGTTTTTAACATTATCAATTACTTCAGCAGTTTTAGAACCACCAAATGTTTCAAAGCATCTAGCAACTAATTTACCAAGTTCTTTTTTACCTGTTTTGTAACCGAGATACCATTGTCCAGAGTTACCACCATGAACAATAGCTTCTTTAGCATCACTAGCAAGTAAGTTTTTAATATAACCAGCATCAACAACTGTATCAGCTGGAACGATTTCTTTACCTTCGCTATTAACGATTGGTTCAGCCATCTTTTTACCTTTTAAGCCTTTAATTAAAGCTTCACGAGCTTCTGGTGTATCAGCTTCTAAGGAAACTTTTGTTACTTGATAGAAATCGCGAATTTCAGGAGGAAGAATTTCATTGAAAATCATACGACCAAGAGTTGTTTTTACAAGGCCATATCCTTCCATACGAACCTGAATTAATGCTTGTAATTGAAGATTTTTATGTTGATGAGCTAAAATAGCTTCATTTATACCAGTAAATACTTTTCCTTCTCCTTGTGCATTTGGACGAAGGATTGTTAAATAATAAGAACCAAGTACCATATCCTGAGATGGAGTGATAATTGGGCCACCATCTTTTGGTGCTAAGATGTGGTTAGCAGCAAGCATTAAAATACGAGCTTCTGCTTGAGCTTCTGCTGAAAGTGGAAGGTGAATAGCCATCTGGTCACCATCGAAGTCAGCGTTATAAGCTGTACAAGCAAGTGGATGTAATTTAAGTGCACGACCTTCTGTGAGTACAGGTTCAAAAGCCTGAATACCAAGACGGTGAAGCGTAGGGGCACGGTTTAAAAGAACTGGATGTTCTTTAATAACTTCTTCTAATACATCCCAAACTTCTGGACGAATACGTTCAACCATGCGTTTTGCAGATTTAATATTGTGTGCAAGTCCAGAATTTACAAGTTTTTTCATTACAAATGGTTTAAATAATTCAAGAGCCATTTCTTTTGGTAAACCACATTGATGAAGTTTAAGTTCAGGACCTACAACGATAACGGAACGACCAGAGTAGTCAACACGTTTACCTAATAAGTTCTGACGGAAACGACCTTGTTTACCTTTGAGCATATCACTTAAAGATTTAAGTGGACGGTTACCAGGGCCTGTTACAGCACGACCACGGCGACCATTATCGATAAGTGCGTCAACTGCTTCTTGAAGCATACGTTTTTCATTGCGCACGATAATATCTGGTGCACCTAAGTCTAATAAACGTTTTAAACGATTATTACGGTTGATAACACGACGATATAAATCATTTAAGTCAGATGTAGCAAAACGACCACCATCTAATTGAACCATTGGACGTAATTCTGGTGGAATAACTGGTACTACATCAAGAATCATCCAAGATGGTTTATTGCCAGATTTACGGAAAGCTTCTACTACTTCTAAGCGACGAATAGCACGAACTTTACGCTGACCGCTAGAAGTACGAAGTTCTTCACGTAATTCTTTATTCATTTTATCTAAATCTAATTCTTCTAAAAGCTGTTTTACCGCTTCAGCACCCATGCCTACTTTGAAGCTAGAGCCATATTTATCATAATACTCACGGTATTCATTTTCGGATAAAAGTTGCTTTTTAATAAGAGGTGTATCGCCTGGATCTAATACTATATAAGAAGCAAAGTATAATACTTTCTCTAAAGAACGAGGTGATACATCTAAGATAAGACCCATACGACTTGGAATGCCTTTAAAGTACCAAATGTGAGATACTGGTGCAGCAAGCTCTATATGACCCATACGTTCACGACGTACTTTTGCACGAGTTACTTCTACGCCACAACGGTCACAGACAATACCTTTATAACGAATGCGTTTGTATTTACCGCAATGACATTCCCAGTCACGTGTAGGACCAAAAATTCTTTCACAGAACAAACCATCACGTTCAGGTTTTAAAGTACGATAATTGATAGTTTCTGGTTTTTTTACTTCGCCATAAGACCATTCACGAATCTTTTCTGGAGAAGCTAGTCCTATGCGCATAGAATCAAAATTATTTACATCTAACAAGGGGCTGTCACTCCCTTTCTTTAAAATTCAGCCTTGCATCTGTTAAAAAACTTTTATTAAACAAATAAAAGTTACCTACATTACTATATCACTATTTCAATTTATTGATTAAGAGCATTTATAATTAATAAATGCTCTTAAATCGATTAAATTAAACCATTATATTATTCGTCAAAATTATCTGCACCAAGATCAGCAATGATATCATCTGTTGGTTCTTCAGTAGTATAATCATCTTCTACTACATTTTCTTCAGAAACATCTGTTGTTACTGCTTGACCATAAGATTCTTTTGTTGCTGTTGCATCCATATCGAGTTCTCTTGCAGTTTCATTGATATCATCTTCAATATCATTAATCATAATTTCCTGTGCATCTTCGGAAAGAACTTTGATATCAAGACCAATACTTTGTAACTCTTTAATGAGAACTTTGAAGGATTCTGGAACACCTGGTTCAGGAATGTTTTCACCTTTTACAATAGCTTCATATGTTTTAACACGTCCAACAACATCGTCAGATTTTACTGTTAAAATTTCTTGAAGTGTATAAGCTGCACCGTATGCTTCGAGAGCCCAAACTTCCATTTCCCCGAAACGCTGACCACCAAATTGTGCTTTACCACCAAGTGGCTGTTGAGTAACGAGAGAGTATGGACCAGTTGAACGAGCATGGATTTTATCATCAACAAGGTGATGAAGTTTAAGCATGTACACGCAACCTACTGTAACAGGATTTTCAAATGGTTCACCTGTACGACCATCATATAAAATAGTCTTACCATTATCAGAGAAACCAGAAGCTTTGAGTGTTTCAAATACTTCGTTACCTTTTGCACCATCGAATACTGGAGTTGCAATGTGAATACCAGCAACGTCTGGTTTTGGCATACCATTTTTATCAAAATCATAACCAATTGCACGTAAACGAGATTCTACTGTTGGATCTCCTGCTTTAATCTGCATACCAAGTTCACGAACAGCCATACCAAGATGTGTTTCAAGTACCTGTCCAATGTTCATACGTGAAGGCACGCCTAATGGGTTAAGCACGATATTTACTGGAGTACCATCTGGTAAGAATGGCATATCTTCTTCACGCATAACGCGGGATACAACCCCTTTGTTACCATGACGACCAGCCATTTTATCGCCGACAGAGATTTTACGTTTTTGAGCAATATATACACGTACTAACTGATTTACACCAGGTGGTAATTCATCATTATTAGCACGGTTGAAGATTTTAACATCAACAATTCGACCAGCTTCACCATGTGGAACACGAAGAGAAGTATCACGAACTTCACGAGCTTTTTCACCAAAGATAGCGCGTAATAATCTTTCTTCTGCTGTGAGTTCTGTTTCTCCTTTTGGAGTAACTTTACCAACTAAGATATCACCTGCACGAACTTCTGCACCGATACGGATAATACCATCAGCATCAAGGTCACGAAGAGCATCTTCTGCTACGTTTGGAATATCTTGTGTGATTTCTTCTGGTCCAAGTTTTGTATCACGAGCATCGCATTCATATTCTTCAATATGGATAGATGTGTAAATATCTTCTTTTACAAGTTTTTCACTTAATAAAATCGCATCTTCGTAGTTATAACCTTCCCAAGGCATATATGCTACGATAACGTTATAACCAAGAGCTAATTCACCATGGTCAGTTGCTGGACCATCAGCGATAGGTTCTTTTGCTTCTACATGATCACCTTTGTACACGATTGGCACTTGGTTCATACATGTACCTTGGTTGGAACGTAAATATTTTTGTAATTTATAATGGTCGATTTCACCAGTTTCGTCTGCACGAACTTCAATGAAATCTGCTGTTACTCTAACAACTTCACCTGCGCGTTTTGCAAGTACCATAACGCCAGAGTCGCAAGCTGCTTTATATTCCATACCAGTGCCAACAAGTGGTGCCTGTGTTCTGAAAAGAGGTACAGCCTGACGTTGCATGTTCGCACCCATTAAGGCACGGTTAGCATCGTCGTTTTCTAAGAATGGAATCATTGCTGTCGCAATGGATACAATCTGTTTTGGTGATACGTCCATGTAATCTACACTATCTGCATCAACAAGCATTGTTTCTTCATGAACACGTGCTGTTACACGCTGAGCTTTGAACCAGTTATTTTCATCTAATGGTTCATTGGCTTGTGCAATTACTAAATCATCTTCTTCATCAGCTGTTAAGTAACGAACATCTGTTGTTACTTGTTTATTAACTTTATCGACTTTACGATAAGGTGTTTCCATAAAGCCAAATTCATTAATACGAGCATATGTTGCAAGGGAACCGATAAGACCGATGTTTGGACCTTCTGGAGTTTCGATAGGACACATACGACCATAGTGAGAGTTGTGTACGTCACGAACTTCGAACCCTGCACGTTCACGGCTAAGACCACCAGGACCAAGTGCAGATAAACGACGTTTATGTGTAAGTTCACTAAGTGGGTTGTTTTGGTCCATGAACTGAGACAACTGGCTAGAACCAAAGAATTCTTTGATTGCTGCCACAACAGGACGAATATTTACAAGAGCTTGTGGTGTAATTACATCATTATCTTGTGTATTCATACGTTCTCTGATTACACGTTCCATACGGGATAAACCGATACGGAATTGATTTTGTAACAATTCACCAACAGAACGGATACGACGATTTCCTAAATGGTCGATATCATCTTTATGTCCATGTCCATCCATTAAGTTTAATAAATAACTAATAGATGCAATAATATCGTTAATAGTAATTGTACGATGATTGTATGGTAAAGTACGAGAACAAATCATCTTAATTCTATTATTATTTTTATCTTTAATATAAACAATTGCATGTTCATCTTCACCGAAGATATTATTTTCTTGTTCGATAGTAATATCTTCAACCATAGATGCTTCAATTGTAACATCAGCAGGAACTAAAACTTCACCAGTTTCTTTATCTACTAATGGCTCAGCTAATTGTTTGCCTAAAAGACGACGTTTCCAGCCTAATTTTTTAGTTAATTTATAACGACCTACAGTTGCTAAATCATAACGTTTAGGATCAAATAAAAGCTGTTCTAAAAGTTGTTTAGCATTATCTACAGTAGGTGGGTCACCTGGACGCTGTCTTTTGTAGATTTCTACTAATGCTTCTTCTTTTGTTACTGTATTATCACGGTCTATAGTGTTTCTAATGCGTTCATCATTATCAAATAAAGACATAATAGCATCATTTGTACCATAACCTAATGCACGGATTAATACTGTAGCTGGTAATTTACGATTGCGGTCAAGACGAACAGAAATTACATCATTTAAATCTGTTTCAAACTCTATCCATGCACCACGGTTTGGAATAACTGTGGCATTATATAATCTTTTACCAGTAGGATCAATATTTTCACCGTAATAAGCACCAGGAGAACGAACGAGCTGACTTACGATAACACGTTCCGCACCATTGATGATAAATGTACCTGTTTCTGTCATGAGTGGGAAATCACCCATGAAAACTTCCTGTTCCTTTACTTCGCCAGTATCATTATTAACCAGGCGTACATTGACACGTAAAGGAGCAGAATACGTAGCATCGCGTTCTTTACATTCATCAATATCATATTTAGGTTTTCCTAAAGAAAAACCTTCAAACGATAACACAAGATTTCCTGTAAATCCCTGAATTGGAGAGATATCATGGAAAATCTCCTGTAATCCTTCCTTCATAAACCAATCATAAGAATTTCTCTGGATATCCAGAAGATGAGGCATATCCATAACCTCTTTGATTTTGGCATAGCTATACCTGGTCCGTTTACCAACTGAGACAGGATTGAACATTAAAATCTTCACCCCTCAAACCGAATTGAAACTAAATATTAAACATATGAATAAAGTGTTTTCTTATCTTTTGTCTATACGCTTTGATATGTTTTCACTATCAACATACATTAAACGTTAAAAAGGCAAGGCACTTTTTCTCTTTAAAGACCTTGCTTTGTAATTGACAAAGATATTCCTTTGTACACCTCATTCACTCCAAAATATATAAAGCTATAGAAAAATATTTTCTATAACGTAATCAAATATATTGACATTCTTCACTCAACAATGATAACTACAATACTTAAATACTTAACAGTTATAATTGCCAATAGAAGATTTTTAAGAAGTATATCCTCTTAAAGGAACTGCCAAAACTCCTTTGTAGCTTCTAAAATATGAAGTCCTACATTTTGTGTTTTTAAAGAACAACTAACTTTATAGGCTTGCTATTTGCTTACCTAAAACTTAACATAAAGCTTTATTTTCTTTAAAATAACATCAAAAGAACTCTCGCTTTTTATGTTAAAAATTTTGAACGTTACTCATCTCAAACTAATTTTTATTTAGTTTTTTTACGACAAATAATCGCACGTCCGGTAATAATAAATTATAGCATACTACCAGATGAGCGTCAATCAAATATTCTAGCTTAAAATGCGATTTAAACTAGAATATTTGATTTTAATTTTAAAGAATTTTAGATAAAAATAATTTTGTACGTTCTTGTTTAGGATTTTCAAAAATTTCTTTTGGTGTACCTTCTTCAATGATACGACCTTCATCTACGAATAATACACGATCCCCAACTTCACGAGCAAATCCCATTTCATGAGTAACTACAACCATTGTCATACCTTGATTAGCTAAGCTTTTCATAACATCTAATACTTCTGTTACCATTTCTGGGTCAAGAGCTGATGTTGGTTCGTCAAAGAGCATAACTTTTGGTTTCATTGCAAGAGCTCTAGCAATAGCCACACGTTGTTGTTGCCCACCAGATAACTGACTTGGATAAGAATTAGCTTTTTCTTTTAAACCAACTCTTTGTAATAAATCCATAGCTGTTGAGATTGCTTCATCACGTGAAATTTTCAACACTTTTGTTGGTGCAAGTACAATATTTTCTAATACTGTCATATGTGGAAATAAATTAAAACGTTGGAATACCATACCGATATTTTCACGAATTTTATTGATATCTGCATGTTTATCGAGTTTCATATTATCTACAGTGATATCTCCACTTGTAGGCTCTTCTAAATAATTCATGCAACGAAGTAGTGTAGATTTACCAGAACCACTTGGCCCAATTATAACTACCACTTCTTTTTCTTCAATGGAAACATCTACGCCTTTTAATACTTCTACATGACCAAAAGACTTATGCAGATTTTTAATTTCTATCATCAATTTGATACCTCCGCTCTAAATATGCTACAAAACGAGAAATAGATAATGTCATTATTAAATAAATTAAAGCAACACAAACCCAAATTTCTAAAGAAGCATATGTTCTAGCAATAACTAATTGACCACGACGAGTTAATTCTTCAAAGCCAATAACAGACACTAATGATGAATCTTTCAATAAAGCGATAAATTCATTTCCTAGTGGTGGTATTACACGTTTAAAAGCCTGAGGAATAATTATATATCTCATTGTCTGGAACCAAGATAAACCTAAAGAGCGACCTGCTTCCATCTGACCATTATCTATAGATTGTATACCTGCTCTAAAAATTTCCGCTACATATGCACCACTATTGATACTACAAGCAGCAATAGCTGCTACAAATGGGTTCATTTTTATACCTGTTAATACAGGTAGTGCAAAATATATCAAGAAAATCTGTACTAATAAAGGTGTTCCACGTAAAAAGTCAACATAGATAGCTGCTAACCATTTAATTATTCTAATTTTACTAATGCGAGCAACACCAACAAATAAACCAATAATAATACCGATTGCAACACTCAGTGCTGTAATTTGAATTGTAAAAATAGCACCTTCAATAAGTAATGGAAAAGCATTGATAATAATATCAAATCTAAAATCCAAAAATAAAACCTCCTCACTTTCTTCTATTATAGAAAAAGGACACTGACCATCAGACAGTGTCCTTCTAGGTTACTATGTTAAATACAAAATCTATTATTTAGCAGGTTTTGTACCAAACCATTTTTCATAGATTTTGTCATATTCACCATTTTCTTTAAGTGTTTTTAAAGCTGCATCTACTTTTTGTTTTAATTCTGTATTACCTTTTTTCATTGCAAAACCATATTCTTCAGATGTAAGTTTATCATCTAAACGTTTTACATCAGTAGCTTTAGTTTTTACAATATAATAATCATTTACAGGAAGGTCATTAATAACTGCATCAACGTTACCTGCTTTTAATTCCATAAATGTATCAGCAGAACTATTTAAAGCTTTTACTTCAGCACCTTCGATTTTCTGTGCTTCTTCCATGCTAGTTGTACCGATCTGTACAGCTATTTTTTTGCCTTTTAAATCAGCAAAACCATTGATATCAGTGTTATCTTTAGGAACAACGATAGTAAGACCAGAAGTATAGTAAGGATCAGAGAATTCTACCTGATTTTTACGTTCTTCATTAATAGTCATACCAGAAGCAATTATATCAATATTGCCAGATTCCATAGCAGGAATTAAGCCATCGAAGTTAACATTTTGAATTTCAGCTGTGTAACCCATTTCTTTAGCTACAGCTCTGATTAAATCCATATCAAAACCTTGATATTCTGTGCTACCATTTTCGTCTTGGAATTCAAATGGAGCAAAGTCAGCATTAGTACCTACACGTAATACTTTTTCTCCGCTAGAAGCTGCTTTATCAGAACTATCTTGTCCACAGCCAGCGAAAAGTGCACTTACAGCAAACATACAAAGAGCACATAAAGTTAATAGTTTCTTACTCATTATGTAACTTCCCTTCTTAAAATTTGTTTATAAAATTATAATTACATCTAACCTTAAAAAAGGCTCGGAAATATCCAAGCCTCCTTGCCGATTAAACTAAATTATTTATTGCGTCTAGCGTTGAAGCAATCACGACAATAAACTGGACGGTCTCCTTTTGGTTCAAAAGGAACCTGTGTTTCTTTTCCGCATTCTGCACATTCTACAGTATACATCTGACGCTGTTCTTTTCCGCCTTCACGTTCGCGACGTCTTTTATCACGGCATTCATGGCAACGTGCTGGTTCATTTTCAAAGCCTTTTTCTGCATAAAAAGCTTGTTCTCCTGCACTGAAAACAAATTCCTTACCACAATCTTTACATACTAGTGTTTTGTCTTGAAAATCCATTTGTAAAACTCCTTAAAAAGTTCAATTAAGCCCAAGCCGTTTCATCCCATAAATGCATGATTTTCCACGTCATTTTTCATGTCAGAACAAAAAAGCTGTTTGCTTCTTTTAGTATAAAGTTTTATTCAACAAAAATCAAGCAAAAATTAACTATATATTGTAAAATTATAAAAAATTTTCTCCCTTTATTCGTATATTTATACACAA
>ERZ791607.2153-NODE-2153-length-11764-cov-3.559570_pt1 | contig 11764 bp, 5 predicted proteins | sample MGYA00509964_ERZ791607 | MGnify/ENA primary metagenome ERZ791607 (study PRJEB30046, sample SAMN00791907) | human gut metagenome | study: EMG produced TPA metagenomics assembly of the A metagenome-wide association study of gut microbiota in type 2...
GTCTTTCAGGCCGCTTTGGCCTTGGGCAAAAAGCTGTTGGTTGTAGGCCAGAAACGCGTCGTACAGTTCGGGGTAGGCGCGCGCGGGTTCGGCGGCGGAGGCTTCGGGCGCGGCGGGGGCGGGAGCTTCGGCGACCTGCACAAATTTTTGCACGGTTTTTGTGCTTTTCTGCTCCGTCAGATATCGGCTGACCGTGGGCTGCAGCATCAGCCCAACGCCCAGCAAAATTGCCAGCCATGCAAAAATTTGCAGAAACAGGCGTTTCATCAGTCTTCCTCCTCACGCTTTTTGCAGCGGTGCAACAGCAGCAGCAACAGCAGCGCCTCGCCGCCGATAACCACACTGCCCGTCACGCTGATCCACGGCCAGGCGTCAACAATGCGCTTTACCACGTTGCCGGTATTCAGCTGTTGGTACTGCACGGTCTGCGGCGTGTCGGGCTGCTCGTCCTCTCCGGTATACGGCACACGGGTGCCGCGCACAAGCATACGGTGGGTGTTAATGGCATAGGGTGTGCAGGTGACCAGCGTGCAGTAGTCCCCGCCGGGGATAATTTCCAAATCCTCGGTGTTTTCCGGCTCCACGACCTTGACCTGGTCTACCTGATACGCCAGCACCTCGTCCATGATGTGGAGGTAAAAACGGTCGCCCTCGCCCAGCTTGTCCAGGTCGGTAAACAGTACCGCCTCGGCCATACCGCGATGCCCCGTCAGCACACTGTGAGTGCCCGCGCCGCCCAGCGGATAGCTGGAGCCTTCCAGATGTCCGACGCCCTTTACCAGCACATCGTCGCTTGTGCCCTCATAAATGGGCAGGTTTACGTCAATTTTGGGTATGGTAATGTAGCCAAGGCTCTCGCCCACGTCCAGCATGTCCACATAGCTTGTGCCGATGTCGTCCGCTTCGCCCGCCGCGTCGCGGTCAATGGCATTGTTCAGCTGTTGGTTGTAGCGGCGCGTAGCCTCCTTGGCGGCGTCGATTTTCTCGGCGTCCATCGACTGCACGTTGTCGTTGTAGCTTTCAATGACCGAACTTGCGTGGCGCTGTGCCACCGCGTTGCTGACAACGGGGTACATGGCCACGCCGATGCCGGAGACGATCATCAGCGCAGCAAAGCCAAGTTTTAATTTGACGGTGGTTTCCATTGCAAAGAGCCTTTCTGTAAAGGGTTGACGCACTGCCACAACCGCCCATAGGGGAAGAACCGTTTCCGGCCCTTCCCCTATGGATTACCCGTTTATTTTGCTGTGGGTGTTTGGATGGTGTGCATTACGCACGGTTGGATTTCTTTTTCAGGCTGAACAGAACGCTGACGCCCGCCAGAACCAGCAGCACACCGATACCGCTGAACAGCAGCGTACCGAAACCGCCGGTGACAGGCAGCGTAAAGCCCGCGCGGTTGACGATTTCAATCGCTGCGCTGGGATCCGCCACAGGCGCGGTATCTCTCGTATAGTTTGTGGTATTTGTTTCAGCCTTGATTTGGTTGCCATTATCGTCATATGTCTTGGTGGTTGACCATGTAGCAGCATAAGTAAGGTTCAGTTTTGCATCCACAGGCTTAGACAGCAGGTTGTAGCCGTTCACGGTCTTGGTCTCGACCAGTTTGTAGGTGCCGGAGGGCAGACCCGCTGCGGAGACGTAGCCGTTTTCGCCCGTTGTAAGGGTCTTGATCTTGATCCAATTTTCAGCAGAGTTAGTGGTCAAGCCCAGTTTTACGGCATCGTCACCACTGATAGCGGCGTATTCTTGGCCGCAGAAGGGATACTTACTATTTCCATTCAGCGTTTCCGTATCCACCTTCTTGTACAGGTCAAAGGTAACGCCCTTAAGACCCGTTCCGTTCATGGTGCCGCCCTTGGCAGTCTTGTGGATGTTCAGACCAAAGGTGTAAACAACGCCCTTGTCCGTGATTTCGTAGGGCTTGTTGCCGCCGGTTTCATCCGTCAGGTTGGTTTTGCGAGAATAGACGATCTTGGCAGTGTTCACGTTGCCGTTTCCGGCAACAACTGCACCACTCTGAACGGTAGCGGTATAGGCAATGGTAATTTCGCCGCCGGCAACGCCAGTCAATGCACTCGGCGTAAAGGCAACCGTCATAACGGAGTTGTTGGCATCTGGTGCAACAGTAATGGTGTAAGCACTCTTAGCAAGGGTTACATCGCCGCCAGCATTATTCTTGCCGCTGATTTTTACACTGCCCTTATTCTGAATCAACTGTGCTTTAACCGTGGTATCGGTAACCGTAAAGGTTTTCAGGCTGGTGATGTTTTCAGGGACTTTGATAGTCAGGGTATACGGCACGGCATCGCCAACACCGTAATCGGCTTCATGTGTATTTGCGGTACCGTCGCGCTTGGTGACGGTCTTTGCAATATCGGGCTTGTAGTTCGTAACGGTCAAAGTGGCGTGGGTGCTGTCGATGGTAAAACTTGCGTCATCCACCTTACCGTCAATGGTATCGTCAACTTTCACAGCCTTACCATTCTCGTCAATGTCAAAGTAGAATTTGCCGGTGGTGTTCAGGATATAGCCCTTGTCATTTCCGTCGGTATAACCTGTTTCTTGCAGGTAGTAGCGGCCTTTGGCAAGGTTATCTAAAGTGATTTTGCCATTCGTATCCGTGGCAACGTCAGTTTTTACCGCAGTATAGTCATCATCTGTGTCATTCTTCTTGTTCAGGGTGAATTTGACGCCTGCCAGCGGTGTTGTTGTACTTCCCTGTTTGCCTTGCTTGACAAGGTTTACCGTGCCTTTGGCAATGCTGTTTTTGGGGTAGACAGTCACATCATACAGCCATTCTTTTTGGTTTTGGTTATCAGCGCCCGTAGTCTTGTCGCCAATGCGGGTCATAGGAATCGAAACCAAGAAAGGCTCTACGGGCATGGTAACAGCCTGCGGGGTTTTGGTTTCAATTACAAGGTACATACCGACAGGCAGTTCGGTGAAGGTAGCCTTGCCGTTTTCATCTGTACGCACTTCTGACTTATAAGCAGTAGCATAAGCAGTTTTCAGCCCTGCTGCCGTCTTATTCTCAGCATAGTTAGTAAAGTAGTCCTTAACATCTACCTGATCGGCAGTTGTGTTATCATTATAGTAGGCAAGCAACGTATTTGTATCCATGACCTGATAGAGGGTAAAGCCTGTATCCTTCAATGCTGCCCCCTGCGGACTCACCATTGTTTCGCCATCACCGGCAGTACCTGCATTTCCGCTACTATCCAGTGCCCGCTTATAGATGGTGATAGAGCCTTTCTGGTTTTTGTCAATCGTGCTTGTGCTTGTCTTAGGCATCGCCCCCGCCGTCGTCGCCCCTTCCGCCATGGCGGGCATGGCGCAAAGGCTCAGGGTCAGGGCGACGCTGAGGATTGCGGTAAATAAACGTTTCAGTTTCATTTTGATGCATACCTCTTTTTTCTATGTTGGTTTGTGTAGAGGGGTGGGGGTCAGGAACGTCTGCCCCCTTTCTTATTGTATCGGAACACCAGCACCAGCAGCACAGCCACCAGTGCGGGCAAACCTATCAGCAGCCACAGGCTGGGTGCGTCCGCGCCCGTGTGCGGCAGGGTAAAGCCCTTGCGGTTGTAAATGGTCAGGGCAATGTTGTACACGCCGTCGGCACCTGGGGTTATCTTGCCAAACGTCTCGTCGCCGCGTCGGCATTGCCCGTCCGCTGTCAGCGTAAATTCGATGGGCTCGGCCAGCAGGGTGTAGCCCTCGGCGGTCTTGGTCTCGGTCAGGCGGTAGCTGCCGGGGGTCAGGGACGCAAAGCTGCATTTGCCTTGGTTCGTGCTATCGCTGCCCGTCACGCCGTTATAGGTTGTTTCAGCCGCGCCGCTATCGTTCAGCTTTTCCAGCTTGAACTCCACGCCGCCCAGCAGGGGAGTGGTTGTACCGTCTATGCCCATTTTGGTAAGGTTCAGGGCAAATTTCGGGTCGGTGCGCTTGTTTGTCAGGGTGATTTTGCCGGTTGTGCTGTCGGTTGTCTGCGATGCGGTGTAGGTGTATGCGCCAATCGTAACCGTACCGTCTGCCTTATACTTGCCGTCTTTGCTTGCGCACTCCGCCACGCGGTACACATATTCGGGGTTGCCGGTGACGTTGACATCCGTCTTGTCCAGACGTTTAAACGTGTGCGTCCACGTTTTGGACATATAGTCGTATTTTAGCTCGACAGCGTCCATAGACGGCACGTCTTGCCACGCGCCGCTTGTGTCATTCACATGGCGGCGCTCCAGCTTGACCCAAATCGCATCCGGCAGTTTATCGGTCAGCTTGTTGCCGTCTGCATCCTGCCACTGCTTTTCCACCTCAATATCCATCAATTGGTGTGCCGTGTTGGTAAAGGTGGCGGTGACGGTTGTCTTATCGCTGGTAACCGTGCCGCGCACGCCGTTGTCCACATCGTACTTTGCGTCAGTGGCGTCGCAGATTACGCTTTTCAGGCTGCTGTCAGCGGCGGGCGTTTCAACTACCCGGAAGCGTGTGCCAATGGGGATGCCGGTAATTTCCCAGCTTCCGCCAACTGGAATGGTATTGGTCATTTGTGGTACGCTGTCCGCGCTGCCCAAGCCGATACCGCCAACGTTGCTGAAGGTGACGGTAAACGTGTAGCTGCCTGTCAGCGCCGTTGTTTCGTCGTTCGGCTGTTCCTTTTTAATTACCAGCGTACCGACCTTGACGGTGTTAATGAACTTGACCTTCAATTCGGGGAATTCTTCTTCCGGCGCGGCGTAACTGCGGAACACCAGCGTATTTGCGTCTGGCTTGCTGCCGTTGTAGTTGCTGCCTGTTGATGGTGTGTCCGCCGTTTCGGTTCTGCCGTCCTCCGGCTTTGTGCCGCCGCCTTGCAGCGGGGTGGTGGTTGTGCCGCTTACAGACGGACTTGTCCCCGCTGCGTTGACCAACGTCCCGTTCTCGTACACTTCCCAGCGGGTGCCGTACAAGGCGGTGTTTTCCGCCTCTTGCAGCGAGATATAACTACCACAGCGGAACTGGTCCGTAAAGGTCACGGTTTCGCCGTCTTGCAAATCAAACGTGCCATCGGTGTCCACCGCCTGCGTGCCGCTGCCCGCTACGCTGGACGTAAATATCGCGCCGCTGGCGGGCTTCAAGGTATTGCTTTCCGCCGAGTCATAGTCCGGGATATCCGCTTGCTCTACCGAGAAGCCCACCGTTTTGTTTGCCACGGGCTTGGCGGTAAAAACAAAATTGCGGAAGTAAACCGTGCGCTCGTAGTCATCGCCAATGAGGATTTTTGAGAGTTTGGTCAGGTCAAAGTCCGTGTCCTTTGGCATTTTGTTCAGCTGCAGCTTGACCGTGACCCACTTGTCGTTTTGCATCACAACGCTGCCGCTGAGCATGGTGTTCAGATAGGACTTTTGACTGTTGGCATCGCAGCCCATCTTCTTGCCGTTGTTGTCCACCAAGGTCAGATACAGGTAGTTGGTGGACAGAACGCCGTCACCCGGGTTGCCCACGGCGTAAACGTCAAAGGACAGATAGTCGCGGTTTTCGATGTTGAGCGGGTTTGTCAGCGTCATAGTGCCGTAGCGCAGGTTGCGGTGTGCGCTGCCTTTATCATACCCTTGGGCGTACCATTTTACGGTTTGACCAGTGTATGTTCCGCTTGTGTCGGGCGGATTATCGTCCTTTTCCATGGTTGTACTGTCAGTATCACTGCTGCTAGCGGAGAAAGCGCTGCCGACTGCCACGGGGTCGGGGGTGCTGTTGGTGATTGCTTTTGGGCCGTAATGCGTAGCCAAGTTTTGCAGGGTAAAGGTAAAGAGCTTTTGATTTTGGAATAAAGACTTGAACGCGGTGTTTACCTTGCTGAGATCGACCTGCTTTTCAACCTGCAATTTGTTATTGTCGGGGAAGTTGAACGCCACCGCCATGTTGGACTCCCACATACCGCGCTCCATATAGAACATGGTCAGGGTGTGGGTGGTGCGGTCTTTGTCTAATTGGATGGCTTTGCCTGTCGTCTTGGTGAACGTGACAGGGGTCTGGTTGAAGCAGACGGTTTTGGTGGTATCAGTCTGGTAGACCATGGTGTCGCTTGTGTCGGTGTTCTTGTTGGAACTGACGTAGGGGGTTACGGTGCTGCCCGCGCCAAATTCCAGCAGACCGGACGCTTTGCCGTGCGCACCGCCGACATCCAGCATCAACTCGCCGTCAATGTAGACCCACACGTCATCGTCGCCGGAGAAGAAGAACTTGATAGGAACTTCAATGTTCCTGCCGCTGGTGTCTTTTCCTACAACAACCTTGCCGTCCTCTGTAAGCGTAAAGTCAAATTGCAGCTTGGCGCCAAAGCCGTAGTTGTATTGGGATGCCCCGACTGTGCTGACTGTTTGGTTAAACGGGAAAAAGCCGTAGGTGCCATTGGTATTGTTTGGTGACGAAATGTTTTGTGATTTGCTGTCCGTGGTGGGGTTGCCGTCACCACCTTTGGGGGATTCCAGATAATACTTGCCGTCGGTTTGGTTCTGCTTCAAATACAGAGAGCTTTTGCTGCTGTCATAGTACCAATATTCGGCTTTGCTCTCCGGGTCGTTATCGTCCGGACTGTCCGGATTTTGCGCAAAAACGGCTTTTTGCTTGAGCGGGAAGGAAACATCCTCGTACACCTTGCCCAGCACGGTGTTAAAGGCGTTTTTGCCTTGCAGGAAGTCTTTGTCAAAGTGCGGGTCAACCGACGCATTTGTGTTGGAATTCTTGGTTCTTAACAGCGGCAGACCGTTTGCCGTACCGTCAGAGGTCTTGCTTTCCACAAGGCCCTGGAAGGTGCGATTGTAATCGGAGCTTCCATTACCATTATCATCCAAGGCCGAGTTATTCACGGCCATAAAGATATTGTAGTTGGAACTACCCTCAGCGCCCCAGCCGTATAGACCCATACCGGCGGCAACGGTTGCAAAGGGGTCACCCCAGCCTGACTTTTGGAAATGCCCGGTATAAAGCGGGTATTTGACATTGTCGTTTGCCGTGTAAGCGCTGCTTAGTGCGCGGTTGAACTGCTCAAAAGTGACGTACCCGCGCTGGGAAGATGTGGTCACCCACGAGTAAGTGTCGCGGTTAAGGCCATTCAGCTCGTAGTCGGTGTAGTAATCGTACAGGGTGCTGGTGATATACTTTGTATCCTTTTGTTGGGTAAAAATGCCGCTGTTATCAATGTCCACAACGGTGGTATTTTTGCCGCTTTCGGCATCGCGGACAGAGGCTTTCTCGCCCCAGTAGCCGTCACGGTTGACACCTTCGCCGCCCGTGTAGGCCGACGGGTCGCCGTCATCGGCAAAGAAGCAGGGTTCTTGCAGGGCTGGGGGGATTTCTGCCGTGCTGTACTTTCTGGTCTTGTTGTCTTTTGCGGGGGCGTTTTGGTTATCCGTTGCGGAGAATTGCACCGCGGTGTAAGTTTTTCCATCGCCGGGAATCTCGCAAGACCACAGCTTGCGGTCAGCGGCTGTGGAGTCAGGTTTTTCCTGTGTCATCGGCTGCTGTGTGACCGCGCCGTCTGAACTCGTCAGGAAGCAGTACATGGTTTCGCCGTCGCCCATGGCGGACTGCTGTAAACCTTCGCCCTCATAACTGTACGCGGACAGCGTGGCGTCAAAGTAAATCTTTTTGCCCGCGGTAAGCAAATCACCGCCCGCGCTTGCCCAGGTGCTTGTGGTATCGTTGTAGACATAGCAATTTGCCGCTGTTAAGTCCAGTTTCTGGGCATCCGCGTAGTGGGATGTGGTGAAGTCTGTGGTGAAATCATACAGGGCGCTTTGGCCATTGTTCCAAGTAAACTGCACAAACCGCGAATCATTGTCGGGGATCCGGATCTGCTGCGCGGCAAGTTTGCCCGCATCCACCGTGCCGATCGTTTGGCTGTCGGTTGGTGCCAGGGCACCGTTTTCCAGCTTGTAAAATGTTGCGGTTACGTTGGTAAGCACGGTGCCGCTTGCATTTTTGAAGTAAAGCGGTGTGCCTTTGTAATAGTACTCCACGCGCGTCCATTGGGCGGCGTTGTAAGATGAACCCCGATTGTAATTTTTGTCCGTAGTATTTTTGTCTGTTCGAACAAACTTTTTACCGGCAAGTTGGTCAATCGCTGTCCAGTGAGTGGTGGCTCCGGTTTCACGATCACCATTGCCAAAGGCAAAGATTTCTTCCTGCCAGTTGCCGCCTACCCAATACTGGAAAATAACCCGATAAAACCCGTCATCCGGATAATCTGCGGAATTCAGTGTGACGCTGAATACTCTATGTTTTTCCCCATTGCTATCGGTTGTTTCTCCGGCATCCACCATATCCTTGTTCAAGTCGGCGGTACCTGCGTCAGTAGAGGCTACCTTTTGTGCATAAAAACGGATGGTACAGTTTTGACCGTTATATGTTGTATCGTATCTGCCGTCATCCTCAAAATAAATGGTTGTCGTTGCCGGGATAAAGCCCGTCGATACACTGGTGTCCGCTATCGTAACAGGTGTGTTCGCGTCATCGTTGTCAGGCGAATCATCCGCAGGCATAGTATCTTCTTCGTTGGGGTTGTCCCCGTCAGCAAAAAGAACATCTTGCTCTGTGTTGGTTTTTGCCGCCGTGGCTTCCTCTGCGTTGATGGCATGGTTTGGCGCGGCAGCCGTATCGGAAGTGTCCGCAGGGGTTTTGTTCGTCAAGGCTGGGTCGGCAGGGGCGGTGTCCGTATCGGCGGCGGGAGTCTGATTTTCTGCCGCTTCCTGGGTTTTGCCGTCATTGTTCGGAACCGCTGCTGCATTGTTTACCGTGTTTCCCGCTTCTGTTCCCGGCTCGTTCGCAGTGGGCGGGGTATCTCCTTCATCCGGAATCGTTTCCAAGTCGGATACAATAGGTTCTTGCGCAGGCTCTACACCCTCGCTTGACGTGTCTGCGGAAGGAATGGTCGGAATCGTTTCCGAACCTGCGTCAAAAAATAAAGCCCCATCCTCAGCTGCATAAACCGGCAGAGCCATACCGACCAGCAGGCACAGGGCGACAAGCAGTGCCGCCGCACGGTGCAGGATAGAAAATGCTTTCGTCATTTGCTTCGACTCCTTTTCTATATATGTGTGTTCTCACGATATATCGGGGGAACGCGCGCCATTCGGCGCGATTTTATGCGCTGCGCACATCTGGCACAGAAACGGACTTTTTCCACAAGCTGAGCTGTATTTACAGTCTTTTTTGAGAATATAATCCGATGTGCAAACATTTGCGCTTACGTCGGGAAAAGTAAGACACGGTATGTTTGTTGTGTGCCTTTTTATTTATCAGGAACAGTATAATACTTTGGGATGAAAATTTCAATACGGCTACATTCAAGCAAGTGATTTTTTGGCAGATTGCAAAATTTTGACTTGTCGAATTCGTCACAATGACAAGCGCTTTCGGCAACTATTATACACACCGCCAAGCACTTGTTAGAGTTTTGCTGATGTTTTTGCGCAACTATTGCGCAAAAATCGCCACAAAAAAAGCGTAAACACAACACAAATTCAACGGGAATGTCCGTGAGTTTGGTCGTGTGTGTGCTTGCGGTTTTATCCTTATCCGGAGCCGAAAAGGGCAGGGGTCAGCTTATGAGGCACACCAATGTTCAAGTTGAAGATGGAATCTTATATCTTCCCTGAGTATGCAGACTGTCAAAAAACTCTTGTAGGGGCGAGCATTGCTCGCCCGTGCCCGTTTGCCTGTGAAAAAAACTTACCCGGAAAAGGCGTTGCTGCGCCAAGTTGGCGGGCGACCAATGGTCGCCCCTAGATATTCAATAGACCACGAATGTGATTTTTTGACACGCCGGAGTATGAGCAGGAGCTGACAAGCAAGTTGCGGTGGCCGCATAAAAAGGCGCACTGCAAACACACCCGGGCAAGGACTGCGCTTGCCGGAAACAGCATGTGAGAGGTGTCCTTTGCGCTATAGGACACCCGACAAAAGGGCACACCTCGCCCCTGGTCGGAGCCTTTGGGGGCGGAAGGCTTTACCCGCTGATGGCATCCTCGACCACGTCCAGCAGGTGGCAGGGGTCGAGCTGGGCGGCGGTGCAGCGGCGTGCGAGGGCCTCGACGAAGGCGCGGTCCAACGATACGTCGGAGATAAACTGTACGACCTGCTGGCAGCCGCGGAGGTCCCGCGCGGCCAGAATGCCGTAGGTAATGTAGGGCCCGAGCTCGGGCGCGGAGAGCTTTTGACAGACAACGCGATAGGTATACACGATTTTCACCCACTCCTGCTATGTTACATAACAAAATATATTGACAAAAAATGGTAACTGGAGTAATATTATGGTAGTGTTAGTGTACTTATAGATGCCGCCCTTCACAATATAGCATATCCCGGTGTGCAAAGTACACAACCAGTGCCGGGAATTTTGGCGGCGCATTTTGCACCGCCGCTTTGCTGTTTTTCCGGCGGTGAATCGCGTTTTGAGGGGAGAGAAGATGTTATGTCCGCATATCGATGCCGTGTGGCAGAAGCAATGACCGCTGCGAGGGAGGCAGCGGGTGTTTCACAGCGGGAACTGGCAGACCGCCTGGGCCGGGATAAGCGCACGATCCAGAAATGGGAAAAGGGCGAGATGAAGATCGCGCTTGAGGATTTTCTGGCCGTCTTTGATGCGCTAAAAGTGCAGGTGGAGCCGTACTCCAAATGGATTCGGCACCCAGAGCTTTTCCCCAATGGACTGTCGGACATCCTGCAATACTCCACCGATAAAAAGCGCGCGGCACTGGGGGATTTCTACTGCCGCCAGGCGTCGCCCATGGAGGTCGAGCAGGAATATTACTTTCTGTATGCTGACCACGGCAGCGACTACCACGGCATGTACCAGCAGTGGATGGCCAACCTGCTGACACCGCTGCGGGATCGCCGCCGCATCTGTGCCCAGGTTATTGAGAATTATAACGAGGCCCTTGCCACCGGGACCATCACCGACCCGGACGCGCCCCAGCCCAACATGGAGGTCCTGCAGGCCTGCTATGAGGCGAGCGCCCAGAGCATCCAGAACGGCGCCAACGGCTACACGATGCTGAGCCTTGATTTGAACCGCTGACAAAAGCATAAACCCGCCGCCCCCTGCGTACACTCTGCGCAGGGGGCTTTGTTATGGCTGCACTTGTACAAAGGATTCGGGCGCGGGCGGCATCGCTGCCGACATTCGACATACCGTTTCTGCTGATCTTGCTGCTGTTGTTGAGCTACGGGCTCATCATGCTGTTCTCCGCGGGGTACGCGGTGGCGCTCTACCGCCGCGGCGACGCCTACACCTACATCCGCCCGCAGCTGCTGTTTGCGGCGCTGGGCGTGCTGGCTATGTACGCGGCCAGCCTGGTGGACTACCACGTCTGGCACAGGCTGGCCTGGCCGATGCTGGGGATCTCGCTGCTTTTGCTTACTATCGTGCTTTTCATGCCGGAGTACAACGGCTGCAAGCGGTGGATTGTGCTGCCGGGGCTGGGCACGCTGCAGCCCAGTGAAATCGCAAAATTCTCGATTGTGCTGGTGTTCTCGCATATCATCTCACTGAATCACGACAGGATGAAGTCGTTTTCCACAGGCGTTGTGCCGTTCGCGTTGATTCTGGGGGTCGTCACGGTGCTCATGCTGCTGGAGCCGCACCTGTCCGGCACGGTGCTGATCCTGGGCATCGGGGCAGTGCTCATGTTCGTGGGCGGCACCGGGCTGCGGTGGTTCGTGCTGGCGGGTGTGGGCGGAGCGGGTGCCATCGGGGCGGCCATCGTCATCATGCCGGATCTGGTGC
>ERZ791607.2156-NODE-2156-length-11750-cov-3.311415_pt1 | contig 11750 bp, 10 predicted proteins | sample MGYA00509964_ERZ791607 | MGnify/ENA primary metagenome ERZ791607 (study PRJEB30046, sample SAMN00791907) | human gut metagenome | study: EMG produced TPA metagenomics assembly of the A metagenome-wide association study of gut microbiota in type 2...
GAACGCCTATATTGCTGGGCTAAAAGCCGATGCACAACTTGCCGCCGCCCACCCGCAGGGCAAGGAGGAATTCTGCGGCATGGTCATCAAGGGCGTGACCTACGATGAGAAAAAGACCGCCGGTGAGCGTCTGGTCCTTGCCTGTTCCGAATTGCCCAACGTCGAGGAAAAAGTGATTGGCAGCTACCGGGGCTTTGAGCTGTCTCTGCGGTTCGATGCTTTCCGCACGGAGTATCAGGCACTTTTGAAGGGACAGCGAAAGTACGCGGTGCCTTTGGGCAATGACCCACTGGGCAATATCATCCGTCTGGATAATTCGCTGAACAGCTTCCCGGAGCACATCACCGCCGCAGAGAATGAGCTGACCACCCTGCATCAGCAGCAGGCGGCGGCGCAGATCGAGGTGGAAAAGCCTTTCCCGCAGGAGGAAGAGCTGGCAGAGAAGTCCGCACGGCTTGCGGAGCTGAACGCCCAGTTGGATGTGGACGAAAAGAGCCACGAACCGGAGCAGGAGGAAGAACCAGACGAGGATGCACCCCGCCGCCCTTCGGTGCTGGCGGCGTTGGAAGAAAAGTCGGACAAACCGGAGCCGGTGAAGCCTTTCCGCAGATATTATGATAAGGACGGTGATGCCCGGTGAGCGACCGCCGCGACCAGCAACTCCATTTCCGGGTCAGCAAGCCGGAATTGGAGCAGATTCGGAACAAAATGGAAGCCAGCGGCATCCTGAGCATTGGCTCGTATCTGCGCAAGATGGCACTGGACGGGTATTGTCTGCATCTGGATCTGCCGCAGCTGCGCCGGATGGCGTATCTTTTGCAGATGTGTAGCAACAATCTGAACCAGTACGCCAAAGTAGCCAATGAAAACGGTCAGATTTATACTGCCGATCTGGAGGATTTGCGCGCCCGGTTGGATAAACTGATCAGCATTGGCAAGCAGATTCTTTCCCGGCTGGCAGAACTCTAAAATCTTCCCCGCAGTTGGAGGACTGCGGAGGTACATAAGGGTTGCCTGTTATACCCGTTGCGTTTTGTCAAGATTCCCGACAGAATGTGGCGGTGCCAACACTTATATTGGAGCCATTGCCAAACACAACGCATCATTTTCAAACGACGCAACGAAATAATTTGGACTGTATTTTTCAAAATCAAAGTGAGTGTAACACTGTGGGACAGCCAGTAATTGATGCATTTTTGCTAGCGAATACTTGAGCCATTTGTCGCATTCACACTTGATGGAAATGTCATGCATTTACTTTTGTATTATCGCTTCTACGATTATTTTTGAATCTTTATAGGGGCATCTATGTTGCGTTATTTTGCAACATAGATGCCACCCAGTCGCTTGCTCAAGCTACCCAAAATAGCCCCGCCCTTGTTTCCTGTTACTGAAACCGGGGCGAGGCTTGCTCTTGCAGGTGACGTAAAATCACATCTGTTGTCGTTTGCTTTTTGATGTTATTCTTACTGGATTTCTTCCCGGATGGACCCGCCCATCGCGCTGATGAACACGTCTTGGTACAGAGCAACTGTCTTGGTCGCGCCATTGTCCGAAAGGGCATCCGGGATCTCTTTGAATTCCACGGTACCGTCCAGCAACTTTTCCAGGCAGATGATGAGGTTGGGCAGGACATCCGGATTTAGTGGACTGCCGAAGCCGCGGAAATCGTGATGGAAGTTGTACACGGCATCATACTGATCGCGCATGGCCCAGATGCGCTGCAGGGCCTTGAGGGAAATTTCTGCACACTCCCGCACGGTGGGGGCGAGGGTCGTGTTCAGCAACCAGTTGCAGTTGCAGGCATCGCCGCACAGCATGGTGTGGGTCAGATCGTCGATGAAAACCAGCTCACCTGCGGTGTGGCCGGGGCAGTACCAGGCCGTCACTTTGCGATTGCCCAGGTCGAAGACATGGCCGTCTTCCAGCGGTTTCCAGGTAGGCTCGTGCGGCCAGGGGCGGATATCGATGTCCGGGTCATAAGCGTAATACTTTCCTTCTCGCTTCCGGATAAGTGCTGCGTATCTTTTACGGAACTCCGTTGTGGGGGCGGTCCCTTCGTCGGTGTTGTCCATGTCGGCGGGATGGATGAAGATTTCATCAAAGAAACCCGCACCGCCGATGTGGTCGCCGTGGTTGTGGGACACGGCCACCTGATAGGGCTTATCGGTGATGCGGTTCTCGACCACCCATTTCAGGTCGCCGATACCGGTGCCAACATCCAGCAGAAGCGCACGCTCGCTTCCAACGACCATAAAGGAGCTCACGCAGTCGAATTCGTCGATTTCAAACAGGCCGGGGCGAAATTCGTAAAAAGGTATTGTTTTGCAAGCCATAATATCTTCTCCCTATTCCAGATTAGGCAGCCTTCTTCTTGTTGGCCACCTGATAGCAGTCAATGGCGACAGCGGCCAGCAGGATCAAGCCCTTGATCACGCTCTGCCAGTTGGTATTCACGCTCATCAGGACTAGGCCGTTGTCCAGAATGCCCAAGATGATAACGCCGATAACGGTGCCGCTGATCTTACCTTCGCCGCCGGCGATGGAAACGCCGCCCAGGCAGGCTGCAGTCATGCAATCGAAGGAGTAACTACTGCCCGCTCCCGGCTGGGAAGCGTTGGTGCGGCCTACCATGATGAGGGCTGCAGTGGCAGCGCAGAAGCCGCAGAAGGTGTAGACCATAACGGTCAACTTGTCAACGTCGATACCGGCCAAACGGGCAGCTTCCTTGTTGCCGCCCAGCGCGTAGATGTAACGGCCGATGTAGGTCTTGTTCATCAGGATAGCTCCAAAGATGATGAAAAGCACAAAGATGATGACGGGAACGGGGATGATGCCGATGTAGCCCTGACCGATGAACTTAAAAGCTTCGGGCATACCGGTGATGGGGTAGCCGCCGGTGATGAGGTAGGCAACGCCCTGTAACACCAGCATGGTACCTAGCGTGACGATGATGGGCGCAATGTGCAACTTGACGGCCACGATGCCGTTGATGGCACCCAGCAAGCAACCGACCACGATGGTGACGATGACAGCCACCGGGATAGGTAAGCTGAGATTGGTCATCATATAACCAACCAGCATTCCGTCCACAGCCATCTGCATACCGACAGACAGGTCCATGCCGCCGCCGATCATGACCATGGAAACGCCCACGACGACGATGCCGAACATTGAAACCTGGCGCAGGATATTAATGACGTTCTTTGTCGCCAGGAAGTTGGGTGCCATGATGGCAAAGAATGCGAACACGACGACCAGCAGGATATAAATACCGTATTTCTTATAAATATCGATCCACTTTGATTTCATCTCAGCAAGCTCCCTTCACTTTACCGCCGGACGCCAGATCCAGAATGTAGTTCTGGTCGAAATCCGCTTTTTCTACTTCACCGTTCTTGCAGCCCTCTGCAATAACCACGATTCGGTCAGACATGCCCAGCAGTTCCGGCATATCGGACGAGACCATGATGATGGAATGGCCTGTCGCCACCAGCTCGTTCATCAGCTTGTAAATTTCCTGCTTGGCACTGACGTCGATGCCGCGCGTAGGCTCGTCGAAGATAATGATGCTGGATTTGGCCGCCAGCGTTTTGGCGATGACGACCTTCTGTTGGTTGCCGCCGGAGAGGTTGTTGACCTTCTGTTCCAACGACGGAGTGCGGATGTTGAAGCGAGCGCGGTATTCTTCGGCCACACGCTGTTCGGCTTTGGTATCCACGAACAGCCCCTTACTGTAGCCAGGGATGTCATTCACGATGGTGTTCCATTTGATGGTGTTGCGCAGGAACACGCCCTGGTTCTTGCGATCCTCCGGGATGTAGCCGATGCCGTGCCGGATGGCATCGCCGCAGGAGCGGATTTTCACTTCCTTGCCGTGCAGGAAAATCTTTCCGCTCTCAACGGGGTTGGCACCGTAGATCACACGCATCAGCTCGGTGCGGCCTGCACCGACCAGACCGGCAAAGCCCAAAATCTCGCCCTTGTGCAGGGTGAAGGAGATGTCCTTGTCGCCGTTTCCGGTCAAATGCTCCACCCGGAGCACTTCTTCGCCAATGGCCGTCTTGCGGGAGGGATAGCTTTCCTTCATCTCACGGCCTGCCATCATGGCGATGAGCTGCTGGCGGTCGATGTCGGCAATGTTCCTGGTGCCAACGTACTGGCCGTCCCGCATGACAGTGACGCGGTCGGCCACTTCGAACAGCTCTTCCAGTCGGTGCGAGATGAAAATGATGGTCACGCCGCGTTCCTTCAGATCATGAATGATGCGGAACAGAGTCGTAACCTCATTCGTGGTCAACGGCGCAGTGGGCTCGTCCATGATCAGCAGCTTGACATTTTTGCTGATGGCCTTCGCGATCTCCACGATCTGCTGCATGGCCGGAGAAAGGTCCCGAATCTTCTGCGATGGGTCGAGCTTGATGCCCATCTGATCGAATAATTCCTGGGTGCGGCACTCGCGTTCCTTGATGTCCACGAACAGGCCGGGTTTGGTTTTTTCTCCCAGGAATACATTCTCGGCGGCGCTGATACCGGGCACGAGGGTGAACTCCTGATAGATGACGCTGATGCCCTGCTCTTTAGCCAGAGCTGGTGTAAAGGAATCGAAGGTCTTGCCGTTGATCGTAATGCTACCGCTGTCCGGGGTGATAGCCCCCGAAAGCGTTTTGATGAGCGTTGATTTGCCTGCACCATTTTCGCCAATCAGAGCGTGGACTTCACCTTCCCGGACATCAAACGAAACATGGTCGATGGCCACAACGCCGGGATACGTCTTGACGATATCCTTGACGCTGAGGATGATTTTTTCTGCCACGAAAGTCTTCCTTTCCAAGAACGGCACCGCCCGAAGACGGTGCCGTTCCTTCCGTTGTTCAGTTGTATCGGTCAGTCAATGGAGTTACTGGTAATCGGCCACGTTTGCAGCAGTGATGGGGTTGATAGAGCTCATGACCACAGTGCCAGCATCCATCTTGCCATCGATGTACTGGTACAGGCAGTCACGGGTCTGTTCTGCCACAGAACCAAACTGCAGGGTGCCGCGCATAACATCGTTGTTGGCAATGTAATCAATAGCGTTCTTGGTGCCGTCGCAGGCAAAGATACCGAAATTATCACTGGCCATACCGGCGGCCTTCACAGCTTCCACGGCCTCGGTCGCAGCAGCGTCGCCGTAGCAGAGGATGCAGTTCAGGTCCGGATACTTCTGGATCATGGTCTCGGTGTAGGTGGTACCTGCACCGACGACATCCTTGCCGATATCGACGACTTCCAGAATGGTGGAATCGGGACAGAGCTCCTTGATACGGTCCTGGATACCCTGGCCACGGTTCTGCATATCTTGGTTCTGGTAGGTAGTGTAGACCACGATGTTAGCCTTGCCACCCAACTGCTTGTTGATCCACTCACCGGCCATGTCGGAGATCATGGTGCCAATGTCATACTGGCTGGAGTTCATGCAGATGTCATAAACGGAGGTCTCAACGCCGCACTCCATCACGATGACACCAGCATCCTGTGCTTCCTTCAGGGCATCGTCGCAGGAATTATCGGAGACCATGGCTAGAATAACGTTACAGCCGGAGGTGACCATGTTCTCGATGTCAGTAACAGCCGTACCGGAGTCGTTTTCAAAGCTGACGGAGGTATAGGTCCAACCATCTTCTGCAGCCACAGCCCTCAGGCCATCATCGATGCCGATGAAAAATTCGGTCTGCAGGGTCGGGGCCAGGAAGCCGAACTTAATATTATTCTTAGTCACGCTGGTACCTGCAACAGCAGCTGCGCTGGATGCAGGTGCTGTGCTACTTACAGCCGTGCTGGAAGAGCTGGAACCGCCGCAGGCGGCTAGCAGACCGGCGGCGCTGATAAAGCCGGTAGTCTTCAGGAAATTGCGGCGGGAAATAAGTTTCTTGCTCATAATTTTTCTCCTTCTTGTGCATTTGTTTTGGTGGTCCTCAACCACTGTCTCTTCTGTGCACTAAGGATACCGTATTTCGACCCCGTTCACAAGGATATAAAATTCGGATTTAGGGGGAGATTCTTCTGACCTTTTGTCAGGTTTGTTCTTTTTTACCATTTTGCTGTGCAAAAAATACGAGCAAAATCACAAATCCCTCAGCAATGATTTCATAGCTGGTCATCCCGAAAGCCGTCAGCAGTTGGCGTAGCAGCACCGTGGAAATGGCGGCGATGAGGAGCTGCGCCGCCTTGCAGGTGCGGTCATTCTGCAGCCCACCCGCTAGGCAGACAGCGGCAAGACTCTGGTAAATATAATCGGTGTTTCGGTTGCTGCTGCCGTAAGGGGCCACCAGGAAGATCATCACTGTGCCCAGCGAAAAGAGCACCGAGGCCAGTGCATACACCACCGTGATGACCCTCACGGTATCGATTCCGCTGCGCTCGGCCTCGGCCCGGTTCTCGCCGATAGCCATGCTGTACTTGCCCCAGTAGGTCTTTTTCCAAAAGACATGCAGCCCCACCGCGCAGAGCGACAATAGGACCGCAGCGGGGGTCTGCAACGCCCGGAAATGCCGGTTGAGCGAAAAGTCCAGCAAAAGCGCCTCGTCCGAAGAATACAGATTCGAGAGGATCTGCGCCATGGCAAAGCTGCTCACGAGTGTTGGCACATGCAACCGGGCGCTCAGCCAGCCCCGGAACGCACCCACGCAGCATTGGAACAGCAGCATGACCAGGAGCATACCAGGCAGCGGCACCCCGATAAGGAAGAGCTTCGCCAGCAGCAAGGTGCCCACCGAAGCCTGCGCCATAAAGCAGAGGTCGATGTCGCCCAAAGTCATTTCCATACCGACGCCCAGCACAAAAAAGCCCAGCGTCGTTGTCTGACGGAGCAGGTACAGCGGGTTCCAGTTCAGCTGGCCCCGCGCCAGCGCGATACTATACAGGCACCAGATACCCAAATTCAGCAACAGCGCAAAGCGCTGTCCCGGCGGCGCAGCGCACTTCTTTTCATTCTTCGTCACAATGCTACATCCTTATCGGTGTATCCACGCAGGAACTCGTCCGCCGCTTCCAGCAGGATGACCGTTGTATTCCGTTCACACAGTTCGTTCACATAGCGCAGCAGCGCGGTCCGGCCATCACGGTCGCTGGCTGAGAAGGCGTTGTGCATCAGCAGCACCCGTGGGTGAAACAGTTTCCACCGGCTGCACAGAACAGACAGCTTGGAAAGCGGCTTCTGCCCCTCTTCCCGCAGCATGTTCTGGCCCCAAAAGCTCTCATCCGTCAGGATGCGGCGACCATTTTTCTGCCACATGCCCTGTGGGCTGATGCGCGGCATACTGGGCAGCAGGATGTTCTCTTCAGGTGTCAGATTCTCTTGTAGCAGCGTCTCCGGCCGGTCCGCATCCCAGAAGACGATTCGTCTGCGTAGCAGAGCCGCTGGTCCGGCAAAGTCTACTGTTTCATCCGCAAAACGGATTCGGCACCGGCTATGCTCCAAGGTCAGCGATTCCCAGCAACCTTCCAGCACCTGATGGTCAAAGCTGTGCAGTAGCACGCTCTGTCCCTCCCAGCAGTCGATGGAAAATTCAATGTCCCGGTATTCCAACAGCAGGGTCACCTTTTGGCGGTGTTCGCCTTCTTGCAAGGATCGCACCTTGGCATCGACTTTCCGGGTAGGAGTATAATGCAGCAGAGTCTCCTGTTGAACGAATTCCTCCGTACCGTATAGTTTGCGGATAATCTGCCCATCCTGCAGCAAGACCAGACAGTCAGCGGTTTCTTCAAACCAATTGCACCAGTTGTCCGAGATGATCAGGCCAATGCCCTGTTCTTTCAGGCGGCACAGCAATGCCAGCAGCTGCCTAATCTGAGGCAGAGTCAGCCCTCGGGTCACTTCGTCCAGCACGATAATGCTAGCCCCTTGGTCTGCTGCTTTCACGATGCCCAGTAGCAGCCGATCGAGCTGACTCAGAGTCCGGACATCGCAATCGGCCCTGTATTTGAGGCCATATTCTTCCAATACCTGCTGGGTCAGCAATTCAATGGCGTGTTGGTTCAGCACTGTTTTGTTCATTCGACTGTGCCGCATCAGGAAAAAGTTTTCCGCTAGGTTCAGGCAGTTCATAAAGGGCTGGTGGGTGTCAAGATAGTAAATTTTCTGGGTTTCCATCGCCGTACGGGAATATTCCTGCATGGCACGACCCCGCACCCAGAGCGTACCGCGCAGCAGACTGCCCTCTCCGGCAAATAGGCGGGCCAACTGCCCACGGCCAGAGCTCTCGTTTCCGACCAAGCTGATGCATTCACCCTCTCGCAACAGCAAATGGATATCCCGGACGGATTCTCCAGCGAGCGTTCGAATCTCACCACCACTGATCCGTAGCAATTCCTTTTTCATAGCAAGATTCCCTCTGCGTCCTGCATTTCTTCCCGGCTGCGGATGATGGGTACTAAAACCTCCACCTGGGTTCCCTGACCATCGCCGCTGTAGATCTGCACGCCATACTCCGGGCCAAAGATTAGCTTGATTCGCTGGTTCACGTTGTGCATGGCAATGCCGTTCCCATGGCCTGCAGTGCGGTCAGTGTTCGTCTCGGCGTACTTCCGCTCCATGTTGGCACGCATCCGCGCAAGCGTCTCAGCATCCATGCCGATGCCGTCGTCGGTGATAACGAGGTGCAGCAGATTTTCGGTGCTACGGACGCGAATCTTGACGTGTCCCTGCCCAGGTTTGGGTTCCAACCCGTGGAAAATGCTGTTCTCCACAATGGGCTGAATGGTCATCTTGGGCAGTAGACACTCCTGTACGGCTGTATTCTCCTCGTCCAGCTCAATGTCCAAAAAGAACCGATCCTCAAACCGGAACTGTTGGATGAGGAAGTAGTTCCGGATGTTGTTCAGCTCATCCCGTAGGGTCACGATATTCTCCCTGCGGCTGATGCTGTATCGAAAAAAGGACGCTAGTGCGTTAGACATGTGAGCAATGTTGTCGCACCCCTGGATAATAGCTTCGCTGCGGATACATTCCAGTGTGTTGTACAGAAAGTGCGGGTTAATCTGGTTCTGCAATGCGTTGATGCGGGACTGACTGTCGCTCATGCTGGCCGAGTATTCGGCTTTTAGCTTGGCTTCCCGTTCGTTGATTCGGCCGAGCAACACCCGGCCCGGTGCACTGTAGGGGGCCTGCTGCGTCTCGTTAGAGGAAAGCATAGTCTCCAAGTCGTGCGCGTAGGCCACGCACCGCAGGGTCAGGATGGCAAGGCATACCGCCGTCAGGCAGAGAAAGGCAGTCTGGACGCTACCGTTGCTGATGTGGGCACCCACCACGCCACCTGAAACCCCGGCGGCCAGCAGGACGGTTTCTTTTTCCTTCATGTTGTTCCTTCTTTACAGCTCAATAGTAAAGTTTGCGGTACTCGGTCGGCTTCATCCCGACGTTCTTAGTAAACTGCTGGCTGAAATATTTCACATCCCGGTAGCCCACACTCTCGGCGATTTCATAAACCGTCTTGCGTGTGTTGCGCAGCATCTCCTTGGCAGCGTTGATTCGCACCTCGGTCACGTAATCCAAAAAGCCTTTCCCGGTCTTGTGCTTGAACATCTCGGAAAAGTAGGTTGTGTTGAACCCGCTGCGGGACGCTGCTTCCTCCAGCGTCACCTTTTTTGGGTAGTGCTGCCGTACATATTCCATCGCGATACGGATGGGGTAGTCCTCGCTCTTCCGCCGCTCGGCCTGCAACTGTTCCAACGTACACCCCAACGCCTGCGTCAGGATGTCGATGAGGCCGTGGATTGACTGGCTACTACGGCAGTCCAGCCAGACCGCACGAGCCCAACCCTGCGGAAGGGCCATGCCACGCTCCTGGCAGCCCCCCTCAAACCATTGCAACGTGTTCCGAGTCAGTTCCATGTACTGCCACGCAGCGGCACCGGCTTTCTGCGCGTCCGCAAAGTTCTCCACGATGTTCTTTCTCAGCGCCTCCGGGCGCAGGGTCTCCAACCCCGCCTCCAGATTTTTCCGCGCCTTTTCCATCCAGGCCGGGGCAGCTTCAGCCATCCGCTCTTCCACCGACAGCTTCAACTGCCCCCCGCTACCTTCCAGCAATTTGCGCGCCGTGGCTTGCTCAGCCTCCTGCAGCAGTTCTGGCACCTGCGCGAACTCCGGTTCTGCCCGGCTGACCCCCATGGTCACGGTGTATTCTGCAAAATTGTTGAGATAGTGGCGGCACTCATCCATCCACCGGCTGATTGCTTCCTGCACACCTGCTTTGTCTTCTCTGTTGTAGTACAGCAGGGCGAACAGCCGCATTTCGGTCTCGATGCAGAGCATGACGTGGTAGGTCTTCAGGATGTCCTGAGCCGTTTTCTGCGCCCGCATCATGATCATGTTCCGCTGCTCGCTGCTACTCTCCGGCCCCGCCAAGTGGTCCACCTGCACCAGCGCGGCCTGATAAAGCCCATCCGGAATGTCGGTGTCGTGCTCCTTGCGCAGCCGTTCCAGCTCTTCCGGTACGTCGCCAATCACCAGACGGTGTAGCAGCTCCCGTTCCAGCAGGCGCAGGTTGGAGTTGTAGTTTTTCTCAATTTGCTCGGTCCGCACCCGGTCGCGCTCCTGCTCCACGTGGGTCTGGCAGATCTTCCGCAGAATGGCATTCAGCTCGTCCTCGTCGATGGGCTTCAGCAGGTAATCGATCACGCCGTATTTCAGTGCTTTTGGGGCATATTCAAAATAGCGGTAGCCGCTGATGATCACAAAACGAATCTGGGGATATTTTTCGCTTGTGCGCTGTACAAGTTCCAGACCGGTCAGCACTGGCATCCGGATGTCGGTGATCACAATATCTGGATGAATCTGCTCGATCAGCTCCCATGCGCTTTGCCCGTCGCAGCACTGCCCAGCAAATTCCAGCCCCAGCTCTTCCCAGTGAATCAGATACCTAACCAGTAATCCAACACGCTGTTCATCATCGGCAATCACAACCTTCAGCATTTTTCTTCTCCTACTCCGTCTTTTTACAAAGTTTTTTATATTGTACATTCTTTTTTTCTGCAAAACAAGACAAAAAACGCCCGGTTTCCTCTTCCAGAAACATGCTTACAATAATCATGACTTCTCGTGCAAGTCAAAAGCAGTAACCTGCCTCTGATGTGCGCCAACACCTCTTGGCATTTTAAGGCTACTGTTTTTTTTCTTTCTCTTTTTTTCAGCTGCGATACACGCAGATAACCTATTATGATTATTATAACAGAAATTACTCCAGAATGATACTTCGACGTTTTGCTTTGGCGCTGCGACAAAATGCATCGTCCTCGACAGAATGTGGCGGCGCTAACAATAAGGGCTGACATCCCTGCAACGCAGTAGTCGATACCTCTATAATAAGGGCGAACAGACAGGAAGTGCCTGATATGATGTCTATACTGAAGAAAAATGTTCTTTTCCCGATTTCTCTCTTTGTGGCGTTTCTGGCTCTGATGGCAAAGTGATTGCTGACCCTGTCCAGCTATGTGGTTGCTCCGTTGATGCTCTACATCTTCGGCTGCGGCATCTACACCGCCTACCGCCAGACTTGGGATCAGTTTTTCATTCTGCTGGTGGCAGAGTTTATCTGCTTCGTTCTCTTTTTCGACGCAACTGCCATCACAGAGGGCATCGGACGGTTCAGCGAATGGCTTTCAGAACTGTAAGAAGTACTTTTATCTTTGCAGGTTTCCAGCATAGTGAGCGGCTTTTTACTACAAATATGAGGAATCGAAGAAGGCCTTTCGTGTGATTCTCAAACCCA
>ERZ791607.2172-NODE-2172-length-11670-cov-4.935773_pt1 | contig 11670 bp, 10 predicted proteins | sample MGYA00509964_ERZ791607 | MGnify/ENA primary metagenome ERZ791607 (study PRJEB30046, sample SAMN00791907) | human gut metagenome | study: EMG produced TPA metagenomics assembly of the A metagenome-wide association study of gut microbiota in type 2...
GAGCGCCACCTTGCCAAGGTGGAGGTAGCGAGTTCGAGCCTCGTCGGCCGCTCCAGACAAACAAGCCACTGCAAAACATGATTCGTCGTGTGATGCAGCGGCTTTTTTGTACGTTGAAAGCTTTTTTTGGAATTGGAAAAGGAGGGAAAAACGCAGTGATATTCGGCAAGTACATCAACCGGTATTACCTCAAGCATGCTCCCGTACTGCTGCTGGGCCTTGCTGCCCTGCTGACGGTGGATTACATCCAGCTTTTGATCCCACAGCTCTACCGGCTGGTCATCAACGGGGTGAACCTTGGCCAGGTGGTGGTGAAGGGTGAGACGCTGCCCTTTACCAAAGAGGTGCTGCTGCAGCACATCTGCCTGCCCATGATCTGGATCGTGGTGCTGATGGTCATTGGGCGCTTTTTGTGGCGCATCTGTTTCTTCGGCTCGGCGGTGCGGGTCGCGGCAGACCTGCGGGAGCGGATGTTCGACCACAGCCGCAGGCTGTCCCAGCAGTACTATCAGGTGAACAAGGTCGGCAACCTGATGAGCCTGTACACCAACGACCTGGACACCATTCAGGAGTGCTTCGGCGACGGCGTGCTGATGTTCTTCGACGCGCTGACCCTGGGTCTGCTGGCCCTTTATAAGATGTGGACCATGGACGTGCGGCTGACCCTGCTGGCCCTGATCCCGGCCCTGATCATGTTTGCCATCGGCACCCAGATGAGCAAGGTGATGACCCGGCGCTGGGAGGAGCGGCAGGAGGCCTTCTCCGGCCTTTCCGATTTCGCGCAGGAGAACTTTTCCGGCATTGCGGTCATCAAGGCCTTTGTCAAGGAGTACAAGGAACTGCAGGCCTTCCGGAAGCTGAACAAGGAAAACGAGGAGATCAACGTGACCTACACGAAGATCGCCACCCTGCTGGAGGTGCTGGTGACCCTGTTCGTGGAGTCCGTGATCTGCATCATTCTGGGTTACGGCGGTTATCTGGTCTATCAGGGCCGGTTCAACGCCGGCCAGCTGGTGGAGTACATCGGCTACTTTGAGGCCATCGTCTGGCCCATCATGGCTGTGTCCATGCTGATCGAAAAGACCAGCCGCGGCAGGGCCTCCCTGAACCGCATCACCGAGCTGCTGGATGCCCCCATCGACGTGGCCGACCGCCCCGGCGTGGCCGACCTGACCGACCCCAAAGGAGGAATCGAGTTCCGCCACCTGAACTTCCGCTACCCGGACGGCGAGTACGATGTGCTGCGGGATATCTCCTTTACCATTGCGCCCGGCGAGAGCGTGGGCATCGTGGGCAAGACCGGTGCGGGCAAGACCGCCCTGGTGGACCTGCTGCTGCGCACCTATAATGTGCCGGACGGAACCCTGTTCGTGGACGGCAGGGATGTGAACAGCCTTTCCATCCACTCGGTGCGCAATGCCTGTGCCTACGTTCCGCAGGATAATTTCCTGTTCTCGGACACCATCGCCCACAACATTGCCTTTGGTGTGGACGATGCCACCCCCGAGGACATCGAGCGGGCGGCAAGCATGGCCGATGTGCGGGATAATATCGTGGATTTCAAGGACGGCTACGAGACCGTTCTGGGCGAACGCGGCGTGACGGTGTCCGGTGGTCAGAAGCAGCGCATCTCCATCGCCCGCGCCCTGCTCAAGGATGCACCCATCCTGATCCTGGATGACTCCGTCTCGGCGGTGGATACCAGCACCGAGAAGATCATTCTGGACAACCTCAAGAACAGCCGGGCAGGCAAGACCACCCTGCTCATTGCCCACCGCATTTCCACGGTGGAGCGGCTGGACAAGATCATCTTCCTCAACGAGGGCCGGGTGGAAGCCGTCGGCCCCCACGACCAGCTGTATGCTTCCTGCCCGGAGTACCGCCGGATGGTCGATCTGCAACGGCTGGAGGATGAGACGAAGGGAGGCGAAAACGCATGATGCATCTGAATCCATTGGTTCTGGTGGGCGCTGTCATCGGCGTGATCACCGCCCTGCTGGTGGCAGCCTATGCCGCCGTCAAGGACAAAAAGACCGCCATGGGCTTTGAGCGCAACATGGAGGACGGCGAGATCATGCGCCGCCTGGCCCGCTATGCCCGGCCCTACCTGAGCAAATTCCTCATTGTGGGCGTGCTGATGCTCTTCTCCATTGCCTACGATATCATTTCACCCCTCATCGTGGGCCGCATCGAGGAGCTGGTGGCCGGGGAGTTTGAACTCCGCGCTCTCTTCCTGGGCGTGTCAGTGTATGCAGGCGTGCTGGTGTTCTCTATGGGCAGCACCTACCTGCAGGCCGTGATTTTGCAGCGGGTGGGCCAGCGCATCATCTCCGATCTGCGCGAGGATCTGTTCAGCCACATTGAATCTTTGGCACACGAGCAGCTCAACGAGATCCCGGTGGGCAAGCTGGTCACCCGTGTGACCAACGATACCAACGCCATCTCCATGATGTTCACAAACCTCTTGGTCCAGCTGACCAAGAACAGCTTTGTCATTCTGGGCATTCTGGTGGCCATGCTCTGCCTGAACTACGAGCTGACGTTGATGGTGCTCTGCTTTGTGCCCTTCATCGTGATCTTCACGGTCATCTTCCGCAAGTTCTCCCGCCGCGCCAACCGCAAGCTCAAGAACGCGACCACCGATATCAATACCTATCTGTCCGAAAACCTGTCCGGCATCAAGGTCACTCAGATCTTTGGCCGGGAGGACGAGAAGATGGAGGACTTCCGCCAAAAGAGCCAGAAGCTGGCCCGGGCCAATCAGGAGCAGATCTTCGTGTTCAGCGTGTTCCGTCCGCTGGTGTATATGCTCTATGTCAGCTCGATCCTGTGCCTGTTCTATCTGGGCGGCATGGGTCACCTGAACAACGTCAGCTTTCTGGGGCAGACCATTTCCAGCGGCACCATCGTCACCTTTTATATGTACATCTCCAAGTTCTTTACCCCCATCCAGAACCTGGCCGAGCAGTTCAACTGGCTGCAGTCGGCGCTGGCATCGGCAGAAAAGGTGTTCTCCATCATGGACATCCAGCCCAGGATGCAGGATGCCCCCGATGCCATTGAGCTGGACGAGGTGAAGGGCGAGATCGAGTTCCGGGACGTGTGGTTCAGCTACGTTCCCGGCGAGTGGGTGCTGCAGGGCGTTTCCTTCCATGTGGATGCCCGCCAGACGGTGGCCTTTGTGGGTTCCACCGGCTCCGGCAAGAGCACCATCCTCTCCCTGATCTGCCGGAACTACGAGTTCCAGAAGGGCCAGATCCTGATCGACGGTATCGACATCCGCAAGATCAAGATCTCCTCCCTGCGCAGGCACTTCGGCCAGATGCTGCAGGATGTGTTCCTGTTCTCGGGTACCATCCGTTCCAACATCGTCCTGCGGGAAGAGGGTATCCCCGACAGCGAGATCATGGAGGTCTGCCGCTACGTCAACGCCGACAAGTTCATCAACAAGCTGGACCACGGGCTGGACGAAGAGGTGCGTGAGCGCGGCAACAACTTCTCCGCTGGGCAGCGGCAGCTGCTCAGCTTTGCCCGCACCATCATCCATAAGCCCAGCGTGATGATCTTGGACGAAGCTACCGCCAACATCGACACCGAGACCGAGCTGCTGATTCAGGATTCGTTGGAAAAGATGCGTACCGTGGGCACCATGCTCATTGTGGCCCACCGGCTGTCCACCATCCAGCATGCGGACAACATCATCGTGCTGTCCCACGGTAAAATTCTGGAGCAGGGCACCCACCAGCAGCTGCTGGCCCGGCATGGCCGCTACTACCAGCTGTACACCCTGCAATACCACAAGGCGCAGCTGAACGCAGCCGAATAAGCGCAGACAGAAAGGCCGCTGACCTGAGATGGGTCAGCGGCCTTTCTGTCTGCACCGGGGGTGGAGTCGTCCGCTTCCGGATCGTTGAGGGAACGCAATTAACACTTGCAAAACAGGTGCATCGCTCGTATAATAGAATGTGGTAAAATAATAAAAAAGAGAAATGGAAAGGAGGGGCCACAGGATGCAGTGGATCGATGCGATCGGCTACGAAGAAGTGATGACCTTTCTGCGCAGTACACCGGCGAACCTCTTTTTCAAGGATACGGAATGCCGTTATCTTTTTATTTCGGACGTTAGGACTTTCTTCCCCTACGGAGAAGGGCAGGAAGAGGATGTGCTGGGCAAGACAGATCTGGAGATCTGGAGCAGCGAGGAACAGGCCCGCTTTTATTATGAGCAGGACCAGAAGGTGCTTGCCACCGGCAAGGGAACCGGCTATATCACCGAGGTGCCCCGGAAGGATGGGACGGCATACTATCAGATCAAAAAGAACCCCGTTGTGCTGGAGGGAAAGATCATCGGCATTGTGGGGCTTATTGGTGATATCACCGAACGGGTGCGGCTGGAAAAACAGGCCGAGAACTGGGCCGTCCACGATGAACTGACCGGTCTGTATAACCGCAACTACCTGAAGGTAAAGGGTACAGAGCAGCTGAAGAAAACCACCATGCCCGTCACGATCATTATGGGTGACTGTAACTACCTGAAGCGTGTGAATGATGCCTACGGACACGAGTACGGCGACCTGCTGCTCAAGCGGGTGGGCCGGGTGATCCGGGAAAACCTGCCGCCGGAGAGCGTGGCCCTGCGGATGGGCGGCGATGAATTCCTCATTGCCTGCAACCACTTCTCTGCAGAAGAGGCCGAACAGCTGATCGAGAGGCTGCACGGGGAGCTGGCCCGCCAGAGCGACGACCGCCTCAAGCTGGATGTTGCCTTTGGATACCACACCGTGACAGAAGGCCCCTTTGATTATATCGCAGTCTACCATGCTGCCGACCGGGATATGTACCGGAACAAGCGCAAAAACCGCTGAAAATCCGGATGAAATAACAGCCTCAGCCCGATTTCCAAAGGGCTGAGGCTGTTTTGGTGATTTGTTACATCAGGGCGGTGAGCACCAGCGCGCAGAGCGGCAGGGTGAGCACCGTGCCCATGAGGATGGCCAGCGCACCGGCTCCGATCAGCAAAAACAGCACAGCCACCTGCTGCGGCTTACAGGATCACATTTTTGATGAGCAGGGAAACGCTGCCGTCCGGATCATGGAGGAACTCCAGCTCGGAATCGGAGTTCAGCAGCTCGGTGGGGATCTTGACCTCGATGCCGTTGGCGGTGCGGATGCTCCGGCTCTCCATCCGGCGGATGCGGGCAGGGGTCACGGTGACAGGAGCAGCGGCCTCTTCCAGCACCTCGCTCTTTTCCACATAGTCATCAAAGGGCACAGCGGCCAGCGGGTATTCCTCAGCCAGCTGCTGGCGCACCTGCTCCACCGATACCTGATTGTCGTTGTCGGCAGCCTGGTTGGCAATGAGCATGGCCACCTGCGCGTCGGCATGGGGCTCGTCCTCATAGGCATCCTTCACAGCCTGTGCGGCGGCCTCCTGAATGGCCTGCAGCTTCTTTTTCTCGGGCTCGGCCTGGGTATACTGGAACACAACAGAGGAGAGGTAGAACTCCTTATGGCCGTCGATGTCGTATTTCTTTTCCAGCAGGCGCATGGAGTAGTCCGTCAGGTTGACGAGCGCACCCTCCTCCACCTTGCCGCTCTGGGTGGGCAGGCAGGCCCGCTGCTGGATGATGGAGTTGACCGGGGCACCCTCCACCGTCTCGGTGTAGTGGGTGTAGCCGTTTTTATAGTTCAGCTTGAGGATGCCCAGCCAGGGCGCGCCGTCCCGGGTGAAATCCACCACGGCCAGGTCCGCCCCGGGGATGGTGGTGTGGGCGTGCATGTAATCGAACAGCACGCCCGCAATGCGGCAGGACAGATCAATGAAATCCTGATTGTGTTCCAGTTCGTTCCGGAAAGCCGAATCCGGCAGGGGGCGGCACTGGCGGATCTCATCGCTGGCCAGCAGCTTTTCGATATGATTCTGTAGGTAGGCGGTCTTTTCGGCAGTCAGCTCCATGCCGCCGCCGCTGAGCACCGGCGCGTCCAGCGTGGTGTCCAGCACATGCAAAATTGCCTGATGGATGATGATCTCCATGGGTCAAAACCTCATTTCCCGGGTGATTGTGATGTTCCTGCCCAGTATAGCACATCCGGAACAAAAAGGCGAGAGGGAGCGCAAAGGCTTGTCAACCGCCGCCTGAGATGCTACAATGGGGCTGACCAAACATCCGGACAAGCCGAAAGGGGAGTGTGTTATGGAATTTCGGGACAAGCCGATGCAGAACCTCATCCGCATCAAGGAAAAGGAGATCTGCAAAAATGTGCAGGAGCTGCTGCTGGATGGTGAGCAGATCGTGGGGGCTTACAAGACCGTGCGCGATCAGGCTGTGTTCACCACCCACCGCATTTTTATGGTGGATATGCAGGGGATGACCGGTACCCGGCAGGAGATCTTTGTGCTGCCCTACCGCAAGATCCTGCATTACGGCATCAAGACGGCAGGCTTTGGTGACCCGCTGCAGACCTCAGAGCTGACGGTCTGCTTTGCGGATGAGCACGAGGCAAAGTTCGGCTTCATCGGGCAGGATGAGCTGCTGGCGGTGGCACGGGCCATCAGCCGGTGCATCCTGTAACAGAACAAACGTAAAACGCCCGTTCCGGCTTCTGACCCCGGAGCGGGCGTTTTACATTGCTGTAATATGCGAAAAAAGGAGAATGTCGAAGGGTCAGCAGGCGACGCGATCTCTGCGGCCGGCCTCAAGCATATAGTGCAGGAAGCCGGTGACATCAGCAGGGTCGGTGACAGAGATGTCAAAGCCCTTGGAGGGAGCGTCCATCATCTGGAACAGCTCGGTGGCGGCGTTGTCCTTTTTCAGGTCGCAGGTCTCGCCATTGGCCAGGTGCAGGAGCACACTGCCGCGGCTGGCGGCTACCTGCTGCATGAAACGGTCTTTATCAAGATACTGGATGCGAAGCATAAAAATACCTCCCACAAAGAAATGTTTTATTCTGGAAGAGTCCCCCGGGCCAGGCTGCCCAAGCGGGACGCTTCTCGGGAACCGGATCAAGCCGTGCCGGGGGTTGTTTTCCGCCCCCTGCGGTGTTATACTGTGCTTGCTGGTTCTGATGAAATAATACCACGAAACTGGCACGATAGATAGAATAAAAACACCCGATTTGTACAACAAAATCGGCTTTGACAAAAAATATTCAAAGTATTGCGGAAAGGAATTGTTCAATATGGCGTTTCAGACGAGCTGTGTCTCTGCTGCCAATATCGTTACCGGGCTGACCTGCCAGCAGGATGTTATGGCCGATGCCGAGGGGCGGGAACTGGTCCAGCATGGCAGCGCCCTGTTTCCCATTGCCTGCTACGCAGAGAACCTGAAAAGCTATTCGGTGGCCTGGCACTGGCACGAGGAGTTTGAGTACATCCTGGCCATGAAGGGCCCCCTGACGGTGGACGTGAACAAGACCCGGGTGACCCTGCAGACGAATCAGGGCGTGTTCCTGAACTCCGGCATCCTCCACGCGGTGGAGCAGGCGGAAAAAGGGGAGGCTCTGCTCCACTCGGGCGTGTTCCACCCCCGGCTGGTGGGCGGAATGGACACCATCTTCTGGCAGAAGCTCATCCGACCCATGCTCCAGCCGGATGCTCCCGCTTTTTTTCTGCTGGATGGAGCCGTGCCCTGGCAGGCGCAGGTGCTTGCCTGCCTGCGGGAAGCCTGGCAGGCGGTTGCCGTGGAGCCCTTTGATTACGAGAACCGGGTGCGATATTATCTCTCTGCGGCATTGCGGCTGCTGAGCACCCAGTGCGTGGGCGGCAGGACCAAGGTCTCACAGCAGGAGCAGATCGCCGCCGAGCGGATGAAGCAGATGCTCCGCTTTGTGGAGGAGCACTATGCCGAGGAGCTGACCGTGGAACGCATCGCGGCCAGCGTGGCCCTGAGCGAGAGCGCCTGCCTGCGCAGCTTCCGGCAGATGCTGGGCATCACGCCCATTCAGTATGTCAAGCAGTTCCGGGTGGAAAAGGCCGCCGAGCTGCTCCGTTCCACCCGGCTCAAGACGGGCGAGATCGGGATGGAGTGCGGCTTTGCAGATGGCAGCTACTTCATCAAGACCTTCCGGGAGATCAAGCACTGCACACCCAAGGAATACCGCGCAAAATTCTGCTGAAATGTCTGAGATAGGAATAGGAGAAAATGATTCCCATGCAGCACAGTCTGACCCAAGGCCCCATTACAAAGAATATCCTGCTGTTTGCCCTGCCGCTGATGTTCGGCAACCTGCTGCAGCAGATGTACAACATTGCCGACACCTGGGTGGTGGGCCGCTTCCTCGGCGCGGATGCGCTGGCGGCGGTGGGGTCCTCTTACACCCTGATGACCTTCCTGACCTCGATCCTGCTGGGTCTGTGCATGGGCAGCGGCGCGGCTGTGTCCATGCAGTATGGCAGCGGCGAGACCGAGAAGATGCGGCAGAGCGTGTTCCAGTCTTTCCTGCTCATTGCGGGCATCGCCCTGGTGCTCAACCTGCTGGTCTATCTGGGTCTGGACGGCATCCTGTGGGTACTGCGGGTGCCCGCAGAGCTTTGTCCGCTGATGAAGGACTACCTGCTCATCATCTTTCTGGGCATTGCGGCCACCTTTTTGTATAACTATTTCGCAAACCTTCTGCGGGCCATCGGCAATTCCGTGGTGCCGCTGGCGTTTCTGGCTGTATCAGCCATCCTGAACGTGATCTTGGATCTGGTCTGTGTCCTTGTGCTTGACTGGGGCGTGAAGGGTGCCGCCGTGGCAACTGTTTTTTCTCAGTATGTGTCCGGCGTGGGCATCGGCCTGTACACCCTGAAAAAGTTCCCGCAGCTCTGCCCGAAACGGACAGACTGCAGGTGGGACCGGAAGAACCTTGCCAATATCCTGAATCTTTCGGTGATGACCAGCGTTCAGCAGTCCATTATGAATTTTGGCATCCTGATGGTGCAGGGTCTGGTCAACAGCTTCGGCACGGTCATCATGGCGGCTTTTGCGGCAGCGGTGAAGATCGATTCCTTTGCCTATATGCCGGTGCAGGATTTTGGCAACGCATTCTCGACCTATGTGGCCCAGAATTACGGGGCAGGCCAGCCGGACCGCATCAAAAAAGGGATCCGCAGTGCCGGGCTGACAAGCGCGGTGTTCTGCATCGTCATCAGCGTGCTGGTCTGCGCCTTTGCCGCCCCGCTCATGGGGATTTTCATCGACCCGGCTCAGACCGGGATCATCGCGGCGGGCGTGCAGTACCTCCGCATCGAGGGCGCGTGCTACATCGGCATTGGCGTGCTCTTTCTGCTCTACGGCTACTACCGGGCGGTCAACCAGCCGGGGATGTCGGTCATCCTGACCATTGCCTCCCTTGGCACCCGTGTGGCGCTGGCCTATCTGCTTTCTGCCACGCCGCTGGGCGTTACCGGCATCTGGCTCAGTGTGCCCATCGGCTGGGCACTGGCAGATGCCATCGGCATTGGGTATTATTTGAAGAGGAGAACATAAAATATCCCCCGCTGCAAAGCGTGTTTTGGCACGTCTGCAGCGGGGGATATTGTTTTTTCTGGGGTTCGAAGGGATTCGGGCAGAGGCTTATTCCCCCACGGCGGGGACGTTCTGCATCGTCCAGAGGAGCTTCTGGACATCCACGCTGCCCATGTGGGTGGGTTCCTCACCCAGACGGAGGAAATCAGTCTGCTGGGCGGTAACAGTCTGCCACTGGGGCAGGTCTGTTCCGTTGGGGTCGCCGGTCTTGGCAAAGTTGGTCAGGTAATCCACCATCTGAGCGCTGAGGGCGGTGTCCTTCTCAGTGAAGGGCCGCCAGCAGTGAGCCAGCGTGCCGAACCAGTACCACAGGTCGCTGGAATGCCAGGCACCACGGTCATCACCGGGGAGCTGGCGGTCGAAGAACCAGCCATAGCTGTCGGCGTTCCGGGCGCACCAGTCCTGAGCCATCTGGTAGAGGTAGGGCGGAACGATATCCTCGCTGGTGAAGCCAATGAGGTAAGGGATATGGTGCTGTTCATCGGCGGCCAGCGTCTCGGGGCCGGTCTTGACCTGGAAACGGCCATCCACCACAGGCTCACAGCCCATACCCTTGAACTGGGGCTGGGTGCGGACGGCATCCCAGGCTGCAAACAGTCTGGCGGGGGCGAGGGCACGGAACTCGGCCAGCGTGCTGCACCCGGCGGTCTCCATGACCTGCTTCCAGAACGGGTAGTGGGCCGCGGCAGGCTTGGCCGTCAGCATCTGGCTCACGCCGCCGCCGCTGCTCATCACGGCCTTGGAGAACAGCCCCCTGGTGATGGGGGAGAGGACGAGCTGCTGGACGCTCATGGCACCGGCGCTCTGGCCCATGATGGTGATGTTGTTGGCATCGCCGCCAAAGGCAGCGATGTTGGCGCGCACCCACTGCAGGGCCGCCAGCTGATCCAGAAGGGCGTAGTTGCCGGTGGATCCGGCCTCATCAGCCAGCTCGGGCAGGCAGACAAAGCCCATGGGGCCGAGCCGGTAGTTGATGGTCACGGCCACGCAGCCTTTGGTGGGCCAGACGGGGCCGTCGAAGTGCTTCTCGTGGCCGCAGCCGCCGGTAAAGCCGCCGCCGTGAATGTAGAAGATGACCGGCAGCCTGTCCTCGGGGGCTGCGTCAGCAGGGGCCCAGATGTTCAGGAACAGGCAGTCCTCGCTGTAAGTGTAAGTCTCGCCCTTGCGGAACTCGTTGTAGTAGAAGGCTTTTCCGGGTGCGGCGGCTTCATCATAGAAGGCGCGGGGCTGGTAGCAGCAGGCACCGTACCGGGTGGCATCGTAGACACCGTCCCAGTGGGTGACGGGGACAGGGAACTCCCACCGCCCGGCGGTGGCGTAGCGGATGCCCTTGTAGGCGGTGATGCCCGGCCACTGGCAGGCCGTGCCGGAGATCACGCCGCAGGGCGTAGTGCGCTCAAAGCTCATGGGGAAAACCTCCTTGTCTTACTCCGCCGCTTTCAGGCCCCGGATGTCCTCGCCCGCAAACAGGCAGGGGACAAAGGAGGAAAGGCGGCTGGAGATCTTTTCGGTGTATCGCTTTTCCAGCAGGGAACCATCCGCAATGTTGGTGGTGACGATGGTGGGCAGACCGGCTCCCAGGCGGTTGTTCAGCAGGCTGTAAAAAGTGGTGATGAAGTAGGGGGTGACGAACTCGGTGCCCAGATCGTCCAGGATCAGCAGGTCGGCGGCAGAGGCGGTGCGCAGTAGGGTCTCGGCATCCTCGGAGGAGTCGAAGCGGGCGTTTTCCAGCTTGCCGAAGAAGTCTGGACTGGAAACGTAGATCACGTCAAAATCCTTTTGCAGCACGATGCCCGCAATGGCAAGGGCGGCGTGGGTCTTGCCCAGCCCCGCGTTGCCGAAAAGCATCAGGCTCTCGCTGTTGTGGTCGAATTCCTCAGCGTAGCTGCGCAGATCCTCCAGCAGGCCGCCCATGTAGGTGCGGACAGGCTCACCCAGCTTCTCATCCATGGTGTTGGGGTAGTACCGCAGCTCCATGGTGTCAAAGCTGGAAATGGACAGGCTGGACAGCTGCTCGATCTCCTGTCGGCGCAGCTGCTGCATGACCTTGTGCACACAGCTGCAGGTGCGGCCGTTGACCGTGCCGGTGTCCTGGCACAGCTTACAGCTGAATTTCGGCTCCAGCGCGTCGGCAGGCCGCCCGCTGGCTGCCAGCAGGGCG
>ERZ791607.2197-NODE-2197-length-11522-cov-2.659370_pt1 | contig 11522 bp, 6 predicted proteins | sample MGYA00509964_ERZ791607 | MGnify/ENA primary metagenome ERZ791607 (study PRJEB30046, sample SAMN00791907) | human gut metagenome | study: EMG produced TPA metagenomics assembly of the A metagenome-wide association study of gut microbiota in type 2...
GAGAAAGCGTTGGAAAAATGCTTTGTTTATTTAAGTCTAATCAAAAAAAAGCAATTTTAATGAAAAGGAAAGAACACAAATCGAAATCGCTGTTATGGCGTATTTTGTTGGTACTGTTGAGCTTCTCTTTTGGTACTATAGTACATGCTCAGAATATAACAGTAACAGGAAGCGTAGAGGATCAGAATGGTGAACCGTTAATTGGAGTGACAGTTGCAGAATTGAACACTACTAACGGAGCAATTACTGACATTGATGGTAATTTTTCTATTAAATGTGTTAAGGGTGCGACTCTTAAGTTCAGTTACATTGGCTATAAGGATGTAACCAAAGTCGTTACTGAAAGTAATCTGAAAATTGTATTAGTTGAGGATTCACAAGCTTTAGATGAAGTAGTTGTAGTAGGGTACGGTACGCAGAAAAAAGGAAGTGTAACGGGTAGTGTAACTAGTGTTGATGCCAAAGCTATTGAAGATTTTCCATCTGCTAATCTGTCTTCAGCATTAGCAGGACGCCTTTCGGGTGTATATATAACTCAAGGGACAGGTAAACCGGGAACTTCAGCCTCTTTTAGTGTACGCGCTAAAGGTACTCCTAATAATTCTGACCCACTATATGTTATTGATGGAGTAGTAAGGGATAAGATGGCGTTTGACGCACTGGATGCTAGTGAGGTGGCTAATATATCGGTGTTAAAAGATGGTGCATCGGCAGCAGTTTATGGTGCCCGTGCTGCTAATGGTGTTGTATTGATTACCACTAAGAAAGGTGGAAACGCGAAACCAACTATCAATTATACTGGTACGGTAGGTATCGATGTAGCTGCTATGATTCCAGAGACGCTCAGTGCTTATGAACATGCTGTTTATTTGAATGACCGTGCTATACAGGGTTATCTTAACAATGCTATTTGGAATCCGAATGTAGAACAGCAAGATCCGACTACCAAGTCTTCTTGGTATACAGATGACGAGTTGGCACATTTCAAAACAACTGATTATAGTTTTCTGGATGATGCATGGAAAACTCCATGGTCTACTCGTCATGCTATCAATATTATCGGTGGAACCGAAAAAGTACGCTATTTTATCGGTGGTTCTTATTTCTACAATGTAGGTTCATTTGATAATCTGAAGTATTCTAAATATAATTTCCGTGCTAGTATTGATGCTGATATTAGTAAGAATTTTACAGTTGGTTTGAATATTAGTACAGATAATCGTAAAGATACCAAACCCAATTGGAAATCCGACGGTGACCGTGATCGTATGAATGACTTATACAAGGGATTATTGCTCCGTACCAAGATGATTCCAAGTATGATTGATGGAATGCCAGTAGGTAACTTTATTGAATGGCATCCGTTAATGCTTATTAGCGAAGAATCGGGTTTGCATACTAAGAAATGGCAAAATGTTAATGTCAATGCGACTGCGGAATATCGAGTTCCATTTGTAAAGGGGTTGAAGTTGAAAGTACAGTATAACCGTACATTGGATAATCGTTTGATTAAAAAGGTGAATTTCCCGTATGAGATGTATAACTTCCAGACTGCCGGAACAAACAATCATTATATTGACCCGAGTAATGTAGTAGTATCTACCAAAACTCGTGATGACGGTAACTATGTATTTAAAGAAAATCAGTTGGCAGAGGAATATCAATTAAACCTATTTGTAACTTACGACCGTAAGTTTGGTAATCATGATTTAAGTGCATTATTTGTTTATGAACAATCTGAAGGTGATAGTGAGAAATTTGATGCACAGCGCAATAAACTAATCACTTGGGAAATGCCGGAATTTTTCGGTGCAAGTGGTGATGCTTCTGAATCTATTGTTGGGGCTGGTTCTGTAAGTGAAAGTGGTCGTCTTTCCTACGTAGGTCGTCTGAACTATGCTTATGCAGACAAGTATCTACTAGAAGCTGCATTCCGTGTCGATGGTTCTACAAAATTTGCTCCTGATCAACGCTGGGGTTTCTTCCCTTCCGTTTCAGCAGGATGGCGTATTTCCAGTGAACCTTTCTTCTCAGAGAATATCAAGTTTATCGATTATATGAAACTGCGCGGTTCCATTGCTACATTAGGAAATGATGCTATTGGCGGTTGGCAATGGATGGCTCGTTACGGAATTACTACAGGTGCCGTATTCAATGGCTTATCTTATGGATTGGAACCTAAAGAAGTTCCTAATCCTAAATTGACTTGGGAGAAATCAACTTCTTACAATATCGGTTTTGATAGCCGTTGGTTTAGAAATAAATTTGATTTCAGCTTTGAATATTTTTACAGACGTACATACGATATTCTTGATAATCTGAATGTGAGTGTACCTACTACATTTGGTGCATCTTTGCCAAAAGAGAACTATTCTGAGGTTAAATCCCGTGGCTTCGAAGTAGAACTGGGATACAATGACAGAATCGGTAAATTGGACTATTATTTAAGAGGTAACTTTAGTTTTGCAAACAGCTGGTGGTCCAAGAAAGATGAAGCAGAAAATATCCGGGCATACAAATCTGAAATCGGTCAGTCATTGAGCCGTGAATGGGGATTTGAATGCATTGGTATGATTCGTACCGAGGAACAGTTACAGCAATATATGGAAGAAAATCCGAATATGACCATTAAGGGACAAAAACCCGGTTTAGGTATGTTGATATACAAAGATGTACGTGGTCCTGAGAGTGATGAACCGGATGGTATCATTACAGATGATGACAAAGTTGTTATTATTGAGAATAAAGTAGCTCCTATCACTTATGGTTTTACGATTGGCGGTAAATGGAAAGGATTCATGCTTGATATATTCTTCCAAGGTATGGCCGGTCATAAGAAGTTGATGGATTTCCGTGGTAATGGTATCAATGCCCATACAAGTACATTCAAATATTATAATGATCACTGGACCCCGGAGAATACAAACGCTTCAATGCCGGGCGCTACACAGTATAAGAATAATGAAGCTTCTTCCTTCTGGGTACGTAATGCTTCTTTCTTGCGTTGCAAAAATATATCCATATCTTATGATTTGCCGAAAACATTCGTTCAGCGGATAGGCATTGATAAGGCAAGGCTTTTCTTGAATGGTACAAACCTCTTCTTATTACAAGATAAAGTAAAATGGATGGATCCCGAAGCTACGAGTATTTCAGACTATCCTGTTATGAGAAACTTCTCATTTGGTTTGAATATAACGATCTAATTATATAAAAAACACTTGAATATTATGAAATCAAAACATATAATAGCTATTACAGCATTGACATTTGCAAGCTTGACCAGTTGTACTTCCGTATTGGATAAAGATGACCTGACAGCTGTCAGCGAAAAGGCAACATGGAATAGTGAAATTCTAGCTACAGCTTTTTTGGATAAATGCTACAAAGATAATCTACCGTCATTTAGTGGTGATTATTCTAAATATAGTGATGAGGGCAACGGAGGCGGTGATTTTATTCATGGTCGACTGACAGCGGTAGCTACTGCCGGAGGTCCGTTAGGAGAACACTGGCCTTATGACAAGATATATACTATCAATGTTCTGTTAACAAGTATTGATGGAGGTAGCTTGTCCGAGGACATCCGGAACCGTATAAAAGCACAAGCGCTTTTCTTACGTGCTTATCAGTATTTTGAGATGGTAAAAATTTATGGAGGTGTACCTTTGGTTTTAATCCCGCAGGACAGACATAATGACGATTTATATGTTACTCGGAATACAGCAAAAGAGTGTATTGACCAGATAGTGAAAGATCTTGATGATGCTGCTGTCTCGTTACCCAGCATTTGGGGTGAAAATGACTTTGGACGTATCACCAAAGGAGCAGCTATGGCTTTTAAAGGACGTGTGTTGCTGACTTATGCCAGTAAACAATTTAATCCGAACAATGACCGTACCCGTTGGCAAACAGCATACAATGCCTGCTTAGCGGCCCAAAAGGAACTGTCAGAGAACGGACAACGTGCTTTACATCCTGTTTATAAGGAGATATGGACAAAAGAGACTACCTCTGAGACTGTAATCACTACCCGTTTTCTCGATCCGGTGCGTACACACAATTTCATGGCAGGGCTTCGTCCGTTGGAATTTTCGGTAGGAGCTACAGGTAACCACCATCCTACATTGGATATGGCACTTGCTTTCCCAATGGCTGATGGTACTACTCCGGGAGTAGATGTAGATGGTGATGGCGTGAAAGAAGCTTTTGATCCTACTGCTACTGACGCTACCGGTATGTTTTGGTTGAATCGTGACCCCCGTTTCTATGATATCATCGTTTACAATGGTGCTGAATATCCATTGAATGGTATGCCGGACTGGTTCCAAGGTTGCATGTACACTTACAAAGGTGGCGAAGATACTCATAGTCCAACTGGCACAGGATTTTATTCATGCAAGTTCTCTATCCCTGAAAAGACAGCTACTGAAGCCAAGGATCACGGTGACATGGACTGGATTGAAATGCGTTATGCAGAAGTATTATTGAATCTTGCTGAATGTGCTGCGGAAGTAGGAAATAAATCTGATGAAGTTTATACTATCCTGAAAGATATTCGTAAACGAGCCGGTATAACGGCCAATGCGGACGGGCTCTATGGTTTAAAAGCAAATATGAGCCAACAAGAATTGATTGATGCCGTTCTTTATGAACGCCGCATTGAATTGGCTTATGAGGGCAAACGTTTCTGGGATTTGCTTCGTCGCAAGATATTCTCTGATATGCAAGGATATTCCCGTTACAGAATTGAAATACAGGTGAAGAGCGAATATGCTACTATGGCACGAAGAGATTTTATCACTATGATAAAGAACGATCCGGAATTGATGACAAAGAATTATTTCAAGTATTTCACTACTCAAACCTGGAGAATTGACGAAACCTATCAATGGAATGTAAAAGACACCTATTACTTCCAGGGATTGGCTCGTAAACACTTCGAACAGAATCCGAAACTGCAACAGACCATCGGTTGGGAAAGTGGTGATTTCGATCCATTAAAATAGTATACCAAAATACATAATCTCTTAATTAAAGTATTTAGTTAAACCAATATTGAGCAAACTTTTACTCTCAGTAGTAGAAGTTTGCTCTTTTTTTACAAGCTTTTGAGACAATCTATATAATGGAAATCATTTTTTTCCTCTTCCTTTGTTACACCATTAATTAACTTTATTGAATAAGACAAAGAATGAAGAACATTTATTATCTACTATGCCTTCTTTTCCCCCTATCCATTATGGGGCAGGAACCAATGGGCAAAAGCCAGTGGGTTTATTCGGATGCTAACGGAAAGTTAGTGTATAAAGCCACTAAGAGAGGTGACCGGATTATCGACTTTTCACATGCCGGATATAAGGGCGGTGGTGTAACCTTGCCATACGTTCCGGCAAAACTGACCGTACATCCTTTAGGAGAAAACGAAGATTGCACGGATTATATTCAAAAAGCCATTGATATGGTTTCCGCACTTCCCAAAGATGCCGATGGCTTTCGGGGTGCAGTTCTGCTGGCACCGGGACGTTACGTATGTAACCGTTCTCTTCAGATAATGACAGATGGCGTCGTATTGCGCGGTAGCGGAAGTGATCCGAGTGGAAGCGTTATCGTCATGACCGGAGATAAGCATACGGCAATCGTGGTGAATAACGGCATCCGCCAACGTGCGGGTAATCGTTTAGGCGAAGCTGCTCCGGATGAAAAAAGTATAAAGGTGACTGACAAGTACATCCCTGCCGGTTCATATCGTTTGACGGTAACTGATGTTTCCGAACTTTCCGTCGGCGACAATATAGAGATACGCAAACCCGTAACCGAAAAATGGATCAAATATATGAAAATGAATGATTTGGTTCGTGACGGAAAACCTCAGACCTGGATAAAGGCAGGACGGCAACTGATTGCCGAACGGACCATTGCAGGTATCGAAGGAAATACAATTGTGCTGAGTGTCCCGCTGGTAGACTCTTACGATGCAAAATTTACCGATGACAATACTACATTAGTGGTAGCCAATAACGTACAACGCCTCCGTCAGTGCGGTGTGGAGAATCTGCGCATCGAGTCGCCCGCACAAGCGGTCAATCACGGGAAAGCATTATATTATGCACTAAGAATCAACGGAGAAGACTGTTGGGCAAAGGACATCAATGCATTGGAAACCATGGAGAGTATAGGTGTAGGCGGGCGATGCATCACTTTGCAGCAGATTAACGTAATCAGAAGGGCTTTGCACCAGGGAGCTTCCAAGCCGGCGGAGTTTGCACCGAACGGAGGACAGATTCTGATTGACCGTTGTTCGGTAGAAGGAGATAATATCTGGTTTGTGGCACTTGGCGCCGGGCAAACAGGGCCTATTGTATTCCTTAATTGTAGCTTCAAAGGGAATGGCCGTATAGAAGGACATCAACGTTGGAGTACAGGTTTATTGCTTGACAATTGTAATTTGCCTGGCGGAGGTATTGATTTCAAGAACCGTGGTTCTATGGGTTCCGGTCATGGTTGGGGCACAGCCTGGTCTGTTGCCTGGAATTGCTTGGCGAAAAGTTATGTAAATCAGATTCCCCCGGGCACTTATAACTGGGTAATAGGCAGTAAAGGAGAAAGTACTCCGTTGCGTCGTCCCTTCAATCAGTCCGGTCCTACGTTGCCGGTAGGTGTTTTCGACTCGCATGATACTCCGGTTGCCCCTCAAAGTCTTTATCTGGCGCAATTGAAGGAACGTTTGGGCGAATCCGCATTGCAAGCCATTGGATATGGGCCTACCGTACAGTTACCTTCCCCTGTCCGTTCCGACTATACTTTTCAGGGAGGTATGCAAGCCTCCCGCGAGTTAGCGGGAAAAGATTACAGGGCTATACATGAGTATATGCGTGCCCTGGGGTGGGACTATTCCGAACATCCCAATATCTCGAAAAACGACCATTACGACGGTGTGCATTGTGAAGTTCTTTTTGATGCGGCCCTGCAGCAATATGTTTTCAAATTCACCAATCATGCCAATGCCGAAGCCCTGGACAGTGACCGGGGAAGATTGCTAAGTGACCGCCAGCGCAATGAAATGAAAAGCCAGACAAACCATGACTGGTATCATCTGAACGGAAACTGGAACGAGTGGCAACGGCTGGAATGGAAATTCCGCATACCCAAAGATTTCCAACCCACCACCAAGTTCTGTCATCTTCACCAACTGAAGGCACAGGAAGGCAACAATGGCGCCCCACTCATTACTATCAGTACCCGTTGCGATGAAGACGGAGGGAATAAGCGTGTACAAGTGATTCATACAGGCGACACACGGACTTCCGGCAAAGGTATTATCATAGACAACCTTCCGCTTGCCGACTTTGAAGATGAATGGATACAAGTGGAGACAGAAATGCATTATACCCATCATGGCACATTCCGCATCAAACTGACCCGTATCAGCGATGGGAAAGTGCTTGCCGACCAATCTTTCGCAGATGTAGACTTATGGAGGAAGGGGGCGACAAGTATCCGGAATAAATTCGGTATCTATCGCAGTCTGGGGCGAAAAATGCAAAGTGCATCCGACAGACCCGATAACGGACTTAAAGATGAAAGCCTGCAGCTGGCTGATTTCAAGGTTTATGAAGCGCATACCAATCCGAATCCTCAGCCGCACGACTAATCGTTTTTTCAGAAAATAACCTTTAAAAATCATTTTGTCATGACTGACAAAATGATAATCCTATTGTCTCAGATTCCTTTCTTTCCGCCCAATGGTGGGGGAAAAAAGAAAGAACGCAAGCATTCCCTATTAAAGAAATGCGGAAAGAAAGGGAAAGGGGACAGAATCATAAAAAGGGACGTAACGACTGTCATATCTTAGATAAAAATGATAGCCTTCATGTGTTCTATGCGTAAAAAGAACACTTTCCCTCCGGATACTTTCCCGATACAACCAGGAAAGAGTATAACCCGATAAGTAAAGGACTACACCTTATATCCGGGATGGTGTCACCCTTTATGCAACATAGCTACACCTTTTGGGGCATAAGGTGTAGCCTTATCACGAAAAAGAATGTTAGTTTTGCCCGAAAAGATGGTATGTTTAGCTGAAATACATGGTTTGTTTTGGGTAAACAGACCGTCTGTTCCGGTCAGATAGACCATCTGTTCTGAAAAAACGGATGGTTAGTCCGGCTGAAAGACTGTTTTCTCCTTAAAGCCCTGTCAGAATAATCGCCCGTAGTATGTCTTTGTGTCGATGAAATGCTATAATCTATGTCACCATGAAATAGACCGATACAATATTGCAAGGAAATGAGATAACACTACAAAACTAATAGAAGAAATCTCCCTTTCTTTACATATCACAAAAAAGTAATAAATACATATGAAATCACAACTTGTATCTTTATGTATCGGGAGCTTATGTTTTGTAGGCAGCTACTCCCTTAATGCCCAGGAAAGTTGGCAATCGCAACTCGTTATTCAGGATGAATCCGGAAGCCTGACTTATAAGAAAGATAATGATGGCTTTGTCATTCCAGATTTTAGCCAGGCCGGATATGGGAATGGAAAAGACCTTCCTGTGGTCAGTTTACCGGAACGCACCATTACTCTCAGTCCTCTGGAGGACAAGGAGGCCGATAATACGCAACATATACAGAAAGCCATTGACGAAGTAGGAAAACAGGCTTTGAACGCAGAGGGTATCAGAGGAGTCGTATTGCTGAAAGCCGGACGATATAATGTGGACGGGACGTTAAACCTGACTTACGACGGAGTCATTCTGCGTGGCGAAGGTAATTGCTTCTCGGACAATGATTCCACGGTTCTCTACGGTAGAAATGCGGCAGAAAAGGCTAAACGGCTTATCTTAATGGGAAATTCCTCCGCGCACAATTGGGGAAATGGGAAAGGAGATGCTCAAGTGAATATTGTAACACAGAAGGTGATGCCCGGCGACTGTTCCTTTCAGGTGGAAGATGCAAGCGCTTATCGGGCGGGCGACTTGATTTGTATAAAATATCCTACCACAACAGCTTGGCTGGAGGCAGTCTGGTATGGCGGCAATACAAAGCGCAACACAGATGAAAGCAAGAAATGGAAAACTAAGGATATTGATATTTCCTATCATCGCTACGTCACCAAAGTGGAAGGTAATATGATTGAAGTGGATGCTCCCGTATTTTATGCACTCGACGTACAGTATGCACAGGCATATATCTATAAGATACCAAATCCGGGAACAATCCGCCACAATGTAGGGATTGAGAATCTGCACATCTCTTTTGAAAGAAGTCCGGAGAATTCCACGGCCAACGTTGATCAGAATTGTATCTATATGAGTTCGTTGGAAAATTCATGGGTGAAAGGTGTTTCAATGTCCGGTTTTGTCCATGCGGGCATTAAAACGACTTCCACTACGAGGAGTACAATTGAAGATTGCTATGCTATTGATCCCTCCGGACTTTGCACAGGCGGTACGTATTACAACTTTGAGAATTACCATCGTTCACAACTCATCTTGCTGAAGGACTGTTATGCCCGCAACGGACGTCATCATTATATCTCCAACGGCTGTGCCTCTACCAGCGGCATTGTTGTGTTGAATTTCCGTTCGGAACTTTCCCTTGCACAAGCTGAGGGACATCGGTTGTGGTCGCAGGGGATTCTGTTTGATAACTGGGCGGAATTGGGAACTATAAAATCAAATGCCGGGAAAATAGGTATGTATCTGCGTGACAATATGGGAAGCGGGCACGGATGGGGAGGCACCAACAGCGTGTTCTGGAATTGTGATGTACAGGACGGTGCCATTTATCTGGATAAAGTGCCTACGGGACAAAACTACGCTATCGGATGCACGGCTAAAACAATACGGAGATACCGTAACAATATGAGTGAATATACCAATGGATATATAGAAGGGCAGAATCGTAAAGGCTTGCAGCCCGCATCACTCTATGAGGCTCAGAGGGCGGCAAGAGGCATCTCTACGGGGATAATGCCTGAAGCAGGCAGAGAAGATATCCCGCATATTGTTGTGGAAACAAATCGTGTGAGAGTAAAATCGCAAAAAGATGCATGGGTATCTATCTACACGACTCATGGAAGCATGGTGCAGATGCTCAAATCTTCTTCTGGCAATTGGGTGGAGAGTATGCCATTGAACGATGATTTTTATGTGGTTCGTGTGCAAGAAGCCGGTCAGAAGGCTTATAGCCGGAAGGTTCTGATAAGAATTGTCGGAAAATAACGTAACTATGTATTATATCAATAGCAATAAATTTCTTAATGATTATGACTAAAAGAACTTTTTTCTCACTCTTGTATGCGCTGATATGCATTGTCAGCTTCGGACAGGAATTCGTACATCCCGGAATGTTACACACGACCTCTGATCTTGAATTCATGAAAGCTAAAGTCCTTGCAGGCGAAGAACCTTGGAAGGAAGCATGGAACCAGCTCAAGTCATCGGAAATCGCTTCGCTCAATTACAAACCGATTCCTTTTAAGGTTGTAGATAACGGCCCTTATAACAAACCCGATAATGGAGGGAAAGAGTTTGTACGTGATGGTGCGGCAGCCTACACCATGGCTTTGCAATGGTATGTGGAAGGGGATAAAGCTTATGCGGAGAAGGCTATCGAGATATTCAATGCCTGGGCTCAGACTCTTGAATCGATCGTAAATCACAACCGTCAATTGAAGGTGGGTACGGCAGGAATCAAATATCTCAATGCTGCCGAGATAATAAAACATACTTATAAAGGCTGGAATGCCAAAGATCGTAAAGCATTTGAAGATATGGTCATCAACGTCTGGTACCCGGTGATAAAGGACTGGACGCCTCGTTATAATGGCAATTGGGATGCTGCCAACGGACAAACACTTATGTGTATCGGTATCTTCCTCGACCGGCGGGATATTTTTGACACTGCCTGTAAGCAGCTGACCGATGGTGATACGAATGGTGCTATCAAAAACTATTTTTATGAAAGCGGGCAATGCCAGGAGAGTGGGCGTGACCAACAACACGTACAGATGGGCCTTGCTTTCCTTGCTTGTGCTGCCGAAATTGCCTGGAATCAAGATATAGACTTATATGGAGCGTTCGACAATCGCCTCTACAAAGGATTTGAGTATACGGCCCGATACATGTCTGGCGAAGAAGTTCCTCATGTGCAGTATATCACTTGGTTTGGAAAGCCAGTCTATGGACCTGAGATCTCATCCAAACAACGGGAGAAAATCTGTCCAGCCTGGGAACGGGCTTATCATCATTATCACGACCGCAAAGGAATGGATATGCCGTACACTCGTAAGATGATTCAAAAAAGCCGTCCGGAAGGAACGGCCAACCAATCGTTTATGCCTTGGGCGTCGCTGACTAGTATAGGTTTCCCTGTCCGATAAGACTTTCTTTTATTGATTATTCTGTAACGAAGTGCGATAAATAAGACTCCACGAAGAAGCGATGTCGTCGTTCCATCCCTGAGGAACGTTTATTTCTCGGAGATGTGTCAAAACTAAGGCACATCTCCTTT
>ERZ791607.2204-NODE-2204-length-11494-cov-1.847889_pt1 | contig 11494 bp, 10 predicted proteins | sample MGYA00509964_ERZ791607 | MGnify/ENA primary metagenome ERZ791607 (study PRJEB30046, sample SAMN00791907) | human gut metagenome | study: EMG produced TPA metagenomics assembly of the A metagenome-wide association study of gut microbiota in type 2...
TTCCGAAGTTTCTGGAATTCTGTGAAGGTGCGGTTATGGTAGCCCACAATGCGGACTTTGATATGGGATTTATTATGAAAAACTGTGACAGACTGGGAATCGCACATGATTTTACTTATGTAGATACGGTCGGTATGGCCCGTTTCCTGCTTCCTGCATTGAACAGATTTAAGCTGGATACGGTAGCAAAAGCAGTTGGGGTTTCACTGGAAAATCATCACCGGGCAGTAGATGATGCCGCATGTACTGCAGAGATTTTTGTGATGTTTGTAATCAATATATAAAAGATATAGAAACACGTACTTATATAACATGTTTATCAGAACATCCATCTACTGAAGATAATTATGGACGATTATCAATGTGGCGCGCATATGGTCATTCAACAGGAATTGCACTAATAATATCTCCTAATTTTTTAGATACTAAACTTGATTTTAAAAATAATATATTTTTAACAACACCTGTAATCTATTCTGATAAAGCCTTTCTTGATACTATTCCTGAGATTTTAAAGTCATTTAATGATAATAATATGATTAATTATTTTAAAAATAAAGGTATAGAACATTTCTTTCATGTTTTATCTAGATTTGCTTATATATATATAATATCAATAAAACATCCTGGTTTTGCAGAAGAACGTGAATGGCGAATTATTCTATCTCCTTTCGATAAAGAATATGAACAATATATTGATAAAAATATAATACAATCTGATGTAAAAACTGATTTTGGACATCCTGAAAAAATATATAAAATAGATTTAAATAAATTTAATTTTATTTCTAACGATTCTTCTAAATTGTTAAAGAAAATAATTATAGGACCTAGTGAAAATGCGGATATAATAAAAGATGCATTTATTCATTTATTTAATAGTAAAGGTATTAGTAACGCTGAAAACCTAATACAGATATCGGATATTCCTCTTAGATAAAAAATCCATTTATTATTTTTATGCGTTTATTCTATCATATATATTTTAAAACTAACCATAGTTATAACACTTTAGTGTATTATTTAAATAGAAACGTATTAAAGAAGGTCTTAACTATGAATAAAAATTTATGTGTAATTGCTAATGGTATTGTACCATTAGATATTAGCTCATTATCAGGTAATGTAGATCTTAATAGTGATTTAATAAATCTAACATCATTTATTCCAAAAGATATTATACAATTATATGAAAAAAATTTACCTATATTTAAAGATGATTTTTGTGAATTAAATGATACAAAAGCAGTTAATATTAATTCAACTGAAGTACTTAATAAATATATAAAAGATACAAATTATTTATTAATTGAAGTTGAAATAACATTTTCTGTTTCGACAAGAAAGATCATTAGCATAAATTTACCTATTAAGCAAAATCATACTAGGGATATTGTTTTTCTAAATTAATGATATTCTAGCTCTAAACATCTGAGACTTCATGCCAATGGCTATGTCATTATTAAACTGCACCCCAAAAGTTGAACAAAAAATAACTTTTGAAGGTGTAGTTTTTTTATGATATATAATACTAATAACTACCATTTTCTATTTTTATTCTTACATTTAGTTCAGTTTCCCGAACTAAAATAGTATAATTATTATAGACCTATTACACAAAAACAAATGCAATAATAAATTTATAAAATATTATTGGAGGAATAAATTATGGCCAAAAGAGAAAATGGAGAAGGTTCTATATCATGGGATAAAGCTAGAAATAAATACCGTGCTGCTTTTATTGATCCAAATAAGAAGAGAATATATAAACGATTTGATACTCGTGAAGAAGCTAAACAATGGTTAAACGAAATTAAATCTAATCTATTTAGAAATGAATATGTTTCTCCATCTAATATAACATTAGGTGAATGGATCTTAGAATGGTTACAAACGTTTAAAAAAGATATTAGACCTATGACTAAAGTAAATTATATGGTAGCCATAAAACACCTAAAACCCATTGAAAATCTTCTATTACAAGACTTAACACCTTTTACTATTCAGAAGTTCTTAAATACCCTCAACAATACTATCTCTAAAAGAATATATTTTTTCTTAAATGCTGCTTTTAAACAGGCACAAATTCTAAATATGATAAGTAAAAATCCTATGGATGCTATTGAGATACCTAGAAGTCAAAAAAAGGAAATAAAAATTTTTACTAAAGAAGAATTGAAAAAAATATTTGAGTATTTAAAAGCCGACACTACACCTACACATTATAAAGAAAAATATCTCTTAATATTGTTAGCAGCTACAACAGGTGTTCGTATTGGCGAACTGTTAAGTTTAAAATGGGAAAATATCAATCTAACATTAGGAACTATTAAAATCACATCTACTATTCAATATATTGCTAAAATTGGTTTTGTTGAAAATCCACCTAAAACAAATGCAGGTAAAAGAATAATTACTTTACCACCTCATGTAATCAGTGAACTAAAAAAATATAAAAAGGTTGATGAAAATAATCTTGTATATCTTTATGGTTCTGGATATGTATTCCATACTCAAAATGGAACCCCTTATTGTGCAACCAATATAATAAGAAAATATTGGAAGCCTATTTTATTTAATGCTGGTGTTCCTTATAGGAACTTTCATGCACTCCGTCATACTCATGCTACTCAATTATTAGCTGATGGAATACCTATACTAGAAGTTTCAAAACGATTAGGATATAGTAGAGCTAGTAATACATTAAATTTATATGGCCACGCTATACCAAATTTAGATAAAGATATTGCAAATAAAATTACTAAAATATATTCATTGTAATTTGAGCACATGGGCACAACGTGGGCACAAAATGGGCACAACCCTATGTAATTTTAAGTCAAAATAAAGCTTTTTTAGTCATTTATGGACACAATTATAAAAATAAAAACTCATGGGTAACCCATGAGTTTTTATCTCTAATTTTACTCTTTATTAGCTATACCTAATTTGCCAAAAACATAGAAAGAAAGGCTTAAAATCATGCCACAGACAACTGCAAGGCCCATACCTTTTAATTGTACAGGACCGATATTTACAGCAGCTCCACTAAGACCACTTATCATAGTTACGGCAGTAAGTATCATATTTTTCGTACTAGTATAATCAACTTTTTTCTCTATAAGCATACGGATACCAGAACAAGCGATAACACCAAATAACAATACAGAAATACCGCCCATTACTGGTACTGGAATAGCATGAATAATCGCAGCAATTTTACCAATAAAAGAGAAAAGAATAGCAAAAACAGCAGCTCCACCGATTACCCACACACTATAAACACGAGTAATAGCCATAACGCCCATATTTTCGCCATAAGTAGTATTAGGAGTTGAGCCTACAAAACCAGATAAAACATTAGAAACACCATCAGCAAATAAAGAACGATTAAGTCCTGGATTTTTAATTAAATCTCTATCAACAATACTACTTGTAACAACAACATGTCCAATATGTTCAGCAAAAACTACAAACAATGCAGGCATAATAATCATGATAGCGTGAATATTAAAAGTTGGTTCATAGAAAGTTGGTACTTGTACCCAACTAGCAGTTTCTACACCAGACCAATCTACAATACCTAAACAAAAAGCCATAATATATCCTGCAATTACACCAATTAATACAGGAATTACACTTAAAAATCCTCTACCAATTACAGAAGCCAAAATTGCCACAGCTAATGTAAATACAGAAGTAATCATTGCAAGCTCATTTGGAATGCCTTGAGATTGCATTGTATCACTGATAAAACCAGACATATCCAAAGCAAGTGGTGCAAGCTCAAGACCAATTACTGCTACTACCGCACCCATTGCAGCTGGTGGCAAAATAATATCAATCCAAGCTGTACCTAATTTACCCACAACAAAAGATAAAATAATAAAAGATAAACCAAATGCTATAAATCCACCTTGAGCATCGCCATAACTAAGTCCACTAGTAGCAAGTACTGCTAAAACTGGAGAAATAAATGCAAAACTAGAACCTAAATAAGCAGGTAATTTCCCTTTACAAATGATTAAATACAGAATTGTACCTATACCATTCATAAATAAAGCTGTTGCTGGATTTACATGAAGTAAAAAAGGAACTAACACTGTAGAGCCAAACATAGCAAACAAATGTTGTAAACTAAGTGGAATTCCTTGCAACAAAGGCACTTTTTCTTCTACGTCATAAAACTTTTTCATTTTGTCCTCGCTTTCATAAATAAATAAAAAATTCCTTAGTTATTTTATCATAAGAAATCATATCTATCTATTTAAAAATAAAAATATCTATTAAAAACCAAAAGATTATTGCATATTTACTGCTTTTAATTTATATTTATATAGGCAAAAAATAAAAACATTATTTTTTCCTATATATTTTATTATGAATAGGAGATTTTTTATGACTAAAGAAGAATTTATGCTTATTGCAACTCAAGAAGCTGATAGTAATTTAACAACTAATGAAGGTGGCCCTTTCGGTGCAGTTATTGTAAAAGATGGCAAAATCGTAGGTCGTGGTCATAATCGTGTACTTATAAAACATGATCCAACTTGTCATGCCGAAGTTGAAGCTATTCGTGATGCTTGTCAAAATTTAGGTACTCATGATTTAACAGGTTGTGAACTCTATACATCTTGCTATCCATGTCCAATGTGCCTTTCTGCTACTATTTGGGCAAACATTAAAAAAGTTTATTATGGAAACACAGCTAAAGATGCTGATAAAATTGGTTTTAGAGATGATTTCATCTACAACTATATTGAAGGAAAATGCCAAGATATCTCTGTTTTAGATTTAGAACAATTTGGTAGAGATATCACTATAAAATCCTTTGATAACTTTGCACAAAAAACAGACAAAACAATCTACTAAAAACAAAGAGGATAAGTTTTATACTTATCCTCTTTTTATTATTTTTATTATCATCAAATAGACAATTATTTAATTATATTATTCTTCTACTTTTTGATTAAACAAAGCCGCTGCAAAGTCATTAGCTACAAATGGTCGTAAATCGTCCATACCTTCACCGACACCAATCCATTTTACTGGCATACTAAGTTCAGATTTTAAGCCAATTACTACACCGCCCTTAGCAGTGCCATCTAATTTAGTCAATACCAATCCAGAAATAGGAGCTGATTTTGTGAATAATTCAGCTTGGCTAATTGCATTTTGTCCTGTTGTAGCATCTAATACTAATAATGTTTCATGTGGAGCTTCTGCTATTTCACGTTTAATAACTCTTTGAATTTTATTTAATTCTGTCATTAAATTAGCTTTATTATGCAAACGTCCTGCTGTATCAATAATGAGTATATCCACTTTTCTTGCGATAGCAGCTTTCACAGCATCAAATACTACTGCCGCTGGATCAGAACCTTCTTCATGTTTAATTACAGGAACATTTACTCTTTGACCCCAAATTTCTAATTGGTCAATAGCCGCTGCACGGAAAGTATCTGCTGCTGCAAACATAACATTTTTGCCTTGTTCTTTATAATATCTACCTAATTTACCAATAGTTGTAGTTTTACCTACACCGTTTACACCAATTACTAAAATTACTGTAGGCCCAGATTTAGCAATATTTGTTTCATCAGAACCTTCATTTAACATCTCTGTAATACGTTTAATCAAGAATGGTTTTAAATCTTCAGGAGAGTTAATCTGTTTTTTCTTAATACCAGCACGAACATCGTCCATTAATTGTAAAGAAGTCTTTACCCCTACATCAGCTTGGATTAAAGCATCTTCTAATTCATCTAATAAATCATCATCAATATCAGCATAACCAATAATTACTTTTTCAATTTTCTCTGTTAAAGATTTACGTGTTTTTGTAAGACCTTCTTTTAATTTACTAAAAAATCCCATCTTTTAACCTCTTTCCTCAAAATCTTCTAAACGAACAGATATCAACTTAGATACACCAGCATCTTCAATAGTTACACCATACATAACATCAGCAGACTCCATTGTTCCCTTACGATGTGTTACTAAAATAAATTGAGTGCGTTTAGCATAATCTTTTAAAAACTTCGCGAAACGTTTGACATTTGCTTCATCTAATGGAGCATCAATTTCATCTAATACACTAAATGGTGCAGGATTATAAGTGAAAAATGCAAACAGTAATGCTATAACTGTAAGCGTTCTTTCCCCACCTGATAATACAGCTAGACTCTGTGGTTTTTTATCTGGTGGTTCTACTTCAATTTCAATACCTGAACTTAAGATATCTTCTTTATTTGTTAAAATTAATTTTGCATTGCCACCGCCAAATAAACGTTTAAAAATATCATTAAAATATACTTTTATTTTATCAAAAGCTAAACCGAATTGTGTAGACATTGTTTTATCTATCTGTTCAATGATTTTCGTTAAATCTTCTTTAGCCTTGACTAAGTCCTCAATTTGTTTACTCATAAAGCTATAACGTTCATTTAATGTTTCATATTCGTTGATAGCATTTGGATTTACAGGGCCGATTTCTTTTAATTCTTTGTCTAATTTCTTTAATTTAGATTTCAGCTCATTTTCATCAAGTTCTAAACGATGATTTAAAGCTTCTTGTGGAGTCAATTCATATTCTTCTTGCATACTTTGCAAGCACTGCTTAATTTCAGTTTCCAATTTAGCTACACTTACTTCACATTTATGAATTTTATCCTTGATAACGCCTACTTTACTTGCAATTTTAGCACGTTCTTCGTCCATATCAGACAATTCACTTCGCATACCTAATTGTCTTTTATATAAAGTATTGTATTCTTCTTTACCATCAGTTTTTAACTTTTCCAAATTAGCTACAGATTCTTCTAATTGTTTTAATTCAGCTAAACTATCATCAATGACTTTTTGTAATCCAGCCATTTCTTTATCACTATCAGCTAAAAATGCCTTAAATCTTTCTGCCTGTCCTGTCAACAAATTCAATTTATCATTATAGCGAATGACTTCTTGTCTTGCTTCTGTACAGCTAATCTGTTTTTGCATTACCTTTTGTTGACGAATTTTTAAATCATGTTTCAATACTTCAATCTCATTGTAAATATCTTCATAAAGATTTTGTTTTTCATCAACTTGAGCTTCCATTTGAGTAATTTTAGCTGTTTGTTTTTCAATATCTGCTTCAATAGCCGTTTTTTTCACGATTAAAGCAGATATACGATTATCTATAGCTTTTAAGATATCTTCTTGAGCTGCAAACCAATTTTCTAATTGCTTAAATTCTACTTTTTTCTGTGCTAATAATAAAGATAACTCTTGCCAATCTTTTTGCAAACGGTTGATATTTTCTGCCAAAGCCACGCGTTTTGCTTCATCATCTTCATATTTATTTTTCGCATCACGTAATACTTTACGTTCACTAGCTAGATAATCTTTTAATTCTAATAACTCACCTTTACGATGTAAATAACCTGCTTCCTTGCTTTGGCTACTACCACCAGCAATAGCACCACCAGGTTGCAATAATTCACCTTCTAAAGTTACGATACGCAAACGATAATCATATAACTTAGCCAACTTTAAAGCATTATCCACATCATCAACTACTAAAATTCTACCTAATAAAGATTGAGTTATCACTTTATATTCTTCATCAATATTTACAAGTTCATCTGCATAAGCGATAAAACCATGTTTACCTGGTTCAATTTCAGTGCGTTTATTTTTATGTGGCTGAACAGTAGTCAATGGCATAAAAGTTACACGACCAAATTTATTTTCTTTCAAATAATTAATTGCTGATTTTGCAGTATCTGTATCTTTAGTAACTACATTTTGCATAGCAGAGCCAAGAGCTACTTCAATAGCTGTAATAAAAGGGTCTTCTACCTTTATCAATTCAGCTACAGCACCACAAATGCCCTTTTGCCATGATTTATCTGCTTTTAAAACCCTTTTTACAGCCTTGCCAAAACCTTCATATGATGCTTGCATTTCCTGGAAAAATTTTACTTTTTCCTCTGCCATACGCACATTTTGGCGAGTTTCATTGATAAATTCTGTAGCCTCTCTGCAAACTTTTATAAGTTCATCTAAATTACTTTGCTGAGAATTAATACTTTCTTGTTTAGCCTGTACCTTTTTATTGATATTATCAATCTCTACCTGTAATAATTCCTTAGCTGTATTTTTTTCTATTTTTTCATTAATTGCATTTTTATGCGCACTATGCTGATTTTCAATATTTACATCTATATCAGACATATCTCGCTTTAACAATAATAATACCTTATTTTGTTCTTCTATCTGCTTGCGCTTTTCATTATCTTGCTCTTGCTTTAATTTGATTTCTTCTTCTTTCGCTTTAATATCATTTTCTACTTTTTGTACACTTGAATTTTCTTCTTGCAGGGCAAGTTCCAATTTATCTGCAGTATTATTAGCAATTTGAGCTTTTCTTTTCAGTTCTTCTCCATCAGCTAAAGATATTTTTAATTCTTCTTTTGTCTGATTTTGTCTTTCCTCTAAACGCTGTTGAGACTGACAACTCTGTCGTATACGTTCTTGTAATAAAGTGGCTTGATTGCGACTGCGTTCTATTTCTTCATGGATTTTTTGATTATTTTCACCAAGCAATTTTATTTTCTGTTCTAATTTATTTATCTCACTTTTTTTAGCGATTTTTTCACTTTCAGAAACAGAAACTGTGGCCTCTAATGAAGCTCTTTCTTGTTCATAACCTTTTATCTCTAAATCCAATTTATTATTTTCATCTGAAAGATTTTCATATTTATACAAAATCTGCGTGAGTCTACAATCTTTATATTCTTTATTAATGACATTATATCGTCTAGTTTTATCAGCTTGTTCTTTTAAAGGTTCTAATTGTTTTTCAATCTCACTTACAATATCATTTAAACGTACAACATTTGCCTGTGTATTATCTAATTTGCGCACAGCTTCGCGTTTTCGTTCACGATATTTAGTAATTCCCGCACATTCTTCAAAGAAATATCTTCGCTCTTCTGGCTTTGTATTTAAAACTTCATCTACTTTATTCTGACTAATAACACTTATAGAATTTTTACCTAATCCTGTATCGGCAAATAAATTATAAATATCCTTTAAACGACATTTTGTCTTATTGATTAAAAATTCACTTTCACCGGAACGAAATATGCGTCTTGTAATCATTACTTCCTGAAAATCTATAGGTAATTTACCATCACTATTATCAAAAGTAACGGAAACTTCCGCTGCACCAAGAGGTCTTCTTGTGGAGCTACCTGTGAAAATAATATCTTCTGCCTTATTTCCACGCAAATTGCGCACATTTTGTTCCCCTAAAACCCAACGAATGGCATCTGTAATATTACTCTTACCACTCCCATTAGGCCCTACAATTGCTGTTATGCCCTCATCAAATTCTACTTCTAATTTATCTGCAAATGATTTAAATCCATACGCTTCTAATCGCTTTAACAGCAAAGTTTTCACCGTCCATTGTTGTTTCTATTTCATAAACTACTATCTATCTATTGTTATTTGAACTGTTACATCAGCACCAGGTAAAACTTTATCTTTTAATTCATCAGGGAAAGAAATTTTTGCTGCTGTAACTAAATTTTTATTTTCTTCATCTTCACTATCTTGATGTGTTACCTCTAAGACAGTACCTGTTAAATCCATATCATCAACAGAATAATGAACAAATTGACCTTGATGTACTTTAGCATATTGTTCTTCTGTAAGTGGTGCTTCTACCCATAAATTTTTAGTATTACCCACATTGATGAATACATCGCCTTGTTTTAATTCATCACCTTGTTTAAAATCAGTTAAATATATAATACCACTAACTGGAGCTGTAATATCGGCAAAATTATCATCAGATTGAGCTTGGTCTAAAGCTGCTTTTGCTTGATTTAATTGAATTTGAGCTGTAGCTAATGCTTCTGATAATTCTTTAGATGGAGCAGAAGAAACACTTGCTTGTTGTTCTACAACTTGTGGTGTACTTGCTGCCGCTAAAGCACTTTGTGCTGCTGCATATTCTGATTGTGCTTCCGCATATTGTGTCGCACTTACAGCACCTATAGAATATAATTTATCCATCTTCTGTTTATTCGCTGCGGCTGCATCTAATCTAGCTTGAGCCGCTGCTACATTTCCTGTCGAAGAACTTGTAACTACTGGCTGACTTACTACCATAGAAGCTTTTACTTGTTGCTCTAAATTATCATAATTTACTTTTGCTTCATCATATGCCTTTTGCAAAGCTTCAATTTGCTCAGGTGTTACAACTACTTTCATTTTAGCAATAACTTGACCTGCTTCTACCTTATCACCATCATTTACTAAAAGCTCTGTTAATGTTCCATCATTTTGAGCTACAACCATAACTTTAGAACTTGTGAGTTTTGCATCATTAATATTAATAATTCCTTGTCCCTGGTTCCATTTATATACACCAAAAATAGCCACAACAGCTATAAGTAGAATTATAGGAACACTATAAATTATAAATGGTTTTATTTTTTTTGTAATATCTTTTTCCATAATAGTACCTCCCATCTTCAGCAATAAAAAAATCCTTTCTCATTCAACATATATCTAAATAAATGAGAAAGGCTGTATATATTCTTACAGCTAGTATTAAAAATACCACAAAACAGTAAAATAAACAAGAAAATAGGCTATTTCTAATGAATAACAAAATAATAATATTTATTTTTCTCTTAAATCAAACTAGTTAAATACTTTTTAACATCCTCAATAGAATAACAAATTGCATCTGGATTTTTAGCTTTTACGGCTTCTTCTTCTATTCTTGTTCCGTACAATACAGAAGCTATTTTTACACCAACTTGTCTAGCTGCATCAATATCAGTTGGTGCATCACCAATATAAATCACTTCATCTGCTGATAATTTATATTCATCTATAACTTCTTGCATCATTTGTGGTTTTATACCACCTTTTATAGAGCCGGTTTTTATTTTATCAAAAAGATTTTCCATTTGATACTGCTTCAAAGATATTTCACAAGTTTTTGCACCTTTACCTGTAGCCAAAATTACAATGAGATTTTTACTTTTTAAATATTTTATTAAATCCACAACACCTGTAAATGGTTTTGGTGTTATTTCTTTATGTAATCTTGCATAAGCATCATATAATCGTTTACAAGCTTCTTCATAATTTTTTTCATCTACAAATTTTAAAATACTACCTTCTTCTATAGGTCCAAATGTATCTGCTATTTCATCATCAGATAATTCTCTATCCATAAAAGGACTTACTGCTTCTCTGATTGACTCAATAACTAATTTTAAAGTGTCTCCTATTGTACCATCAAAATCAAAAATAACTGCTTTTAACATAAATTTGCTGTTTCCAGCTTTCACCTCTTTATCCATATTTATATCTATTATCTATCAAATGAATAACAAAATCAATTTATTATGTTTAAATATATTAATAAGTATTAACAAATTAAAAGTAACATTAATATGTACATAGGAGAATTATAAGCACAGAT
>ERZ791607.2211-NODE-2211-length-11453-cov-1.972188_pt1 | contig 11453 bp, 9 predicted proteins | sample MGYA00509964_ERZ791607 | MGnify/ENA primary metagenome ERZ791607 (study PRJEB30046, sample SAMN00791907) | human gut metagenome | study: EMG produced TPA metagenomics assembly of the A metagenome-wide association study of gut microbiota in type 2...
CAACATGATCATCCGCACATCTACCACCGGAGAATTAATGGTTATCCTCATAGCTAAAATAGAAGAAGAGGTAGAAGAATTGAGATTATTCAAGCAACTCCTGCAATATGTAGCAGATACATTCCCTGAAATCACCTCTCTCCTATACATTATTAATAATAAACGTAATGATACCATTACCGACCTGGATGTGTACACTTTCAAGGGGAAAGATCACATCTTCGAAGAGATGGAAGGATTACGCTTCAAAATAGGTCCTAAATCATTCTATCAAACAAACTCCGAACAAGCATACAATCTTTATAAGATAGCACGCAACTTCGCCGGACTGACCGGTAAAGAGTTGGTTTACGACCTTTATACAGGCACAGGAACCATTGCCAACTTTGTTTCCAAACAAGCCCGCCAGGTTATTGGTATTGAATATGTACCCGAAGCTATCGAAGATGCAAAAGTAAATGCAGAAATCAACGGGATTAAGAATACATTATTCTTTGCCGGTGATATGAAAGACATGCTGACTCAGGATTTCATCAATCAATATGGGCGCCCGGATGTTATTATCACCGATCCTCCTCGAGCCGGTATGCATCAGGATGTAGTAGACGTTATCTTATTTGCCGAACCGAAACGTATTGTATATGTAAGTTGTAATCCAGCCACACAGGCACGCGACCTGCAACTGCTCGACGTAAAATACAAAGTAAAAGCCGTACAACCGGTGGATATGTTCCCACATACTCACCACGTAGAAAACGTAGTGCTTCTGGAATTAAGAAATGAAGACTGAGAATTTTATCACTAATCACTAACCATTAATCACTATCAACGTGGCAAGAGGAAAAATAGTAGCACGGGCCCGCACTCAATATACGGACTACACAGTAAATGAACCGATGGAACTTATGGAGTTCCTGGCAGCCAAGATGCCGGACGCCAGTCGCACCAAACTAAAATCATTGCTCAGCAAACGAGTGGTGTTCGTAGACAGTGTGATAACCACTCAATACAATTTTCCGCTAAAACCGGGCATGAAAGTACAAATTAGCCGTGATAAGGGTAAAAAGGAGTTTCATAACAAATTGCTGAAGATCGTATATGAAGATGCATATATCATAGTGGTGGAAAAGATGCAAGGTTTACTGTCAGTCAGCAGTGAACGCCAGAAGGAACGTACAGCCTATCATATTCTAAATGAATATGTGCAACGCTCCAATGGACGCGGCAGCAACGTTTATATTGTCCACCGCCTCGATCGTGATACTTCCGGGTTAATGATGTTTGCAAAAGATGAAAAAACACAGCGTACGCTGCGTGATAATTGGCATGAGATTGTAACCGACCGTCGTTATGTAGCTGTAGTTGCGGGAGAGATGGAGAAGAATGCCGGTTGTATAATATCCTGGCTCACGGATCGTACTCTTTATGTATATTCCAGTCCGACAGATGACGGAGGACAAAAGTCAATTACACATTATCGCACTATTAAGCGTGCCAATGGTTATTCTCTTGTGGAACTAAACCTTGAAACCGGACGTAAAAACCAAATCCGGGTACATATGCAAGACTTAGGACATCCTATTGTTGGGGACGGGCGTTACGGACTCGAAGAGGTAAATCCTATCGGACGCCTAGCGCTACATGCCTTCAAATTATGCTTCTATCACCCGGTTACAGGAGAATTGATGCAGTTTGAAACGCCTTATCCGAATGATTTTAAAAAGTTGTTTCTGAAAAAATAAGAAGGCCTATAATAAAACAGGTCACTTTTATAAAGCGACCTGTTTTATTATTATACATTTTCCATTCTTTTATTCCATTCCCAGTATAAAATTAAATCCCCGAGAATCACTTGTCAAGAAGAATGTACCTCTCAACTGATTTCCTGTTACTCTAACATCATCCATATAAGACATACCTGCCCTACCATAATCTAATATTAGATTATTATTGTAATCATCCTCCCACAGCCATTTAAAACGAAAATTATCATAAGGAGCTCCATCATATGAATAATATTGGTATTCTTCACCAAATCCATCTCCCCAAAAAGTAAATGTACTGAAAATAGGTTCACCATTCTCAGCATACATACCTACATCTCCTGTCCATGCTCGTCCTATGATTACGGATTCTATACTATACTGATCATCATCTTCGCATGATGTCAGACTCAGGGCAAACACCCATACAAATATAAAATATAGATATTTTTTCATCTCGCTTATTTATTTAGTTTTTCGTATAATTGGAGTCTGTCATCATCAGCACCTTCCCATCCAGCTTACCACTAAGGTAATGATCACGTACCCATACATTCTCAAAGTACTTTACTTTTCCATCTGAAAAAGTAAGTCTTAAAGCTTCCTTGCTATCATCTGTCCAACGCCAGGAAAATTCTCTGTCAACAGTCGTTTTTCCACCGGTATCATAGGTCGTTGTAAGTTCCTGCCCTTTATTATTATCTTTAAAGAATCTGAGTTGATAAGTACATGTTAAACCCTCATCCGTCTCATATTCATCTATCCAGGTTCTGTCACATAGCTTTTTGTCACTATTCTCCATCGTGTAATATACATCATCCCCGCAAGACAATAAACCAACAGCAAAGACGCATAGCAATAATATTTTTACGCAATTCAAAGTTTTCATAATTATCAAGTTTAGTTAATACCTGTGGACAAAAATACGAAAAGATATCGAAATGTTTTAATATTTCGCCTGATATTTCTTATAGAAGGTCAGAAACAGAACAAAACCGACCATGGCGAAAGGAACTCCTGCCAGTGCCGGATAACGATAACCGCCACTGATAGCAAGCCCACCAACATACGCACCGATGGCATTTCCCAAGTTAAATGCCACTTGCACACAAGCCGCTCCCAGCATCTCTCCACCTTTTGCCACACGGATAATCAGCACTTGTTCCGGACTGGAAACCGCGAATAAGCCGGCAGTACAAAGGCACATCAATAATGCTGATAACCACGGATAAGGAGACAAGAAGAATATCAATAACAGCACAACACAAATCATAGCTTGCACAGTAGTACCTACTTTTCCGGGAGTATACCGGTCAGAAAGACGCCCACTTACCAGATTACCCACCACCATACCAAAACCGGCCAATACCATCAATCCGGTAATACTTTCGGCACTGAAACCGGATACATTCGTCAATAACGGGTTAATATAACTGTACCAACAAAAAACTCCGCCATTACCCAATGCCGTTGCCCCTAAAATGAGCCAGGGAGCCGGTTTTTTAAGAAAACGGAACTGTCCTTTGAAACCAGTATCTTTCAGCCCTTCCACGTGGGGTACCCAACGCCAGATATAATAAAGAATAATCACTCCCCAACAACCCACCAGCAAGAATGTTACCCGCCATGAGATAGCATTACTCAATGATGTTCCCAATGGAACTCCAAAAAGATTGGCTATAGTCATTCCGGCAATCATGATAGATACGGCCTCAGAACCTTTACCCTTATCAGCCAATTTTTCGGCAACAATAGAAGCTACACCGAAATAAGCCCCATGAGGAAGTCCGGAAACAAAACGAGCCAGTAATAACACCCAATAATTAGGTGCCATTGCTGCACAGATATTCCCTATCATTATCAGAGTCACCAATGCCAACAAAATATGTTTCAGTGGATGTTTACGGGCCAAGATCAGAGTAGGTGCCCCGACACATACTCCCAAAGCGTATGCAGAAATAAAATGCCCTGCCACAGGAATACTAACGCCCAAATCTTTAGCCACATCGGGCAGAATGCCCATCATGACAAACTCGGCAATCCCTAATCCCAAGGTGCCGAACGCTAATGCAATAAGACTCTTCTTCATACCTATTTTACCTACAAAAAACTAATCTTTTTACCGGGGTGCAAAGGTAGTGTTTTTTTTATTCCAATAATAAACTATTCATGGCTTCATTTTGTTTTTATATATAGACAGAACAGTAATATGAAAACAATTATTATAAGTCTATTTATGGCAATAACAGCAATAGCTGCCCATGCACAGCAGAAAAGTTTTTATGACTTCACAGTCAAGACGATTGATGGAGAAGATTTATCACTTTCCACCTTTAAGGGAAAGAAAGTACTGGTAGTTAACGTAGCATCCAAATGTGGCTTCACTCCGCAATATGCCAAGCTTGAAGAGCTATATAAAAAATATGGAAAAGACAATTTTGTAATAATAGGCTTTCCTGCCAATAATTTCCTGAGCCAAGAGCCAGGCAGTAATGAGGAAATCAAAGAATTCTGCACATTGAACTACGGAGTTACCTTCCCAATGATGGCAAAAATCTCTGTTAAAGGGAAAGACATTGCTCCTCTCTATAAATGGCTTACCGAAAAAAGCGAAAATGGCGTGGAAAATGCAAAAGTTGGCTGGAATTTCCATAAATTCCTGATAGATGAAAATGGAAAGTGGATAGCCTCCTATGGCTCCACAACTGATCCGCTATCGGAGAAGATAACAGAATGGATTGAGAAATAGAACATAATAAGCCCCGAAATTTATCATAAGTTTCAGGGCTTATTATGTTTTTCATTTTCGGAATCCGGAGAAAAAGTTATCTATCCAACGAACCAGATAAACTATAATCACTCCAGCTATTACCATTGCAATGATACGACCTAACATATTTTTGTAGCTTTAAATATTTTAGCAGGCAAAGATAGCTAAGATATATAAAACAGCATAGACTATTACGTAAAAATCATGTTTGCAACAGGGCTACACCCTTTCACCCGAATGGTGTAGCCTTGAGCACAAAAGGGTGTAGCCATCCGGAGCAAAGGGTGTAGCCATCCCAGACAACTGATTATGAGTAAATTATACGTCATTCAACAGAATTCTTTCCTATAAGCGTTACAACGCAAACAAAATCCTTTATTTTTTGTTATATAGTATAAATCTAACAAATAATAGTTAATTTCGCGAACTCAAAAAAATTAAAAACAAACGAATATGAAATCAAAAAGAAGTTTTATGCTCATGGCTCTATGCCTAAGCACTTTAGCCGGATTGGCACAAAATACTCAATCTTCCGGGCAAGTCACAGAAGAAAGTAAAACAACATTCAAACCTCATTGGTATATGCAGGTACAGGCAGGTGCTGCAGAAACTGTTGGTGAGGCCAGTTTTAAAGACCTGATCTCTCCTGCAGCAGCTCTTTCTGTCGGATACAAGTTTACTCCTCTATGGGGAATACGCGCCGGTGCAAGTGGCTGGCAAGCAAAAGGTAAATGGGCGGCACTTGACGATTCCTATAAATTCAACTATCTGCAAGGAAACGTAGATGCCACACTTGACCTGAGCAACCTGTTCTGCCACTATAATCCAAAACGTTTCTTCAACGCTTATATGTTCGTGGGAGTAGGTCTCGCCGGTGGATTCAACAATGACGATGCTGTTGCACTGGACGCAGCAGGTTACCGCATGCAATATCTCTGGAGCGGCAAAAAGGTTTTTGTAGCCGGCCGTGGGGGGTTGGGTACAAATTTGCGTCTGAGCAACCATGTATCTTTCAATCTTGAAGTGAATGCCAATGTCGTATCGGATAAATTCAACTCCAAGAAGGCTGACAATGCCGACTGGCAGCTTAATGCATTGGCCGGTTTTACATTCAAGTTCGGAAAGAGTGGCAAAAAGGCAAAACCTGTCGTTGCTTATACTCCGGAGGTCGTGGAAACAGTAGTGGAAGTTCAGCAAGAGACGAAACCAGTTTATGTTCCTGCACCAGTAGAGGAGAAAAAAGAGGAAGTGAAACCTTTGACTGAAAATATCTTCTTCAATATAAATTCTTCTGTTATACGTTCTTCTGAAGAAAGTAAAATAGCTAACCTGGTTGCATTCCTGCAAAAGAACGCAGATGTAAAAGTCTCTATTTGCGGATATGCAGATGCTGGAACCGGTACAACAGCCATTAACCTACGACTTTCCAAAGAACGTGCTTTAGCTGTTGAGAAGGCTTTGAAAGCAAAAGGTATCGCTGCCGACAGAATCATGGTAGACTTTAAGGGAGACAAGGTTCAACCTTTCTCTACTAATAATGAAAATCGTGTAGCAATTTGTATTACTGAATAGTAATCAGATAAGGTCTGATATAAAAGAAATAGAGCTGTACTGTATTATCCTGCCTTTAGGATACAGTACAGCTCTATTTTATGCTCAATTTCGGAATAAGATTACATGAAGATCAACTGCTTCTTAAGCAAATCTACAATATCACTCTGCAATTTCTGTGCATTGATAGGTTTAGAAGTGTACGCATCGAAACCACTATTCAGGATGCGTTCCTCATCTTCTGCATAGACATAAGCCGTTACTGCCATGATAGGAACTGTCGGCGATATTTCACGTATAATCTGTGTAGCCTCGTAGCCCGTTTTTTTAGGCATATTGATATCCATCAATATCAAATGAGGATTGTATTTCTTAAATAATTCTACCGCCTCTTCCCCATCCCAAGCATGAAGAATGTTATATTTACGTTTCAGAATAGATTCAAATAACAAGAAATTGCTTTCATTATCTTCAGCTATTAAAACGGTGAGCTTCTCTACTTTACTCAACCGGTGTTCTTTCTGTTCTCTCGCCGACTTGAGTTCCACAGGATGATAAGGAAGAGTAAACCAGAAAGTAGAGCCCTTGCCAGGTTCCGATTCAACGCCTACGCTACCGCCCAAATTCTCAACAACACTCTGGCAGATAGACAGTCCCAATCCTGTACCTTGAGAAAAAGAATCGAGTTTCACAAAACGACCAAAAACAGTATCTTTCTTATCCTCTTCAATTCCACATCCCGTATCCGTAACATAAAAATAAAGGAAATCAGTATCCTTCAGTCTATAACCGAAAGTGATGCTTCCACTATAAGTAAACTTCATAGCATTATTAAGCATATTCGTCATAACCTGTGTCAGCCTGTTCCTCTCGATATTTACAGTACAGTCCGGCATTTCCGGTATATATCGGATGGGGACAGCTTCATTCTTCTGACGAAGCTGGGCAGATTCTTCTATCTCCTTAAACAATGCATTCAGATCTAAATCGGAAAATACAAATTCCAGCGTTCCGGACTCAATCTTAGAAAGTTCTAAAATATCTCCTACCAGCTGCAGCAACAGTGTATTATTATTCTCAATAATATTGATATATTCTTCTTTTTCTTCCGGCTCTTCCGCATCTGCCAAAATACTGGAGAAGCCGACAATAGCATTGAGTGGAGTACGTATTTCATGACTCATATTGGCCAGGAAAGCAGACTTCAGACGATTTGATTCTTCAGCTTTCTCTTTTGCCGTAATCAGATCTTCTTCCATTTTCTTTCGTCCAGTTATCACGAGAGAAGAACCTACCAAAGTTATCGGATTACCTTTTTCATCCCTCTTATCCACAGTGGCCTGAGCCTCAACCCATTCATAACGCGATATTCCATTCTTACGAACTATCACGCGATATTCTTCTCTGATCTTAGAAACATTACCTTCCGTCAACTCCTTATAAGCCCTCTTTACCCGGTCTCTGTCTTCCTTGCAAATTTTGGCAAAATATTGGTAGTCAGGAACGGAAAGTTGTTCCTCGTTCATCATGCTATCATCATGGCTAAGCTCTACCGGACGGTTTACGTCACAAAGCATAGTACCTTTCTCCAAATCCCATTTCCAGGGAACGATATTAGCCACGTCCAGCGACATTGATAATTTATGATTAGCAGATCGTAACATCTGTTGTGTCTCGGCTAACTCGGTATTATCCACACAGAATACATCAATGTATCCCTTATGCTTAGAGGGTGTCAGAATTACATTGAAATAATTACCTATATTTTCGTAATAGTATTGGTATGAAAGCTCCTTCTGAGTAGAGTTGACCATACTGTAGAGATGACACATTCTTTCAAAGCCTTTCGGATCTGCTTCACTCCCTCTTTTACCAATCACCTCACCCATAGACTTGAAATATTTTTCGAAACGGGGATTTGCTTCCACTGTGATGTAGTCGACAATCTTTCCGGCAGAATCATAAACCAACTGTTGCTTCAAATAAACGATGGGCATATTCTCAAACAAACTGTGATAGCTTGTCATCAGCTTTATCTGTTCGGCTTGCTTTCTTCTGCTCTTATACAACCACCACAACCACATCCACATAAACAAAATCAGAATTGTGGTAATTCCCCAAATAACACTGTATTTGTGTTGCTCCCAGAAAGAAGGAGGCATCATATAAAAAACAGAATTAGAAGGGCACAACTTAGGTGACAATCCGGCTTCTGTAAGATCGTAATAGTTGAACATAGGAGTGGGAGTTCCACAATTCACCACATGAACGCCTTTCGAGTTATTATCAGATAAAACGCCGGCAGTTATTTCCGTAATTTTCCTTCCGATTGTCTTCTCATCAAAAAAGTAACCACCTACCAAACCATTCCGTTGCAATCCGGTATTATCCAATCATAGAATAGGTGAAGAAGAATAATAGCTGAGGATTCTGGAAATATTATTGGTCAATACAGCATTCCCTTTTTGAGCATTTTCCTGATACCATGAACAAAAGAGAACACCACTATTCTCCTCTGCATGGGCCAGTGAATCAGCCAATTCATCGGTAGTCATTTCACCAGCAACATAATCTTTTATTTCAAGCTCCGGAAAGTCTTTATTCACAATCTCTTTTAAATCCGAACGGAACTGAGCACTTATGTAACGGGCATCCGACAAGAAGATAAGTTCATCCATTTCAGGCATCAGATTCTGCATTAACAGAACAGTTTCTTTAAGATAAGCAGGCACATGAAAGACAGTCAGCGACAGATTGCCTTGATAATCTGTCAGAGGTGTTCTCTCTTCCGCCGCAATGGCTCGCCTGTGCAAGTAGGCCTCTTGTGGCCCTACATAATCCGTCTCAGTGCAGAGAATAACGGGAACATCTTTCCATTGCCTTTCTATACTCTCTTTCAGCAAGCCCCAAGAGGCACTACCCAAGAGGAGCAAGAGTTTCGGAGGATTGTCTGCATATTTTCCAAAAAGGTTTTCTTTGTATTCTGATAAATCTTCCGTATTTTGCAGGTGCATAAATTGCCCTCCCATGTGTTCCACATCCACTACATAAGGAGAGTTTTTATGTTGATAAGAATTATAAATGGGGATAATAAAATCGTTACTCCAACGGGAAGATCCGCTGTATGCATTGAGAATCAATATCCTATCTTCATTTCCGGGTTTAAATGCCGAGGAGACTTCGCCAAATACATTAACAGCATTCAAAAGAAAAACAACCAATATAATAAACACTCTGATTATTATTTGCAAATATTTCATCGGAATTACAGTTTAGTCTACAAGTGTATCCATTCTTTACCACACAAGGAACAAAAGGCCTACATCATAGAGAAATTAGATTGCAAAACTAATTAAAAATCAGAGAATTCCCAGTTTTTAGTAAAGAGATTTTTAAAGAGAATTGCGTATCTTCCATATTCTATGTACATTTGAAAAAATAAAATAGTAAAATCATGAAAATACTTCATACCAGCGACTGGCATCTGGGACATACACTATACAACTATGACCGCAGTCGCGAGCAACAAGCATTCCTGAAACAACTCACCCGCATTGTTGCAGAAGAAAAACCAGATGCAATGGTAGTCAGCGGAGACATCTACCACTACTCCACCCCATCGGCAAGTACCCAGAAGATGTACACAGACGGTATGCTCGAAATTCACAGGGCATGCCCCGGAATGACAATTGTAGTAACTGCCGGAAACCACGACAGCAGTTCGAAATTAGAGATAGACAGTAGTCTGTGGAACCATTTCGGTGTAAAGGTAGTAGGAAACATAGAACGAAACCAGGAAGAAGTTAATCTGGAAAAACATATCGTGGAAGTGAAAGATGAAAGAGGAATACTAAAAGGATATATTATAGCCGTACCTCACGTCTATCCGCAGAATTTCCCGATACTGGACACAGAAACACCCCGCGAAGAACGGCAGACACGCTTTTTCCAAGCATTGCAGGATGAAGTAGAGAAAATGAATGCGGAAAAACTGCCTGTTGTATTGATGGCGCACCTTTCCATAGAAGGCAGTGACCAAACGGGACATGATGAAACCGTAGGCGGAATAGAATATGTCCCTATCAATGCAATGGGTGAAGGATACGATTATCTGGCACTCGGTCACATCCATTGCCCACAGAACATTAAAGGAAGCAGGTCTTGTGCACGATATTGTGGTGCTCCCCTGTCTGTCAGCTTCGACGAGACTTATCCACATTCTGTTGAAATACAAGGAGAAAAAGCACCTCAGATCAAAACAATTGAAATAGAGAATCCGATGCCACTCATCACGCTACCCAAGGAAGCTGTAGATTTTGAAGAAGCTATAAAACTGCTGGAGGAATACCCGGATGACAAACCGGCTTATATCCGCCTGAATGTTCTGATAAAAGATTACCTGGCGCCCGACTGCAACGAACGGGCATCGAGCGCGGTAAAAGGGAAAAACTGCAAATTCTGTTATATCAAGCCCAACCGGGAGAAGCACACTTCAGAGGATGAAACCAAGCATATCTCTATTCAGGAAATGCAGGAAATGTCCCCATTGGAAATAGCAAAACTTTATTTTAAGGAAGCAGAAGGAGAAGAAATGGATGAGGAACTCTGCGAACTGATGAATAGTGTCGTACAAAAGGTAAAAGAGAAAAGCAATCTGCATTAATTCCCTATAATCTGTAGTGAATCATGAAACTTCAAAAACTGACTATAAAAAATCTGGCATCCATAGAAGATGCTGTGATTGACTTTGAGAATGGACCACTGAGCGAAGAATCCCTGTTTCTGATTTGTGGGGAGACGGGTGCCGGCAAAACAACATTACTCGATGCCATTTGCCTGGCACTCTACAATGAAACGCCGCGCATGGAACGGGCAGAAAACGAAAAGTACCGGGACATAGGGCAAACTTTTTCTTCTAAGAAAGAGGATGTGTCAATAAACGACAGCCGCCAATTGATGCGCAGAAATACCAACGAGGCGTGGACGGAACTGGAGTTCACCGGTTCAAACGAGATACCTTATATTGCCAAGTGGTACGTAGCCCGTGCACACCGAAAAGCATCGGGTGCCATTCAAGATGCAAAGTGGACATTAGAGAACCGGAAAACGAATCTCCAAATCACTAAGAAAAATGAGATAAAATCCGAAATACAAGCAGCCGTAGGGTTAAGTTTTGAGCAATTCTGCCGTACTACTCTCCTGGCACAAGGAGATTTTACCAAATTTCTTCAGAGTAAGGAAAGTGAAAAATCGGATATCCTGGAGAAACTGACAGGTACCGGAATCTATTCTGAAATAGGTGCAAAAATTTACGCCATCACCAAAGAGAAACGCATAGAATATGAGAATCAGAACCAAAAACTGGAAGG
>ERZ791607.2212-NODE-2212-length-11446-cov-4.910543_pt1 | contig 11446 bp, 10 predicted proteins | sample MGYA00509964_ERZ791607 | MGnify/ENA primary metagenome ERZ791607 (study PRJEB30046, sample SAMN00791907) | human gut metagenome | study: EMG produced TPA metagenomics assembly of the A metagenome-wide association study of gut microbiota in type 2...
GAACGCGCTCGTCTTCTCCGTCGGCTCCGACGGGACGGACGGACCGACCGATGCCGCGGGCGGCATCGCCGACGGCGAGACCGCGCAGCTGATGCGCCAAAAGGGTGTTGACGCTGTGCAGTCGCTCAATGATAACGACGCCTACCATGCGCTCGACGCGGTCGGCGGACTTATCAAGACCGGCGCGACGGGCACGAACGTCAACGACGTCTCTATCCTGCTGCTGCGTGCGGCGGAATGAGGGAAAAACGCGGAGCGCTTGACAACGGGGCGTTCCGGCGTTACGATAGCTGCGGCAAGCCTTTCCAGGCTGCCGGAATTTTTAAAATGAAGGAGCCGTTTTTTGAAGTCTAAAACGGTGTTACTGGAGCGTGTGCGCTGACCGGGAGGGCCGGCAAATTTACTGACACACGCCGTTCCTCCCGAGAGCCATGCTTTTCAGGAGGACTACATGAACCGCGAGAACAAACGCAAAACCTTTGAAAAAGGCTATTACAAGACCCACGCCTGCCGCGACACCTTCACCTGCAAGGCCTGTGGGCGGCTCTGCACGCCGGAAAACGCCGGCAGCGACCATCGCAACCACTGCCCGAACTGCTTATCGAGCCTGCACGTGGACATTGAGCCGGGCGATCGCGAAAGCGACTGCGGCGGCATCATGGAGCCGGTGGCCGTCTGGGTACGCAAGGGCGGCGAATGGGCCATCATCCACCGCTGCAAACGCTGCGGAAAACTCAGCTCCAACCGGGTGGCGGCAGACGACAACCCCATGAAGCTCATGAGCATTGCCATGAAGCCCCTGTGCGCTCCGCCGTTCCCGCTGGACTATATTGAGGAAATGACCGCCTTGATGGGCGGCGATGGACGAATGCGGTAAGCCGCAGCCAAAAACAAAAAGGCCGCTGTGTCGGAGAAGCGCTCTGCGGCACAGCGGCTTTTTTGCAGCTTAGGAGGGACTGCAAGATGGACTATATCAGAGTTACCAGAGAAAACATCGACAAGGAACATATCTGTTGTGCCATGTCCGGCAAACAGAGCCTTGCCAAGAAGGAATGGCTCAAGCAGCGCTTTGAGGAGGGGCTTGTTTTTTACCGCAGTGCAGAGCGCGGCAAATGCTTTATCGAGTACATCCCGGCAGAAAACGCATGGGTACCCATTGATGCAGCAGGCTGGCTTTATATCAACTGCCTGTGGGTCTCCGGTTCTTTGAAAGGTCACGGCTATTCCAGCGATCTGCTGGAAGAATGCCTTCGGGATGCCAAGGCGCAGGGCAAAAACGGCGTTTGCATTCTGTGTGCCGAGGGGCGCAAACGGGAGTTTCTCGCTGACCCCAAGTTTTTGACCCATAAGGGCTTCAAGGTTTCGGACATCTCCGATTGCGGCATCAACCTCATGTGCCTGCCCCTTGCAGAGAGTGCCCAGCCGCCAAAATTCAAGGCCTGCGCCAAGCACCCCAAGGTAGAGGAAAACGGCTTTGTCCTCTACTATACCGACCAGTGCCCCTACACCTATTATTGGGTGCCAAAGGTGCAGGAGGCTGCAAAGGAACATGGAATCCCGTTCAAAACCATCCACATCACAGAGAAAGAGACGGCACAAAATGTGCCCGCACCGGTCACAACATACGCATTGTTCCGGGATGGGAAGTTTGTGACCCAGAGCATCCAGTCGGACAAGAAATTTTTGAAATTGGCAGGCGCAGCGGATTGAACCATACGACAGAAGTCATTGATTTTCTTTGTTTATCTGTGATACCATTCGTTACGAGACCAACGGCGTTGCTCTCTTCGCCTATGGTGGAGACTCCGGCACTCAAAGAAATTTTCCGAAAAACACAACGAGGTGACCATTTTTGAAACGTCGAACTTTTCTTGTCTGCACCGCTGCACTTTTTTGCGGTGCGCTTCTGGCAGGGGGCTGCACTCAAAAAGTTTCTCAGCCCGTCCTTCAGCAAATCGAATACTCCAATTTAGCAGATTCGGATACACAGGATCTTCTTTCCAAACTTTTGCAGGATGCCGGCGTATCCGACCTGCGGATACGGACCTTCTTCGATCATGTGCAAAAGTTCAACAATGCTGTGGACCCGGCATGGCTCACCACAGGGTTTGAAAATGCCAAGCCTTCGGATCTGAAATACGATCCTTACTCCATGCAGGACGCATGGACGGAAAAATATGACACCTTCCCCGGCTGGAACTGTCGGATCACCGCTTGTGGGCTGTTCGGTGATTTTATCACTGTCACGGGCAAGGCAGACCTTGACTCAGCCGAGGACACCCTGTTTATGGACTATGAAACACTGGATTCTGACCCGGAATCCCTTTGCGGCGACGAACGGCAAAAGTTTGATGCGCTGTTCGCCCCGGTTAAAACCACCAATACGACCGATATTCCTACCCATTTGAAAACGATTCAACAGGAATGGAAGAAACGCGGTCTCTCCTTCGTAGAAGATGATAAGATCCGTCTCGTCTCCGTGGTCCTGCACGATCAGTTCTCTGAAACGGACAATTCTCTTATGATCGGTCATGTCGGCGTTATGCTTCCCACATCGGATGCAGTATATTTCGTTGAAAAGGTCGCTTTTCAGGAGCCGTATCGCTTGTTGAAGTTCAAAAATCGAACCGAGTTGAGCGATTATCTGATGCTGAAATACGACAACTCGTGGGGACAGGATACTGCCCACACCTTTATTATGGAAAATTCAGACCTGATGGACGGCTGGCGCATTCTTGACGAACAGGAAAACGCAAGCTGAAAGTATATTATTCGTTGGAAGCCGTTTATACTCCCCGATGTAGATATGGGTATCATCCACGCAGGTCAACCCGAAGTTGGCATAGACATAATCGCTCAAGTGAACGTGCTTTCCGCCCCAATTGGCGTGAAACGGCGGCTCGATCCAGCAGCCTGCGCCGCACGCTGCAAGCATTTCTTTCAAAAGCTGCGCCCGTTTTGCGTGTTCGGAAGGGCGGGTGTGGTTATAATCATACAGCCGCTCCATGCAAAGTTCCTGCTCCGCCATGATGGATTCATCCGTTGGGTCGTAGACTTGTTGGCTGTGGATCGCATTTTTTATCGGCATGGTTCTACTCCCCTTATTTATAAGGAATCCCATTTTTCAGTAGATTCTTCCAGATTCTTTCGGTACTGTGCCGGACTGACACCATACTCTTTCTTGAATACCCGGCTAAAATAGAGTGGGTTATCATACCCTACGATCTCTGCAATTTCTCCAATATTGTATTCGGTGTTCTCCAATAAGCTTTGTGCATTTACCATCCGAAGGGACAGGATGTATTGTGCAGGGCTTATTTTCATGTACAGCTTAAAATTACGGATAAACCAGTTCGTACTGATATGCAGCGATTCTGCGTAATCGTCCACACTGACCTTTGTATTATAATTCTCGTTAAAGTAGGCAACGGCGGCTTCGATTTCTTCGGGGATGCTTGTAGTTGTTTTCTCGCTTTCCTGCTGTTGCCTGCTTACTAAAAGCAGAATGATGTTGAAGAGAGAAGCAATATAGTCTTCATAGCCATATTCACATTGTTGCAGTTCCCGGATGATCTTTCGGAACAGCATTTTGTAATCCGGCAGTGTGCCGCTGTAAAAAACGTGCTTGTCCAAGGGTATTCCGTGATAGTTCAGGATGTTTTTGACATCATATCCTGTAAAGTGAATCCAGAACACCTCTGGATGATCTTCTACATAGTAGACATACTTCTGGATTTCTGTCGGCTGATAAAGCACCATGTGTCCAGAAGTCACCACTTCCTCAACACCATCGAACCAGAAGTGTGCTTTACCAGATGCCACATAGAGGATTTGATAGTCTCTGCGACCCTTTGCCCAAAAAGTAGGTAGCTTAGGGCGTTTTTTCAAGCGATAAGTGCCACAACTGCCTACGACCAGCGGCTTTGAGTGGTCTTTGAAATCCAAACGGGAGTTGTTCAAATATCCTGAGTTGAAATACATCCCTGCGTCCTCCTCATCTTCAGAGATTTTACAGTGATTTGAGAAATGTTCTATCAAAAAATTACAAACTCTTTGATTTTGTGCATATTTTGTTCCATCTTGTCTATATCTTTTCGTTCCATTAGATTCTATAATATTTTCAGACGAAACGCAAGAGATTTGGGTAACTTGCGTAATGAGAATTCCAGTCTGAAGTGCGCAGCAATTGGTCGCGCCCACACAAAACAAGCAAGCTGGGAGAAAGCACAATGACTGAGAAGCGTTATCTGAAGTGGTATAATAAAGTCGGCTATGGTTCAGGCGATATTGCAGGCAACGTGGTGTATGCATTCCTGTCCTCCTTCGTCATGATCTATCTGACCAACACCGTTGGCCTGAACCCCGGTATTGTCGGCACTCTGATTGCAGTTTCCAAACTGCTGGACGGTGTGACGGACATTTTCTTTGGTTCTTTGATTGACAAAACGCATTCTAAGATGGGCAAAGCCCGTCCTTGGATGCTGTACGGCTACATTGGCTGTGCCATTACGCTGGTTGCAATTTTCGCCATCCCGACCAATCTGGGACAGTTTGCACAGTACGCATGGTTCCTGATCACATATACTCTGCTGAACGCTGTATTCTACACTGCCAACAACATTGCTTACTCTGCACTGACTGCTCTCATCACGAAGAACAGTGCCGAGCAGGTCGAGATGGGTTCTTGGCGTTTCATGTTCGCCTTTGCCACCAGCCTGCTCATCCAGTCCATCACGCTGGGTGCTGTTACGGCATTGGGCGGTGGTGCTGCCGGTTGGCGCACTGTTGCAATCATCTACGCCATCATCGGTCTGCTTGTCAACACCCTCTCCGTTTTCTCCGTGAAGGAACTGCCGGAAAGCGAATTGGTGGATACCACCGACAAAAAGGAAATTGAGCAGGACGAAAAGTACAATCTGGTTCAGGCTGCAAAGCTGCTTGCTGGTAACAAATATTATATGATGATTTGCGTCACCTACATTTTGCAGCAGATCTACGGTGCCATGATCAGCATGGGCACCTACTATGCAACCTACATCCTTGGCAACCAGAATCTGTTCGGTGTATTCTCTTGGGCAATCAACATTCCTCTGATCATCGCACTGGTGTTCACCCCGACCTTGGTTGCAAAGTGGAATGGAATGTATAAGCTGAATGTAATGAGTTATACTCTGGCAACGATTTCTCGTGCACTGGTTGCTGTAGCCGGTTACATGGGCAGCGGCAATGTGACCTTGATGCTGCTCTTTACTGCAGTCGCAGCTCTTGGTCAGGGTCCTTGGCAGGGCGATATGAACGCTGCGATTGCTGCTTGCTCTGAATATACTTGGCTGACGAAGCATAAGCGCGTGGATGGCACGATGTACTCCTGCACTTCTCTCGGTGTGAAGCTGGGCGGCGGTCTGGGTACTGCCATCACCGGCTGGCTGCTGGCAGCAAGCCATTTCGATAGTGCGCTGGCTGTCCAGCCCGAATCCTGCATCTCGATGCTGAAGATCATGTATCTGGTGATTCCGTTTGCTCTGGATGCCATCATCACCTTCCTTCTCTCTCGTATGAAGGTCGAAGAAGCAAATGAAAAACTGCGTGCAGCAGTCTGATAACAAGCCATTATCATTTCTCCTTCATCTGCTGTTCCCCGGAGGAATCCAGCGATTCCTCCGGGGAGGCTGGAGAAACATTATAAAATTATAAAAGGTAAATGAGGAAATACTATGGCTGCATTTGATTTTGCAAAAGTAAAAGACCCCACCTTTTTCAAGGAAAACGTGCTGAATGCTCATGCAAGTTTCCGTACTTACGCTTCCCGCGAAGAATATCGGACAGGCTCCTCTTCTTTGGCGCTGAAGCTGGACGGTATCTGGAAATTCGCCTACGCAAAGAACTACACCAGTGCCATCCCCGGCTTTGAAAAGACAGATTACGATTGCAGCGGCTGGGATGACATTCATGTTCCGGCACACATCCAGATGGAGGGCTACGACATTCCCCAGTACGCGAATGTTCAGTATCCGTGGGATGGCCGTGAAGAAGTACAGCCGGGCGAGATCCCGCAGCGGTTCAATCCGGTGGCAAGCTATGTGAAATACTTCGAGCTGCCGGAATCCATGCAGGGCAAGCCCGTCCACATCGAGTTCGAGGGTGTGGAAAGCGGCATGGCTCTTTGGCTGAACGGGTCTTATGTGGGTTACACCGAGGACAGCTTCTCCGCACACGCATTCGATCTGACTCCCTATCTCCAGCCGGGCGTGAATAAACTTGCCGTGCAGGTGTTCAAGTGGACTTCCTCCAGCTGGTGCGAAGATCAGGACTTCTTCCGCTTCTCCGGCATCTTCCGCAGCGTGTGGCTGTACGCCATCCCCACCGTGCATCTGGAAGATATATCCGTCAAAACGCTGTTTGCCGGGGATGATTTTACTCATTCCACGCTGGAAGTTGCATTGCAGGTGGAGGGTAAGGGCGCAGCCCGTCTGACCCTGCGCCGCAGTGAACTGGAAGTGTTCTCCGAAAAAATCCCGCTGAACGGCGGCTCTGCTCTGTTCAGCCATGCGGTGGAGAACCCCTACCTGTGGAGTGCAGAGGACCCGGCTCTGTATGAACTGGAAATCGAGCTGCTGGACGATGCAGGCCATCTGGTAGAGGTGACCGGGCAGAAAGTCGGTTTCCGCAAGTTCGAGTTGAAGACCAATCGGATGCTGCTCAACGGCAAGCGCATCGTGTTCAAGGGTGCCAACCGTCATGAGTTCAGCTCCATTACGGGTCGTGCTGTGGGCGTACACACCCATGAGGAACTGCTTCGGGATATCATCACCATGAAGCAGAACAACATCAATGCCATCCGTACCAGCCATTACCAGAACCAGGATGCACTGTACGACCTGTGCGACGAATATGGTCTGTATCTGATTGCAGAGAACAATCTGGAATCCCATGGCACATGGGACATCCATCAGGCGGGCATTCGCGGCATCGAGGGCGTTTTGCCCAATGATAAGCCGGAGTGGAAAGCTGTCTTGTTTGACCGCATGAATTCCACTTACCAGCGTGACAAAAATCATCCTGCTGTTCTGATCTGGTCTCTGGGCAACGAATCGTTTGGCGGTGAGACCCTGCTCCAGATGGCAGAGATGGTCCGCCGCTTTGATGACACCCGTCTGGTGCATTACGAAGGTGTGGTCAATGATCCCCGCTTCCTCGAAACCACCGATATCGAGAGCCATATGTACAGCACTGTGAAGGACATTAAAGAGTATCTGGCACAGGGCGATAAGCGGCCTTATATCGAGTGCGAATATTCTCATGCTATGGGCAACTCCAACGGTGCTTTGCACAAGTACACGGAACTTGCCGACCAGAAGGACTGCGGCTATCAGGGCGGCTTTATCTGGGATTACATCGACCAGTCCATCTGGAAAAAAGACCGCTACGGCAAGTGGTTCCAAGCCTACGGCGGCGACTTCGGTGAGCGTCCTACCGACTATAATTTCAGCGGAAACGGCATTGCCTACGGTGGTGACCGTGCTCCTTCTCCCAAGATGCAGGAGGTCAAGTTCTGCTATCAGAACATCGCCGTTTCCATCGACAACTCTGGCTTTGAAGTCTGGAACAAGAACCTGTTCACCTCTACGGATGCTTTCGACTGCGTTGCACTGCTGCATCGTGATGGAAAGCTGTATCAGCAGCAGAAACTGACCAATATTGATGTTGCTCCCGAAGAGCGTTCCAGCTTCCCGCTGCCGTTTATGGTCCCTGCGCTCCCCGGTGAATATGCAGTGACCATCAGCTTCCGTTTGAAGGAGGACACCAGCTGGGCAAAGAAAGGTCATGAAGTCGCCTTTGGACAGGGTGTGATCGCTGTGGTTCGTTCCATTCCCAGCAAGAAGGTCACGCCGTTTACCGTTACGCACGGTACACACAACATCGGTGTCCGTGGTGAGAATTTCGATGTTTTGTTCTCCGATCTGAACGGCGGTCTGACTTCCTACCGCTATGCCGGCAAGGAGATGATTCAGGAGATTCCCCGGCCCAACTTCTGGCGCGCTCCCACCGACAACGACTGCGGCAACAACATGGGCGGCGTTCGCGGTCAGTGGAAGCTGGCAAGCCTGTACGCTACCGCCAAGGGCATCGGCAAGGAGATCCCGTCTGTTCATGGCGGCACCATCCTCCAGAACCCCACCTGCGAGGTGGAAGCCGACAGCGTGGTCGTGACCTATCTCTATAACCTCCAGACCAGCCCCGCAGCAGAGTGCAGCCTGCAGTACCGTGTGTTCGGTGATGGCCGCATCCAGACCACCCTGCACTATGACCCGGTGGAAGGACTTGCAGCAATGCCGGAGTTCGGCGTACTGTTCAAGATTGACGCTGACTACGACACGGTGGAGTGGTACGGAAACGGCCCTGCGGAGACCTACTGGGATCGTCAGCATGGTGCAAAGCTGGGCATTTACCAGAACAAGGTTGCAGACAACATGGCACAGTACCTTGTGCCGCAGGAGTGCGGTGCAAAGACCGCTGTGCGCTGGGCAAAGGTAGTGGACCGCAAGGGTCGCGGGCTGCTGTTTACCGCAGATGCCGCAAAGCCCATGTTCTTCTCTGCGCTGCCCTACACTCCCCATGAAATGGAGAGTGCCAAGCATCCCTACGAGCTGCCCCCGGTCCATTACACGGTGATTCGTGCCATGGGTGAGCAGATGGGCGTTGGCGGCGATGACAGCTGGGGTGCCAATGTCCACCCGGAGTATATTCCCGATGTGACCAAGCCTGTGGAGTTCACCTTTACGTTCCGTGGCATCTGACCCTCGTTATTAAGACACCTTCGCGTTGAGACAAGGACATCCCTGCATGAGATTCCTATCAAAAGCGAGGGTGTCTTTTTTGGTATCACAAAATCTCAATTCCTGACGCCACTATTTATAAGTAGTGCTTCGCTCTATATAAGTAGCGTTGCTATGTCAAAATAACTGTATTCAGTTTTTGTTCAGAGCATTTCTTTGAATGGTTCTCCAAACTTTCTTTAACGTATTGAAGTATACAAATTTTTAGGATATAAAAAAATCCAACGATTTCTAACGTGAAATCGTTTGATTTTGGTCGGAGTGTAATTATAGGATCTGGAAAAACCCAGTCATATCAATGGTTTTAGGGCAGCAAGCGAGAGGTTTTTATCCTAAAAATCAATTTCCATACCCATTTCTTTTAATTTGGTTCTGTATGCCAGAATATCTTCTTTTTTCGCCAAACGAAGTATGTTATCAGGAGGCGATATGGTATTTATGAATTCTATTCGGTGTCCGGTTAATTCGAGGGTAGACTTAGCCAAATTGAAAGTAATAATTTCTTCCGGATCGAAAAAATCATTCTGGAACATATCAGAATAAAGGCTTGCCATTTTTAATTCTTCAAGAGTAGGTATTCTTTGCTCAAGTTCTTTCCAGGGAGTTAAGTTATCGTCCGATGATACAAATATGTTTTCAAAAAACTCAATCATTCCAGTTTTGCTTTTGTGGTTCCTTAACTTTTTCCAAAATTTATGCCAATCAATCTTCCCTGCAATTAAATCAACAATGGCACTTACAACAAATATGCTCTTTCCAAGTTCTTCATTTGCAATACAAAGCAAGAAATAGCATCGGGCATACATCTTGTTTTCAAACAAAAGCTGTGCTTCCTTGTATAAAGAAGTGGCATTAGATTTTGTTTTTTTATGTGCGATTATTAGCTGTTCGACGGTCAGGGAGCCCTTATAGCGTTTCAATTCCATTTTTATCACTTCCGAGTGTATTCTCTGTTGATCAAGGTCGGGTACCGCTATATATGGTTTATTATATCATTACTTTTTGACTTTTTCTATGGCTTTCTTTACTATGCCGCGGAGTGGACAGAAGGAGTCAATGACATTTCCCTTAAAGTTCCTAAGCAGATACTTTTGGCTGTTAAAGGAGTTGTGGCTCTTAAATAACTGCCGCTCAACGGGACTACGGGTGGCGTTTTCATATATAAAACCATGAAGGGAGGTCACTTCCGCCCGGTCAGTCTGCTGACTGGCCTTTTTTTATGCCATGAAAAGGAGGTTTGCAAATGGCAGATGATAAGAAAAACATTCCCGAGGCAACCCCGCCCGCCGAGGCTCCCGCTCCCACGGTAGAAAATGCCGTTGTGCCGGAGCAGCCTGCGCTGACCAATGCAGAGGTGGTCATGCTGGAGCATGAGGGGCAGGCGGCACTCTTTGAAATGGGTGAGGCCGTGCCCGATTCCGCCGACGCTGTTACTCACACCGAGGTGGAGGAGCCAACCGCTCCCGAAGTCCCCAAGGCTGAAAAGGAACAGGAGCAGCCGCCCACTCCCGGCAAGGACGATCCCGCCCCGGCACATTCCGGCAAGGTGGTGGATTTTTCCGCCGCCCGTGACGAGGCGGCCAAGGAGGAGAAAAAGGCGGTCAAGCAGAAGCCGCCCACGGAAAAGGACAAGCCTGCCAAGCCCGGCAGAGGCCGTCCGCCCAAGGATGGTAAGGCCGCTCCCGATAAGGCAAAGCCGCCCAAACCTCGGGACAAAAAGTCCCAAAGCAAGCCCGCCCCGGAGAAGCCTGCCGTGGATAAGGGTGGCGCTCCCGCTGGTGCGGAGGTCACGCCGGAGCCGTCTGCGCCCCGTGACGCCACCCGCACCGAAAAAGAGGAGATCGTCTATCACCAATCCCAAGTTGCACAGCAATGGACGCTTTCTCCATTACGGGGCATGGCTGGGGACGGAGCGGCAGCCCTCATACAAGGAGCGGCTACGGCTTGCCATCAATGAAGCTCTTGCCAAACGCCCCGCCGACTTTGACGCTTTTCTCCGGCTCATGGAGGCATCCGGCTTCACGGTCAAGTATGGGCGCGGCGGTGTGATCTCTTTTCTTGTTCCGGGGCAGGAGCGGGCGACACGGCTGCGGGCATCTACCCTCGGGGACGGCTACAATCCCGAGGACATCAAGGCCGTTATCGCCGGGGAGCGTCCGCTCCCGGAGCAGCCTGTTTCTGCGCCTGCTGCCCCTCGCCGTGTCAATCTGATCGTTGATATACAGGAGCGCCTGCGCTCCGGCAAAGGTGCGGCCTATGCACGGTGGGCAAAGGTCTATAACCTTAAACAGATGGCGGCAGCGCTTCAATTCATGCAGGAACAGAATATCACCGAGTATGACCAGCTCTCCGCCAAGGCCGAGGATGCCGTTTCTCGCTTTCACGCTCTGACCGAGCAGCTCCGGCGGACGGAGGCTGACCTGTCCGCAACCTCCGAGCTGATGGGAGCCGTGGTGCGGTACGCCAAGACCCGCCCCGTCTTTGACGGGTATAAGGCCGCAAAGTATAGCTGGAAATATCTTGCCGAGCATGAGACGGAGCTGGCGGACTACCGGGCAGCCAAGGCCACGATGGGAGAGTTGCTGGGCGGCGAGAAGCTGCCCAAGATG
>ERZ791607.2218-NODE-2218-length-11408-cov-1.964503_pt1 | contig 11408 bp, 9 predicted proteins | sample MGYA00509964_ERZ791607 | MGnify/ENA primary metagenome ERZ791607 (study PRJEB30046, sample SAMN00791907) | human gut metagenome | study: EMG produced TPA metagenomics assembly of the A metagenome-wide association study of gut microbiota in type 2...
ACACCGCCGGTAGCGTTCATTGCCACCGAGCGCTCTACGCCGCCCACAGCAAGCTTTGTGACATCACTCGTCAAAAGTCGAGCCAAAAACTTTTCTGCCCCCTGCACCTTGAGAATCGTCACAGGGGTTTCATTGAAAATCACCAGATCCAAAGCCATTTTTCTATTTTTCGTTAAGTGGTAGTTTTAGCAATCAGTCTTCGCGCACACAGTCGAGCATGTACTTAATCGTGCCGTCCGGCTGCTTGACCTTTACGAGACCGTGAACGTCGCTTTCAAGACCAGGGAAACGGCGAGTGAAGTCACGCGCAAAGCGCAGATATTCAACAATCTTGGAATTGACGCGTTCGCCCGGCACCAGAAGCGGGATTCCCGGCGGATAGGGAGTCAACAGCACGGCTGAAATGCGCCCTTCCAGAGAGTCGATCGGCAAGCGATCAATTTCACCATGCGCAAACTTGGCGTACGCATCGGTCGGACGCATCGCCGGGATCATTTCAGAGGTGTACATCTGCGTAGTCAAACGCGCCACGTCGTAGTCGCGATAGACCTCATGCACACTCTGGCATAGATCACGCAGTCCCATTCCTTCATAATGCGGGAACTCAGAGAGGAACCGCGGCATCACGCGGTAGAGCGGCGAGTTAGCGTCGTATGCGTCCTTGAACTGCTGCAGTTCCGTCACCATCGTATTCCAACGGCCCTTCGTAATGCCAATCGTAAACATAATGAAGAACGAATAAAGCCCCGTCTTTTCAACAATGATGCCGTGCTCGGCCAAATACTTTGTCACAACAGCCGCAGGAATACCCGTTTCAGAGAAGTCGCCTTCCACAGACAAGCCAGGCGTCACAATCGTTCCCTTGATAGGATCCAGCATGTTGAAGCCTTCTGCCACGGGTCCGAACCCATGCCAGCTTTCGTTGGCGTGCAACATCCAGTCTTTCTGGGTGCCGAAACCCTCGCTCGGCAACTTTTCCGGTCCCCAAACGGTGAACCACCAGTCGTCGTAGTTTTTGCCGACTTCTCGCATCGCTCGACGGAAATACACAGCTTCGGCAATGGACTCTTCAACAAGAGCCTTTCCTGCACGTCCCTCCATCATGGCTGCTGCCACGTCGCAGCTCGCAATAATCGCGTACTGCGGCGACGTTGATGTGTGCATCATGAACGCTTCGTTAAAGCTCGAGCGATCCAGCTTTTCCGTTTCAGAATCCTGAATACAAATTTGACTTGCCTGGGAAATACCAGCCAAAAGTTTGTGCGTCGAGTGGGTCGCAAAAACCATGCTCTTCTTGGTGCGCGGCTTGTTGCGATCAATGGCGTGCATGTCGCTGTAGAAAGGCGAAAATGCCGCATGCGGCAACCAGGCCTCGTCAAAATGAAGGATGTCCACCTTGCCGTCGAGCTTTTCCTTGATCACTTCATCGTTATAGACAATGCCGTCGTACGTCGACTGCGTGATCGTCATAATGCGCGGCTTGGCATTCTTATTCTTGATCAGCGGATTCTTGGCGATTTTCTCTTGGATCGTTTCCCAATCGAATTCGGAACGCGGAATCGGTCCGATGATGCCGTAATGGTTGCGCGTGGGCATCAGGAACACAGGGATAGCTCCCGTCAGGGTGATCGCGTGCAAAATCGACTTGTGGCAGTTACGATCCACAATCACGATGTCGCCCGGCGCTACCGTGTAGTTCCAAACAATCTTGTTGGACGTGGAAGTACCGTTGGTCACAAAGAAAAGGTTGTCACACCCGAAAATGCGAGCGGCATTTTGTTCGGATTTTGCAACAGGCCCGGTATGGTCAAGTAGCTGACCAAGTTCTTCGACGGCGTTGCAAACGTCGGCACGAGCATGTTTTCACCGAAGAACTGGTGGAACATCTGACCCACAGGACTCTTTAGAAAAGCCACGCCACCCGAATGCCCAGGGCAATGCCAAGAATAGGAACTGTCAGCCGCATAGTGCGTCAACGCTCGGAAGAACGGCGGCGGCAGACTTTCAAGATATTGACGAGCTTCACGAACGATGTAACGCGCCACAAACTCAGGCGTGTCTTCGAACATATGAATAAAGCCGTGCAGTTCACGCAACACATCGTTTGGGATCGAAGGCGCAGTCTTCGTTTCACCGTACAAGAAAATCGGAACGTCCGGATTCGAGCTTCTAACTTGATGCACGAAAGCTCGCAATTCTGCAATGGCTTCGTTTTCTTCACCGGTGTCGGAAAAATCGTCGTCGTCAAGACTTACGATAAAGGCCGAAGTGCGGCTTGCCTGACGCGCCAGACTCGAGAGATCGGAAAACGTCGTAACGGCGCTAACCTCTTGTCCTTGCGCTTCAATAGCTTGTGCAAGGTCTCGAATGCCAAGACCGGAGACGTTTTCCGAATGGTAATCCTCGTCAATGATGACGATAGGGAAGTGATATTTCATAGTTGGAAACGCAAAGGAAGAAGGCTCCCGCTCGGAATTTCCTCATGCAGGAGATTGCTGTTAATGAATATAGGCGCCAAGTGCGAAAAAACTGGATACTTCGCAGGCAGTGCAAGTATATCGGCATCGTCCTTGTTCTTGAATACAGCGTCCGTAAGCGCAACTGTTCTTCGTCCTGCCAGCAGCTAAAATACAACCACTTTCAGAAGGCTCTGAATCGAGAGTCACTCTGCCGAATTTCATAGCATGGATCCCGCGTTTATGTCTCACAGTCCCGTTCAGAAAAATACTGCTCACGCCGGTCGTCTCTTTATGGTTACAGCTCCCTCCGGAGCCGGCAAAAGCTCACTGGTTAAAGCACTCCTTGAGCGCGACTCTGAAATTGAGCTATCGATTTCCCACACTACGCGTGCTCCGCGCCCAGGCGAAGTTAACGGTCGCGAATATCACTTCATTTCCGTCAATGAGTTTGAAGAGCGCAAGGCCCGAGGCGAATTCCTTGAATCTGCCCTTGTGCACGGCAACTATTACGGTACGAGTCGTGTTTGGATTGAGCAACGAATGGCGGCAGGCAAAGACGTTTTGCTGGAAATTGATTGGCAAGGTGCTCGTCAGGTTCGTTCCCAATTTGAGGGGACCGTAGGCATTTTTATTTTGCCTCCGTCAATAGATGCGCTTGAAGCCCGCCTGCACAAACGCGGCACCGACAGCGAAGCCACCATCACTCGCCGTCTGATGGGGGCCGGAGCGGAAATTGCCCACGCTCCTGAATTTGAGTTCGTTATAATTAACGATAGCTTTGACGTTGCTTTGTCGCAACTGATCTCCGTAGTGACAGCTTCGCGCCTGAATTTCGAAAATCAGGCCGCACGCCACCGTGAACAGTTCATCTCGCTCGGCGTCCCTGTCTGATCTCTACCCTGTTGCAACGATTTCCTACTTTTGTAAAAGAAAAATGGCTCGCATTACTGTTGAAGACTGCCTCAAGAAGATCCCCAACCGCTTCCAGATGGTCCTGACGGCCGCATACCGCGCTCGTCAGCTCAACGACGGTCACGCACCGCGTGTTGATGCCAAAGACAAAAACACCGTGATCGCTCTGCGCGAAATTGCGCAGGGCAGTGTGTCGCGCGAAATGCTTGAACGCGTTTCCTAATTTCTTGCTTCACTCGGGCAACGGACAACCGTTGCGTTGCCCGCAAGCGAAACCAAGCGCTGCCTATCCTATAAGACTATTTGGGCAGCGCTTTTTTTATTTTTAATCACTTTTCGGAAAAGGTCCTATGCTGTTTACCGCCCCTCAAACAGCCCCGGCAACGACTCTGCCCGGCATCATTCGACCTCAACACCCTCATGTCGGCCAGTCCAATGAAGACGACTACGATGCTGCCTATCTGGACGCTCGTGCCGATGACATCGTCGGTCAGGAAGCTGACCTCCCTCTCTTTTCTCCTGTCGAGAAAGTCACCAAAGTCGTCACCTCTTCCGAACTGCTCGCCCGTTGCAGTCAGTTTCTTTCTAAAGCAGACGTAGAACGCGTTCGTCAGGCATTTATGTACGCTGACGATGCGCATCTGGGGCAATTTCGCAAATCCGGCGAACCATACATCACGCATCCGCTTGCGGTAGCCAATATTCTTGCCGAGTGGCGTCTTGACTCCACCACCATCTGCGCGGGTCTTATGCACGATGTGCTCGAAGATACGCCTGTCGCCAAAATTGAAATGGTTGAACGCTTCGGCGTGGAGGTGGCGGAACTCGTTGACGGCGTCAGTAAACTCGACAAATTGCGTTTTTCTTCCAACGAAATCGCGCAGGCTGAAAGTTTCCGCAAGATGTTGCTCGCCATGAGCCGCGATGTACGTGTGATCTTCGTGAAACTCGCCGACCGTCTGCACAACCTTCGCACTCTCGGCGTGATGCGCCCAGATAAGCGTCGCCGCATCGCCAAGGAAACGTTGGAAATCTATGTGCCGATTGCTCACCGTTTGGGACTCAATACCGTTTTCCGAGAACTACAAGAGCTTTCCTTCTTCAATCACTACCCACGTCGTTACGAAATTCTTCGGGAAAACGTGATTCTTACCCGAGGAAACCGCAAAGCAGTCTTGGAACGCATTCTGCGTGAAACACGTTCGGCACTGCCCAAATGCGGCATCGTGGCTCAAGTCCAGGGAAGAGATAAGACCATCTACGGTATCTACAACCGTATGCGTGATACGCATGCTTCCTTCTCTGATGTTCTAGATATCTACGGTTTTCGTGTGATCGTTCGCACTCGCGAAGAGTGTTACCTCACGCTGTGTGCCCTACACCAGCTCTATAAGCCTGTTCACAACCGCTTCAAAGACTTCATTGCAATCCCGAAGGCTAACGGCTATCGAAGTCTTCACACCACCGTCATCGGTCCTTACGGCACCCCCGTTGAATACCAGATTCGTACGGAAGAAATGCACCGCATCGACGAGATGGGCATTCTTTCTCACTGGATCTACAACGACAGCATGGATACCAGCGGTATACAAAACATGGTGAAGTCCTGGCTGCAAAGTCTGATGGAAATCCAGCGTACCAGTGCTGATAGCAGTGAGTTCCTTGAAAACATCAAGATCGACCTCTTCCCGGATCGCGTCTATGTCTTCACACCGAGAAGCAAGATCGTGAGCTTGCCTCAAGGTTCCTGCCCTGTTGACTTCGCCTATCAAATTCACACCGATGTGGGTAATAAGGCCATCGGTTGCCGTATCAACGGGGAACATCAGCCTCTATCCACGCCGCTCAAAAACGGCGACATGGTCGAAATCATCACAGCACCCGATGCCGAACCCGATCCGCAGTGGATCAGCTTTGTGCGCAGCGGTAAAGCTCGAGCAGAAGTCCGCCAGTATCTACGCACGCGCAATCCTGAAGAATCGGAAGCTTTGGGCCGTAAAGTGCTCGCCAAAGCTGCCCAGGAAGCACAGCTCAACCTTCAAGCTATTCCTGAACCCATTTGGCGTGAAGTGCTTCGTGATGCGTCCATCGGAACACGCGAACAACTCTATATTGATATTGGTCTGGGGCACATGCCGGCAGCCGGCATCATCGGTCAAATCAAGACTTTGCTACAGGTAAAAAAACCGGAACATCCTGCAAGTGAAACCACGGTGACCATCCGAGGCACCGAAGGTATGGCCGTTCAGTTAGCGACCTGTTGCCATCCCGTACCCGGTGACAATATTTGGGGCTTCATGCGCAAAGGCCATGGGCTTTCCGTACATCGCGCTGACTGCGAACACGTTACTCGCGGACGGCAAAATGCTCCGCAACGTTGGATGCCGCTGGCATGGCAAGCAGAAAGTGCTGAAGAAGCTCGCTTCTTTGTACCTCTGGATCTGGAAATTACCGATGATCGTGCGACTCTGGCCTCAGTCGCCACAGAGCTCAGCTCTGCAGGCTCGGCTATTGTGGGAGTCAACGTCGAGCCCAACAAGGAAGGTAAAGAGTCTTTGAACTTGATGATTCAGGTAAGAAGCCGACTGCACTTGATGCACATTATGCGTGCGCTCAAACGAATACCAACCGTGTTGAGCGTAGCTAGACGCTTGGATGGCGACAAACGCATCTTCTTACCGACTGAGGATCGGTAGAGACAAAGAGGGCTCCTTTCGGAGCCTCTTTGCTTTATCGGTTAAATTTTGCCACCGTGATTTTTCAGGTAGTAGTACCGCACGTATTTGGCCATTGTATAGAAGTAGTGGTTCATGGAGAATATGAAGCCAAGCTTCCCGTCCAAGAATCCTCGATTGATGAAGTAGACCTTGAAGAAGGCCCAGAGCGGTCTTAACACAACATCTCTGAAAAAGTAGCAATTCCGACCTTCTTCAAGATATTTGTCTGCGGCAAGTCTGCTATAGAGATCTATTTTCCGGTAATAGGCGTCCCAGTTGCGGTATGTGAAATGGATCAGTCGCCCCTTGAGTTTTTGGCTCGGATAAGGAGTCACAATTGCCGGATGCACCTTACCAACAACACTAGCTCCCTCGCGAGGCATCAGCCGAAGAACCCAGTCCGGTCGTAAGGCACCGTGCTTAACAACGCCAGAGGCAAAATGGTTTTCTCTTTGAACCATGTAAGAATGCGTTTGATTGCCCCCCTCAACAACCATACGTATGGAGTCTCTCAACACGGGAGTGACCCGTTCATCAGCATCCAACAAGAAAACCCAGGGTTGGGTTGCTTGTTCGATCCCGTACGTCTGTTGAGCCCCCCAGTCCCCATTCATAGAATGGGCAAATACCTTAGCTCCAAGTTCTGTGGCGATATCGACTGTTTTATCCGTGCTCCCATCATCAATCACGATGAGTTCTTTTGCAAAAGAACAACTCTCAAGACAGTCACGAATATTTATTTCTTCATTCTTTGCCAACAGAACGACACTAACGGGCAATTTGTTCTCAGCCATAACCAATCCTGATTGTCAATCCGTTCTTGAGCACATGCTACACATACTCGACCGATATAATTTCTAAGCTTTCCACCCGGGCCGGATGATCAATAGTTGCCGGCGTAGGCAATCGGACACAATCCCCTTCCCTTTGCCTCAAAAAGACACGGGCAATTGGGCTCACCCAACTAACGTCACCATTTTCCGGATCAGCTTCATCAATGCCTACGATACGAATCGTGTGTTCAGTTCCTGTCGTCAGGTTCTCATAGGTAACCGTCGCTCCGAAAAACACCTGATCCGTAGGCGGACGTTTTGTAGAGTCGACGACCTCCGCACTTTCAATTCGTTTATTCAGAAAACGTATGCGGCGGTCAATTTCGCGTAAACGTCTTTTGCCGTACTGGTAGTCTCCGTTTTCTGAACGATCCCCATTGCTTGCCGCCCAACTGACCACATTCACAATGCTCGGTCGCTCAACATTAACCAAATGCTCGCGCTCATCTAGCAAACGTCGGTAGCAAGTCGGTGTCATGTAGTTTTTTGTATTCGCTGGGAGTCCGGGAAGCTTGACCGCTTCACCGTCTTCATCTTCCATCAACGTTTCTGTTGTCATTTGTCCAACCAACCTCGCTCTATTGCCGATATTTACCGCGCATTTGTAGATAAGCCGGCACCCACTTTTTAAGTGGAGCCGCGTCAATCTCTTCCCAATCTTTAAGGCTGTGCCCTTCCAGCGCTCCGCTCATTTTGACGAGTAACACCTCGTCACCCGCTACGATAGCGTCCTCGTTGTAACTGCCGACAAAAAAGACTTCTCTTCCTTTGGGATCAAAAAGATCCTTGCCTACACTAAAGTCTTCAAGAGGATTTTGGACTGCCACTACTCTTTTCAACAGAGTAGCTCCCACGTCGTATGCTGTTGTGCGGTGGGTAATTTGTTGTGCTGGCATTCCAGGCCAGGAAATCACAAGCGGAATTTTGATCTGAGCATCGGACAAGTTTCCATTGTGCCCCCAGTAGTTCAGCTTGGAGTCGTTGAACTCTTCCCCGTGATCGGAAGTCACAATCACGATCGTGTCATTCAGGCGGCCGTTCTTCTCGAGAATCTGTAGCACTCGACCAATCAGCACATCCTGCCAATAGGCAGCATTTTTATATCGATTGAAATATTCTCTCGGATCAAAATCGGGAGAGAGTTTTAATCGATCGACCTCTTGCCAATAATCATCATAGGGAACGTCCAGGTCTTCAGGAAAATCCAAAGAATGCACGCTATCTAAAAACATGAAACTCATGAATTTTTTATTTTTATCGCGTTGCTCCAACCATTTTTCAAAATCATCCACACTATCGCGATCCCGCTCTGCAACTGTCTCACCAGTGTCGGATCCCATGCGCAAGGGTCTTACACTGGAAAAAACCGTTGCGTAGAACTCCGGACGAAGCAACGTTGCTGTCGCGAATGCGGTAATTTCGTACCCGGCTTTCTGAAAGCCTGTCACCATTGAAGATGACACATTCGTTGACAGAGCGCTCTGCCAATAACACGGTGGGAGTCCGTAGAACAAACCGAAAACGCCGGCGCGAGTTGCATTACCTGCAGAATAATGCTCCTGAAAAACTAATGTCTGTTTTTGCAGTTTCGTTAGATTTGGCATTGTCTTTGCGTCAACAACATCAGCACGCAAAGAATCTATAGCCAGAATCAACACATTGAGATCCTTTCCCTTTCCTAGGGAAAGCTCATTGAGAGGATAGTGAAAACTGCCAACTTTCTGAGACAGACTTAATTTTTCTTCTCCAACTGCCACAAGTCCGAATTTAGACAAGAATGTATTTGCCCGAATAGGGTAGTAGAGAGGAATCCGCTCGGCCAAAACTGTCACCGATTTGACATTCTGGGAAACACTGTAAGCACTTACGGCATTTACAACTAGATATCCCACCAGAATGCCCACGCACGGCCATACTGCTTTAGTAGCCAATTTCGTAGTCGTCCAAACCAATATCAAAGACACAATGGCTAAGCAAACAACCAAAAAAGCAATTTTCATCATCATGCCAGTGGAAAAGGAAAAAACCTCTCGACCACCGACGAGGGCGAGATCAACCATCGCCCAATTGATGTGGAAACGATATTGCTGGTAAACAAACGTATCTGTGACCAGCGCGACCAGCAAAACAAACGTTAAAACAAAAACAGCTACGTGCCCTACTTTGGAACTGAAGCGGGATAGCGGCAATACCAACAGCAACTGAAGGAAGAAATTCCCGATAAAAAACACACCTGCTACGGCACCGAAAACATACAGGTACTGCCACCATTGGGCTCCGGGCAATCCTGTTAGATAACGCAAGGCGATAACAGCTCCGACAACAGCAAACAAAACTGCCAGCCAGCCGATTTCGTTGACTCTCGAACGAAACGTCCACTTACTACTCATGATTAGATGCAAAATCAGAAAGACTGCGATGTCGGATGGGGTGCTTTTACCGTTTCACTCTTCGTTTGCGGTTTGATGTATGCCGCCGTGCCCCAGAGTGGGATGGTAGAGAGACTGTGTTTGAAGCTTCCTGATGTTTCTCGCGTCGAATAGGAGAGATACATAAGAGTCTGGCTCTCTTCGTCAAAAATGCGACGAATTTTTAATGTCTTAAGAAACACACTCTTAGATTTTTCGAAAACAACCTCTCCCGTTTTTCCTTTCTTAATCCGAGCAATCATTTCCGGAGTAATTTCTCCGGTTTGACGGCAGCTCACAGCGCTGTCGGACGGATCAGACAACGAAAGATTTGCTTCAATGCTCGCAACGTGACAGGTTACTCCAGGCACCAACGGATCAACAAAACTATTCAGTTTTATGTCCTTGAGCGTAAAAATGCCCAACGACACATCTGCAACCTCATTGTCAGAACAAGAGGTCAGAGATAACGTCCCTGAAATAACCAGTGCCAATGCAAAGATTTTTTTCTTCACAACAAACTCTGTCTTCTAAAAAACAAATACCCGTGAGCAAAAATTTGCTCTTCAGTAGTTGGACCTATTGCTGATTTAGATAGCTACTGACATGGCTTCCTTATCAGAAGCAAACTGAATGTTGTACAAGTGCTCGTAATAGCCCTTTCTTTGCAACAATTCCTCATGCTTTCCGACTTCACAAATTTGGCCATCCTTCATCACAACAATTTTGTCGGCACCAATAATCGTGGAAAGACGGTGTGCAACAACAAAAGTTGTGCGTCCTTGCATGAGCTCATCAAGCGACTTTTGGATGTATTTTTCGCTTTCCGTATCCAGAGCACTCGTAGCCTCATCCAGAAGCAAGATCGGTGCATTTTTCAAAAGTGCTCTCGCAATTGAAATGCGCTGTTTTTGCCCGCCCGACAATCTGCTCCCTGCTTCACCCACCGGGGTATCCAGTCCCTTAGGCAAGGTTTCAATAAAGGGCATCAAGTACGCAGCGCGAGCTGCTTCCTCAATCTGCTCACGCGTCGCACTCTCATTGCCATAAGCGATATTCGCGGCGATCGTATCATCGAACAAAATGACATCTTGACTCACTAACGCAATCTGGTCTCGTAAACTCTTTAGGGTCACAGAACTCTGAGCCTCTCCATCAAAGTAAATTTCTCCTACCGTAGGAGTCCAGAACCGCGGTATCAGATTGATCAAGGTGGTTTTTCCTGCTCCCGAAGCTCCCACAAGAGCTACTGTCTCACCAGCCTTCACATCAAGAGAAAAATCCTTAACTGAGGGTTTTTCTGCACCTGCGTATTGGTGTGTGACACCTTCAAAACGAACGTCACCGCGAACTCTCTTGAGCTCGTTTTGTCCCGGATCCTTTTCTTCAAGCTCGTCGAGCATTTCGAAAATACTCTCAGCCGCAACTCGGACACGAGCCGTCGCCCCGTTCAGTGACGAAAGATGGCGAATGGGCGTCAATAACAACAGCAATGCAGAAAGAAAGGTAATGAATTCCCCCAGCGTGAGCATTCCGTGTTGCGCTTGCAGCAAAGCCACGACCACAACGATACTTACAGCACACATACTGACAAAATGCGTCATCGGAGTTCCTGCACCGGAGACTCTCTGCATCCGGAGCGCGAGTCTCCGCATGAGCCCATTAGCAGTCGTAAAACGCTTTTGTTCGTACTGGTATGCGTCATAAATTTTGACCATTCTCTGACCACGGTATCCCTCCTGCACAACACTAGTGAGCTCTGCAAGGGATTGCTGAAAACCGCTCCCATAACTGCGGTTTTTTCTTCCAACCCACCGAATGATTAGTACCAAAAACGGAGCTACAACAAAGGACACAAGCGAAAGTTGCCAATTATGATAGAAGAGAACACATAACAGAGCTACGATCTGCAATGAATCTCTGAAGATAGTAGCGATCAATTCAGCAGCAGCTCCCAAAGCTGTTCCCGCTTGATTGATGAATACAGAAACTACTGTTCCTGAGTTCCTTTTCTGATATGTTGCAGCAGGCCATTTCAACACTCTCGAAAAGAGTTGAGTTCTAAATTGGTAAAGAATA
>ERZ791607.2221-NODE-2221-length-11377-cov-5.709680_pt1 | contig 11377 bp, 5 predicted proteins | sample MGYA00509964_ERZ791607 | MGnify/ENA primary metagenome ERZ791607 (study PRJEB30046, sample SAMN00791907) | human gut metagenome | study: EMG produced TPA metagenomics assembly of the A metagenome-wide association study of gut microbiota in type 2...
AGTCGGAATCGCTAGTAATCGCGGATCAGCATGCCGCGGTGAATACGTTCCCGGGTCTTGTACACACCGCCCGTCACACCATGGGAGTGGGGTTCACCAGAAGACGTTTGCCTAACCGCAAGGAGGGCGGCGGCCACGGTGGGTTTCATGACTGGGGTGAAGTCGTAACAAGGTAGCCGTACCGGAAGGTGCGGCTGGATCACCTCCTTTAAGAGAAAGAGAGACGAAGAGTTTTGCAGGAACTTTTCGAATCGCGCTTACGCTTATCGGTTTGTTGTTAGCAGCAATTAAAGAGTGCGGCCGGGTCTTTAGCTCAGTTGGTTAGAGCATCGTCTTGATAAGGCGGGGGTCGATGGTTCGAGTCCATCAAGACCCACCACAGAAAAAACGGGGGCTTAGCTCAGCTGGGAGAGCACCTGCTTTGCAAGCAGGGGGTCAACGGTTCGATCCCGTTAGTCTCCACCAAGCACTTGCGCGTTTACAAAAATTCTTTTAGAATAAAGAGTTTCTGCGAGCGCGCAGCATTTTTCGCTGTGTGTTTTTTGTTCTTTAAAAATTTGGAAAAGAAGTAAAGCGTTCAGTCAACGGTTTGCCGGTGTTGATGAGACACGGGCGAGCGTAACGTTGATTGGAACGGGTTGTGATTGCATTCAAAAGAGTTTCAAATCGATCTTCATTGAACGAGAAAACAAACTCAAGAGAAACAGCGCGTTACTGTCACTCGAAAATCTTGCAGGCAAAAGGCTGCAGGGTTATAGGATCAAGTGACTAAGTGTATGTGGTGGATGCCTTGGCGATCACAGGCGATGAAGGACGTAGTAGCTTGCGATAAGCTGCGGGGAGCCGGCAAACGGGCTTTGATCCGCAGATTTCCGAATGGGGGAACCCACCGACGTAGGTCGGTATCACGCACTGAATACATAGGTGCGTGAGGCGAACGGAGCGAACTGAAACATCTAAGTAGCTCCAGGAAAAGAAATCAACCGAGATTGCGAAAGTAGCGGCGAGCGAAATTGCAGCAGCCCAGTGTTCTGATAGCACGAACGACAGCAGAAGGGTCTGGAAAGGCCTGCTACAGAGGGTGATAGCCCCGTATGCGAAATCGAACGTGTGGTACTAAGGAACCGATAAGTAGGGCGGGACACGTGACATCCTGTCTGAAGATGGGGGGACCATCCTCCAAGGCTAAATACTCGTGATCGACCGATAGTGAACCAGTACTGTGAAGGAAAGGCGAAAAGAACCCCGGGAGGGGAGTGAAATAGAACCTGAAACCGCATACATACAAACAGTAGGAGCCCCTGCAGTGGGGTGACTGCGTACCTTTTGCATAATGGGTCAGCGACTTACGTTTTGTGGCGAGCTTAACCGAGTAGGGGAGGCGTAGCGAAAGCGAGTTCGAATAGAGCGACAAGTCTCAAGGCGTAGACCCGAAACCAGATGAGCTATCCATGGCCAGGTTGAAGGTGTGGTAACACACACTGGAGGACCGAACCGACTAGTGTTGCAAAATTAGCGGATGAGCTGTGGATAGGGGTGAAAGGCTTAACAAATCTGGAGATAGCTGGTTCTCCCCGAAAACTATTGAGGTAGTGCCTCGTGTATTGCTCCAGGGGGTAGAGCACTGTTATGGCTAGGGGGACATGGCGTCTTACCAAACCATGGCAAACTCCGAATACTTGGAAGTAAGAGCACGGGAGACAGAGCACCGGGTGCTAACGTCCGGACTCAAGAGGGAAACAACCCAGACCGCCGTTTAAGGTCCCAAATATTGACTAAGTGGAAAACGAAGTGTGAAGGCTAAGACAGTCAGGAAGTTGGCTTAGAAGCAGCCATCCTTCAAAGAAAGCGTAATAGCTCACTGATCGAGTCCTCATGCGCGGAAGATGTAACGGGGCTAAGTCAATAACCGAAAGCGCGGATTTGCACGAAAGTGCAAGTGGTAGGGGAGCGTTCTGTAAGCCTGCGAAGGTGGTTCGAGAGGACTGCTGGAGGTATCAGAAGTGCGAATGCTGACATGAGTAACGTTAAAGCGGGTGAAAAGCCCGCTCGCCGTAAGCCCAAGGTTTCCTGCTCTACGTTCATCGGAGCAGGGTGAGTCGGCCCCTAAGGCCAGGCTGAGAAGCGTAGTCGATGGGAAGCAGATTAATATTTCTGCACCATGTGCAAGTGCGATGGGGGGACGGAGTGCGAAAGATCATCCGGGTGTTGGATGTCCCGGTTTGCGAGTGTAGAAGGCCGACAGGCAAATCCGTCGGCGGATCTTCGAGACAAAGCATCGAGGTTCTACGGAACCGAAGTGATCGGAAGTGCTTCCAGGAAAAGCCTCTAAGCTTCAGCTTGTACATGACCGTACCGTAAACCGACACTGGTGGGCGAGTTGAATATACTCAGGCGCTTGAGAGAACTCGGGAGAAGGAACTCGGCAAATTGACACCGTAACTTCGGGATAAGGTGTGCCTTTGTAGCGTGAAGAGAGAAACACTCGGAGCGTGAAGAGGCCTCAGAGAATCGGTGGCTGCAACTGTTTATTAAAAACACAGCACTCTGCAAAGACGAAAGTCGACGTATAGGGTGTGATGCCTGCCCGGTGCTGGAAGATTAAGTGATGGGGTGAGAGCTCCTGATCGAAGTCCCAGTAAACGGCGGCCGTAACTATAACGGTCCTAAGGTAGCGAAATTCCTTGTCGGGTAAGTTCCGACCTGCACGAATGGCATAATGATGGCCACACTGTCTCCTCCCGAGACTCAGTGAAGTTGAAATGTTTGTGATGATGCAATCTCCCCGCGGCTAGACGGATAGACCCCATGAACCTTTACTGTAGCTTTGCATTGGACTTTGAACCGATTTGTGTAGGATAGGCGGGAGGCAGAGAAAGCGCAACGCCAGTTGTGCCGGAGCCGACGTTGAAATACCGCCCTGATTTGTTTGAGGTTCTAACCGCGACCCGTGAGCCGGGTCCGGGACCGTGCATGGCAGGCAGTTTGACTGGGGCGGTCTCCTCCTAAAGGGTAACGGAGGAGTACAAAGGTACGCTAGGTACGGTCGGAAATCGTGCTGATAGTGCAAAGGCAAAAGCGTGCTTGACTGCGAGACCGACAAGTCGAGCAGATGCGAAAGCAGGTCTTAGTGATCCGGTGGCTCTGTATGGAAGGGCCATCGCTCAACGGATAAAAGGTACTCTGGGGATAACAGGCTGATACCGCCCAAGAGTTCATATCGACGGCGGTGTTTGGCACCTCGATGTCGGCTCATCTCATCCTGGGGCTGTAGCCGGTCCCAAGGGTATGGCTGTTCGCCATTTAAAGAGGTACGTGAGCTGGGTTTAAAACGTCGTGAGACAGTTTGGTCCCTATCTGCCGTGGGCGCTGGAAGATTGACGGGGGCTGCTCCTAGTACGAGAGGACCGGAGTGGACGCACCTCTGGTGTACCGGTTGTCACGCCAGTGGCATCGCCGGGTAGCTATGTGCGGAAGAGATAACCGCTGAAAGCATCTAAGCGGGAAACTTGCCTGAAGATAAGTCTTCCCGGAGGCTAGACCTCCCTGAAGAGTCGTTCGAGACTAGGACGTTGATAGGTCGGGTGTGTAAGCGTTGTGAGACGTTTAGCTAACCGATACTAATTGCTCGTGAGGCTTGATCCTATAACCGTGCTGCTTGAAGTTTGCAAGGACGAACTCGGGTAGATGAAGAGAAAGGATTGGAGCTCGAAAAAGAAAAGTGATTGCGAGCCCGAAGCTTTGCTTCTTAGCCAAAGAATTCGACGAGTTGATCGGATAGAATCAACGAGTCAAAGCCTTTGCCTGGCGGCCATACCGAAGTGGTCCCACTCCTTCCCATTCCGAACAGGACAGTGAAACGCTTCAGGGCCGATGATAGTTGGTTGTATTTCCAGTGAAAGTAGGTCACTGCCAGGCTAAATCATAAAAGCGAACCCCCGTTGGAGTCTCTCCTTCGGGGGTTTCGTCATTTCTGCGCAAAAAAATCTCCAGACAAAAAGGAAGGAGGCGGTGAGGCCTCCTCCTGTTTCGCAGTTTTTCCGCTGCCTTTGATTACTCGTTAAGCGTGCTGCCGGCTTTTTCTTTGAGGGTGTAGAGCAGGGCAAGAGCGTCTCTTGGCGTCAGATCGTCTACGTCAAGCATCGAAACCTCTTCCGCAAAAAGACGAGCGGCCTTGGCCGATGCGCTTTCTTCCGCAGGCAACGGGGCCGGTGCGTCAACGGCAAACAAATCCAATTGAGAATCGGAAACCGCCGAACGCGCTTCAATTTCAGCCATCATGGCTCGGGCGCGTCGTGTGACCGAGGCAGGCATGCCGGCGAGTTCAGCCACGGCAATACCGTAGGAGCGGTTGGCGGGGCCTTCGCGTACGTCGTGCATGAAGACGATGCCGCGATTGGTTTCTCGAGCGCTCACGTGAACGTTGGCGACTTCGGGAATTTCAGTCGCAAGCTGCGTGAGCTCAAAGTAGTGCGTTGCAAAGAGCGTGTAACTCTTCGTGGTGACGGCAAGTTCCCTGGCAATGGCGCCCGCGAGACTCAAGCCGTCGAAAGTCGAGGTGCCGCGTCCGATTTCGTCCATCAGTACCAATGAATTGGGGGTGGCCTGATGAAGAATGGCCGCGGCTTCGGTCATTTCCACCATGAACGTGGAACGGCCGCGGGCGAGATCGTCGGAAGCGCCAATACGCGTGAGAATACGATCGATCGGCCCGATACGTGCGGCTTTGGCGGGAACGAAGCTTCCGGCGCATGCCAGAAGAGCAATCAGGGCAACCGAACGCATATAGGTTGACTTGCCGCCCATGTTGGGACCGGTGATCACCAACAGGCGCCTCGAGGGCGTCAGCGCACAGTCGTTGGGGACATAGTGTTCAAGCGCATGCTCCACGACCGGGTGACGTGCCCCCTGCAGATCAATGCCGGGAACGGCACTCATCGAGGGTTTGACCCAGTCGGCGGTCTCTGCGTGTTTGGCAAAGGAAAGCAGAGTGTCGGCGGCAGCCACGGCTGCGGCAGCATCCAGAAGCGGTTTTACAAAAATCTGAATGCGATCGAGAAGCGCGTCCCAGAGCTCTTTTTCTCGTGCAAGCGACCGTTCCTTGGCCGACAGTGCCTTGTCTTCAAAAGCCTTGAGTTCCGGGGTGATGAAACGCTCGACGTTTTTGAGCGTTTGGCGACGACGATAGTCAGCCGGTACGCGCTCGGCCGCCGCTCGCGGCACTTCAATGTAGTAGCCAGAAACGCGGTTGTATTCGACGCGAAGCGACGAGAGTCCCGTGCGTTCCTTTTCCTTTGCTTCGAGGTTGACCAGAAATTCGCCCGCGTTGTCACGCATGGCGCGCAGATTGTCGAGCTCTTCGTCGGCGCCCGCGGCAATCACGTCGCCTTCGCGAAGAAGCGAAGCGGGCTCCTCTGCGATCCAACGGTGAAGCTCTTCACTCAACGTCGCATCCATCACGGCGGTGTCGGCAAGTGACTTCAAAAGCGAACTGCGGCACTGCTGACCGAGTGATGCGAAGTTGGAAAGTTTCTCAAGACTGTCGCGAAGCGCGGCAAGCTCTCGAGGACGAATGCTTCTGAGAGCAATGCGGCCCGCGTTGCGTTCAATGTCGGGAAGCCCGTTGACACAGGCGTCAAGCTCTGAGCGAAGCGTCGTGTCTTTAAGAAGTTCATCGACGGCTTCATGGCGGCTACGAACGACAGTAAAGTCGCGCAGCGGATGATGCAACCAGTGCAGCAGCGTACGAGAACCCATAGTCGTGCGGCAATGATCCACCACACGCATGAGCGTATCGCCTTCGTCGCCTCGAATCGTTTCGCTGATTTCAAGGTTGCGGCGCGCAACGGCGTCAAGTGCTACGTAGGCACTGTTTTCTTCCAGTACCGGAGCTCGAAGGAAGGGCAGGGCATCGCACTGTGTCTGTTCTACGTAACCCAGGATGGCATTGACGCCGGCAAGAATCTCCGGCTCGTTTTCCAGTCCTCGAGCGGCGAGCGCTTCCAGTCCAAATTTTTCTTTGATAAGTGCAGCGCCGCGCTGGCTGTCAAAGTGCCAGTCGGGAAGCGACGTTACAGGGATGCCGTCGAAGACCTCTTGGCGCGACTCTTTGACGGTTTCGGAAAGAAGAATTTCGCCCGGAGTTAAACGGGCGAGTTCGCCGGGGAGATCTCGCAGCGCGCATTTGGCGGCACGAAAGTCGCCGTTGGATAGCGTGAGCCACACCAAGACCCCCTGCGCATTGCGTCCTTTGCCGGGCACCCAGGCCGCAAGCGGCGAATCCTGCTTGTCGTTTAAGAGCGCGCCGTCGGTGAGCGTACCCGGGGTGACGATTCGCACGATCTTGCGCTCGATGCTGCGTCCCGGAGCGGCCTCTGTCATCTGTTCGCAGACGGCCACCGACACGCCCGCTTTTACGAGACGCGCGAGATACTGCTCGAGCGTTGCCGCGGGAACACCCGCCATCGGGATTTCGTTACCCTTGGAGTCTTTGCCTCGGCGCGTGAGCGTGAGGCCCAGAATGCGGTTGGCTCGGATGGCGTCGTCGAAAAAGGTTTCGTAAAAGTCGCCGAGTCGATAAAGAAGCAATACGCCGGGATGCTTATCCTTGAGCATCAGGTATTGGCGCATGATGGGCGTGTGGCCGGCGTAAGGGTCGCACGCCGCCTCACCGCCCTCTTGCAGCGGCTTATTCGTATCAGCCATAGCGATAAAAAGCCGGAGAGTCTTACTTGGCGCTACTGGCGTCGGTCACTTTCATCAAGAGCGGCGCAAAGATCTTGGGCGTGCCCACGCAAATGCCGCCGGTCTCGAGATAGTTTTCACCGGCCGAAAGGTCGGTTACCAGGCCGCCAGCTTCCAGAACGATGAGTGAGCCGGCAGCCAAATCCCAGCTTTTAAGGTTGGCTTCCCAGTAGCCGTCCAGACGACCGCAAGCCACGTAGCAGAGGTCAAGCGCAGCTGAGCCGGCACGGCGCAGCCCGGCGCAGGAGCGGGCAACACGCTCGAGCTTGGGCAGGAACGTTTCGTAGTCGTCGTTGCGGCGGAAGGGAAAACCGGTGCCGATCAGTGCCTTGCTCATGTCCGTACGGCCGGAAACGCGAATGCGGGCGTTGTTCAAGAATGCGCCGCGGCTGCGTTCCGCACTGAAGAGTTCGTCCTTGACCGGGTCATAGACGGCGGCGGCCATCACGCGTCCCTTGAGGGCGTAAGCAATGCTTACGGCGTAGTGCGGGAAGCCGTGCAGGAAGTTGGTCGTGCCGTCGAGCGGATCCACGTACCAGACGCCGTCCGCCCCGGGATTGACGATCGTGCCGGATTCTTCTGCAACGATGCTGTCCTTGGGGAAGTACTGACGAATGATTGACGTGATGCGTTCTTGTGCGCCGGTGTCCACGCGGCTCACGAAGTCGAACGGAGCCTTTTCGCGGGCTTCAATGGCCGAGAGGTCGAGGCTTTCGCGGTTGATGAAGTTGCCGGCTTTGCGGCAGGCCTGGATTGCGACTTCAAGTTGGGCTGAGGGCATGAGGATAACGACTCGAAAGAGAAAAATAACGACAAAAGGGGAGCTGAAGCGAATCATCAACTCCCTGACTTGAATGGATGCCCGTCCGGTGGAGGAAGGGACTGAAATTTGGGTGCGCGTATTTTATCAAATCAGGCTCGCGGCGATGAGAACGGGCATTGGCGAGAATTGGACAAAACCTTGAACTAATCTGCATCCGACGGTTATAAACCGTATGATTCCTATTCCGATCAAAATGCAGTCAACAGGATCATGGACGCAACGCTCAATCAAACGCTTCCTCCGCACAGCAGTCGGATTTCATTTGTACTGGTACGACCGAGCCACCCTGGCAACATCGGTGCGGCTGCCCGAGCCATCAAGACGATGGGCTTTACCGATTTGCGCGTGGTTGCGCCGGTGGACCCCGAATACCGCACGCATCCCGACGCCGTGGCGTTTTCAACGAGTTCCGTTGACGTGCTCACCGACTCCCGCGACTACCCGACGCTCGAAGAGGCTCTGAGCGACGTGGCCCTGCCGTTCGCGATGACAGGCTACAGCCGCCGTTTCGGTCCGGCTTTGGAAACGATGAGAGTGCCGATCGCGCAAGCCTTTGGGCCGAGGAAAACAAGGGCCCCGGCATTGCGTTTGTGTTCGGTTGCGAGCGCTCGGGGCTCACCAACGAAGAAGTGGGCCTTTGTCGCTTCGCCACGGCCATTCCGGCCAATCCCTTAAGCCAGAGCCTCAATCTTGCCCAGGCGGTGCAGATTGCAGCCTACGAGATGCACATGGCGCTTTTGCAAAGGGCGCACGCCGCCGGACTCTACGGCTGGCAGCAGCGTTTCGAACAGGATCCGGCCGCAAGCGCCGCCGCCGTCGAAGGGCTGATGCGGCACTGGGAGGAGGCGATGACGGCCTGCGGTGCACATAAACCCGAGGAGCCCAAGAATCTCATGGCGATGAGCCGCAGTATTTTCTCCCGTGCGCTTCTTACGCAATCCGAAGTGGATCTGCTCCGAGGCATTTGTGCGGCGATCATTTGTCCGCGGCACTTGAGAGCCGGCCGCAAAAAGGCTCTGGCGGCCGAAATGAGCGAAAGTTCGGAGAAAAGCTCGGCTTGAGCTTCAGGCCACGGGCGAGCCTGCGGTACAATCAAAAAACGAGGTGCAGGATTGGCTCGCGAAAGTCGCCCTTTGCCCGAAACCAACACCGACAGAAAAAAGGATACGAAGCAAATGTTTGAGCGCATTAAGGAAGACATGCGGACCATTCTTGAGCGAGACCCGGCGGCGCTCGGTCCGATGCAGGTGATTTTCAGCTATCCCGGCCTGCATGCGCTGGCTTTTCACCGCGCTGCTCACTGGTGTTGGATTCAGGGCTGGTACGGCTTTGCACGGTGGCTGAGCCACGTCGGACGTTTCTGCACCGGCATTGAAATTCACCCGGCCGCCCGTATCGGCCGCCGCGTCTTCATTGATCACGGCATGGGCGTGGTGATCGGTGAAACCGCCGTGGTGGGTGACGACTGCACGATCTACCATGGCGTAACACTGGGCGGCGTCAGTCTCGGCCGTGGGCAAAAGCGCCATCCGACGCTCGGCAAGGGGGTTGTAGTGGGCGCCGGCGCCAAGATTCTCGGCGGCTTTACCGTGGGCGACAACGCACGCATCGGCAGTAACGCTGTTGTGGTGCGCGAAGTGCCTGAGAACGTGACGGTGGTGGGTGTCCCCGCGCGTTCCACCAAGGAAACCAAAAAACAGCGCGAACAGCTCCATTCCCAGTTTATGGCCTACGGTGTGGTGCCGGGCGAAGACGATCCTTACGTCGTCAAGATTCGTCAGCTCGAGCGACAGCTCCAGCAGCAGGCCCAGATGATTGCGCAGTTGCAAAAGCTTGCCGGTATTGACGGCGACGAGAAGGACGAAGAGAAAGGCGCTGAAACCAAGTAGGCGTCGTGACGGTACAAAATTTCAACAAAAGGCGGCTCGGCGCTCTTTCGCGCGGGCCGCTTTTTCGCTACAATGCGCAGTTCGGCGGGTCCCCTCGCATAAGAGCTCTGCTAACCTGGTCAGGTCGGGAACGAAGCAGCCACGGCGGAATACTCTTAGTGCCGAGGATAAGGCTCGCCGAATTCGTTACTGCGCTTCCTCCTTATAATTGACCGACCGATTCGCCGTGAACAGCGTCCCGGGACCTGCGGCGACTCTCCAATATTTTGTTCGGTTGGATTTTCCCTCATGAGCTATCAGGTTCTCGCCCGAAAGTGGCGCCCCCATGACTTCGAAAGCATGGTCGGGCAGGAACATGTCGTTGCCGCCTTAAAGCACGCCCTCGACGAAAATCGTCTTCATCACGCCTATCTCTTTACGGGAACGCGCGGCGTTGGCAAGACCACGCTCTCGCGCATTTTGGCCAAATGCCTCAACTGCGTCGGCGAAGACGGCAAGGGAGGCGTGACGTCGCACCCCTGCGGCAAGTGTGAAGCGTGCCGCGCCATCGACGAAGGGCGATTCGTCGACTACATCGAAATTGATGCTGCGAGCAACCGCTCGGTCGAAGAAATGACGCAGCTTCTGGAGCGCGCCATGTACGCGCCCTCCAACGCCCGCTACAAGGTCTACATGATCGACGAAGTGCATATGCTCACGACGCATGCCTTCAACGCGATGTTAAAGACCCTGGAAGAGCCGCCCGAATATGTCAAGTTCATCCTCGCTACGACCGATCCTCAGAAGGTTCCCGTGACGGTACTTTCCCGCTGCCTGCAGTTCAATTTGAAAAACATGTCGCCAGCGGCCGTTTCCGGTCATATGCAGCACGTCATGCAGCAGGAAGGCATTCCGGCAGAACCCGCAGCGCTTGATCTGCTTGCGCGCGCCGCCCGAGGCTCCATGCGCGACGGCTTGTCGCTGCTCGATCAGGCCATCGCCTTCTGCGCGGGCGACGTGACGCTTGAAAAAGTGCGCGCCATGCTGGGCGTGATGGACTCCGACGTGCTGTGCGACCTTACCGAAATGGTGCTCGAAGGTCGAGCCAAGGAGGCCCTCGAAACGGCGCGTCAAATCGGTCTCGACGGAGTGAGTTACGGTCAGGCTGTGCGCGATTGGGCAAGCCTCATGCACCGCATTGCCATTTTGCAGCGCGTGCCTGATGCGCTTACCGACAGCGACTCGGCTCTGGCACGTATTCGTACGCTTGCAAGCAGCATGACGCCCGAGGAAGTGCAGCTTGATTATCAAATTCTATTGCAGGCTCGCGCCGACATGGCTCAGGCCCCGGACGAATACGCGGGTTTTACGATGGCCATTTTGCGCATGCTTGCCTTTAAACCCGCCGGTTTTGCCCCCGGCGGCAAGGTGGCGCTGCCCGCCCGCGTGGCGCTGGGCTGCCGGATCATCCAGCTGCACTATGCGGCATCGGACCGCGAGGTCGTGGCGCTGGTGCAGGAAAGCCCCTACCTGCAATATTTTTTGGGGTTCGAGAGCTTCACCGACGCGGTGCCGTTCTCGTCCCGCACGGTGGCGCGGTTCCGCGCCCGCATTCCGGATAAGGCTGTGCGCCCGGCGGTCCGCCTGCTGCGCAGCTTTCAGTGACCCATTTATATAGAGAGGTATTCATGGAATTGTTTTTAGACGCACTTCTGGACGCATTGATCGACGGCGTGAAAATGCTGCCGTTTTTGTATCTGGCCTACCTGCTGATCGAGTGGCTCGAACGCCATCACGGTGAGAGCATCGAGGGAGCCCTCGCAGGCGGCGGGCGCTGGGGGTTCATCCCCGGTGCGCTGCTGGGCTGTGTGCCGCAGTGCGGCTTCAGTGCGGTGGCCTCCAACCTGTACGCAAGCCGGGTCATCACGCCCGGTACGCTGCT
>ERZ791607.2246-NODE-2246-length-11237-cov-6.151315_pt1 | contig 11237 bp, 9 predicted proteins | sample MGYA00509964_ERZ791607 | MGnify/ENA primary metagenome ERZ791607 (study PRJEB30046, sample SAMN00791907) | human gut metagenome | study: EMG produced TPA metagenomics assembly of the A metagenome-wide association study of gut microbiota in type 2...
GACTTTCTTTTCCCTTTTGCTAATAAAACAACACTAATATAATAAACACTTAGTCCATTTTCTCTTTTTTTTCGAAAAAAGTAAGAAATATCTGATACCCCCTTGAATAACCTATATTTAGAATTTACCAAGTACTTAGAGAACTTGGATAAAAATAATGTGATTAAAATCTTTAAGTGATAATATATATGAAAAGAATAGTAAAAAACAGTTTGTTTACAGCAATATTGATGGTGTGGGGGATGATGTATTCCTCATGCGAAGACTGGACAGACCCAGAAAGCATTAACATCCATTACTCTACATTTGAAGAGCAAAACCCACAACTGTATGCTGACTATATCAGAGATCTGAAACGCTACAAGGATGGAGAACATAAGTTAGTCTTTGTCTCTTTTGACAATCCGGAAACTAACCCAATCAATCAAACCGAACGTCTCACCGCTATACCGGACAGTGTGGATTTTATCTGTTTGAATAATCCGGAAAAGCTCTCGTCTGAAACACAGGCCGAAATGGTAAAAATACGCGAGAAGAATATCCGCACGCTTTCCTGCATTAATTATGAGAGTTTAGAACAAGAATGGAACAATAAGGCAAAGGATAATTCCGAATTGACGGAAGAAGATGCACAAAGATATCTGAATGAACGTACGGATGCTATGCTGGCTCTATGTGACAGTTATGGATATGATGGTATCCTAATTGACTATACAGGACTTTCAATGGTGGGTATGCAAGAAGATGTGTTACAACAATACAAGGCACGTCAGCAAAACTTCTTCAGCAGAGTGTTGGATTGGCGGATTAAGCATACCGACAAGACATTGGTTTTTTACGGTTATGTGCAGTATTTGGCTCCCGAAAACATGGATATGCTGGATAAATACAATCATCTGATACTGAAAACCGCTTCTTCTAAAAACATGGAGGATCTGACATTAAATGTTTTTATGGCTATTCAAGCAGGCATAGACGTAGCAGGAACGAATGCGGATCTTGTTCCAAAAGATCGTTTTATTGCCTGTACACAGTTTCCTCAACAGGAAGATAAGGATATGATAATTGGTTATTGGGATACACGGGATGCAAATGGAAATAAAGTATTGGCTGCACAAGGTACAGCTCAATGGATTGTACAGACATCACCAGATTATACCTGCACTGGTATTTTTATCATCAATATCCAAAAGGATTATTACAATAATACTTATGGAACAGTACGTGAAACTATTCATATAATGAATCCTAATAAATAGAAATACAATATGAAATTGCATATTTATCAATTAGCATTTATAGCACTTACTGCATTTACGGTAAGCAGCTGCAAGGATACGGATATTAATGATGAACATCATTATGACAATAAGCTTTATATAAGTTCGGTACCCGTAACTGAAGATTTACTGATTAAAGAAGATGTATTGTTTGACAGTCGTAAAATTACTTATCGGCTTGCTGCTCCTGTCGACAACGAAATCCAAGTCAGCTTTGATGCCAAACCATCTTTAACAGCTACCTATAATCTATGTTATGGGGATAATGCTACAGCACTTCCCGAAGCGTTTTATGATATCCCTGTGAAGAATGTTACGATTCAACCCGGAGGAATTTCCGGAGATGATATCATAGTGAATTTCGTTAATTTGAATCAATTGGACGACTCAAGACGTTATGTGTTGCCTGTTACAATCACAAATGTATCTGGAATTGGACTTCTTGAGAGTGCCCGTACCACTTATTTTATTATCAAAGGCGCTGCTCTTATTAATGTTGTAGCTAATATTAAAGAAAACTATTTTCCGATAAAATGGAATAGTGATGTAAGCAAGATGACTACTATTACAGTGGAAGCATTGGTACGAAGTGATGACTGGGTGGCCAAACGTGATAATGCACTAAGTTCTGTTTTTGGAATTGAAGGTAATTTCCTTATACGTATCGGTGATGGTGACCGTCCACGTGATCAACTTCAGGCATTTGTGCCAGGTGGAAGTTTTCCTCCAGCAAATCACGCACCAGGTATTGGACTTCCGGTAGACGAATGGGTACACATAGCTGTTGTGTATAACACTGTCAATAAAAACCGAATCTATTATAAGAATGGTGTGGCGGTGTATAAAGACCAGTCAGCAAATAGTACGGTTAATTTAACTAAGAATTGCTATATAGGTCGTTCTTTTGATGGTACCCGCTGGCTTCCGGGAGAAATTTCAGAGGTTCGTATTTGGAGCGTAGAAAGAACTGCAGAGCAAATTGCAGATAATCCTTATAAAGTAAATCCTGCCAGTGAAGGACTTGTAGCCTACTGGAAATTTAATGAGGGGTCTGGAAAGGTTGTTATAGATCGTACTGGCAATGGAAATGATATCACAGCGAGTAAAGATCCGATATGGGTTCCTGTAGAACTTCCTCAAATATATTAATCCTTTTAATTAAAAAGAATATTATTATGAAACAAAAATATCTGATAACAGGGTTGATGGTTGCCATATTTGCAGGCGGCATAACTTGCCTTACCTCCTGTGATGATGATCTTGTCATAAATAAAGCAATAGATGAGTCAGCATATACCGGCATTTATGAAAACAATGGATACTTGCGTGACGGAAAGTCCAATTTGTCTTCTAACGTAGTGGATCTATACAAAGATACTTATACTACTTCTGTAAAAATGAGTCTTAGTAAAATGACGAGTACCAGTACTTCTGCTCAAGTAATTATTGATGCAGATTATTTGGATACTTATAATAAAGAGCATGAAACCGATTTTGAATTGTATCCTGTGCACCTGGTTTCTTTTAAGAATGACGGGAAGCTCATAGTAGATGCTCAAACAAAATCTGCTCAGACTGACATCACCATTCAGGCGGACGGCACTTTGAAAGAAGATAAAACCTATGCTTTACCTATAGCTCTTACCCACGTAAGTAGCGACATTACCATAAAAGATGAGAAAGCTGGTCATTGTATCTATTTGATAAAAGATATGAGAAAGTTGGGAAATACTTACAAAGGAGAAGATGTTGTAAAGTCATTTGTCTTCTTTGATGGTACAAATCCACTGAATGCTCTTTCTTTTCAACTGGAAAACGGAAAATTGCTGTGGGATGTAGTATCCCCATTTGCTGCCAATATCAACTGGGACGCACAAGCCCAACGCCCTTATTTAAAATGTAATGCTTATATACAATATTTGTTAGACAATAATGAGAAATTTTTGCAACCACTTCGTAAACGTGGAACTAAAATAGTATTAGGGATACTTAGTAACGGGGATATAACAGGAGTGGCGCAACTTTCCAAACAAGGTGCCAAAGACTTTGCACGAGAACTAGCTCAGTATTGCAAAGCATATAATCTGGACGGGGTATGTTTTGATGACGAATATGAAGGCGCTTATGATCCGAATAATCCGGCATTAACAAAGCCTACTGAAGAGGCTGCCGCACGCTTATGCTACGAAACTAAACAAGCAATGCCTGATAAAATCGTAGCGGTATATGCATTAAGAAGAATGTATAGTTCGAAGGCAACCGTTGTTGATGGAGTAACTATTAAAAACTGGATAGACATTGTAGTGGGTGATTATGGTAGAGATCCTTCTCAAGTTCCGTATGGGGACCTGACATCCAAAGAATGTTCCGGTCAATCCATGGAGTTTGTTAGAGGTACAGGTGGCGATTTACAGGGACAAAGACTGATAAACCAAGGCTCTGGATGGTTTATGGGCTTTTCACCGAAGCCGGAAAATTATGGCAATGTATTCCGGCGTCTGTCTGATGTGAAAACTCTGTATGGTTCTCCGTTACAAGCACCTACCGTGTTCTACAAGGACAATGATGCCACACCTTACCAATATCCCGATGATTTGCAATAATTAAAAAAACAATTGTAGAAATGAGAACACTTTATAGATTTTTCTTGTTGTTGGCAGTCGGTTCGCTGACAGCCCTTTCTGGATGCGGGGAAGATGAAACTCCAAGTCTGGCTACCTACCCGGATAACAATTTTTCTCTTGTGGCGGAAGACGGAGAAGGCTCGGAAATAACGGTAAATGCCACCTATAATAATGAGGGTATATTAGAATTCGATAAACCCACAATATTCACCTTTCGTTTTAACGCTTCACCCGAGGACGCAATAGTTACTTTTGAGCCAATCGGAGAAGATGTTGAGTTAAGTGATACCAAATTGATAATTCCGGCAGGCTATACGGATGCCAGTGTTACTTTGGGTATAAAAAATATGGATGTTTTTCAATCTAATTACGATGAAGCTACCTGTAATTTAGGAGTGAGAGCTACTGTGCAAGGATATAAAATGCCATCTATTACCTTGGAGGCAAAAGCTTTGATAAAGAAAGAGGCGTATGTAGCTACAGGTTTCTTGGAAGGAAAAGTCGGTAATAAAACTACATTCGAACATACTTATTTCAACGGAGAATTTAAGGACACGGAGCGGAATCTATATACATTCAGTGTACAATTGGATCGTCCTGCTCGGAAAGATGTAAAGGTGAAACTTACAACGGAAGGAGTGGATGACGAATACCTGAAAGACATTAGTATTACTCCTGCAGAAATTATAATTCCTGCTGGTGAAAAGACATCAGGAGATATTACTTGGGAGATTACTAATGACTTTTTGTTGCGTACATCGGACGACTCGTCAAACACATTAAATATCACAGCTGTTTTTGAATGTGAAGATCCGGTCTTCGTGCAGGATGAGAAAAGAAGTTCTTTCACCTTGAATATAAATAAATATATAAGAGGATTTGAACACATATCTTACAAACGGCCTTCCGGTTGGATAGAATGGGCCAAACAGGGTTGGTCTGTAGATGTGGAAGATAGTAGTGATTTTTATCAAAACGATGGTGGCGGTTCGCTTATTGATGGTGAAACCAAAGGTAACTATGAAGGTATATGTTCTGATGGAGATATTTCATTTACACTCGATATGGGAGAGGAAAAAACAATCACTGGAGTAGGTCTTGATTATATATATTATTATGCTCCTCAAAATGTACAATTATCAGTTTCTTCTGATGGAAACACATGGAATTATCTAGGAAAAGTAGCTACTGCTGATGAGAATGCCGATTACTATCAATTCATTGAACCTATAACTGCACGGTATGTGAAATTTGATCTTTTGGCTTCTTGGGGATGTGAGCTTTATGAAATATACGTCTTTAAGTAGTATTGAGTCTAAAAAGAATATAGGTTAAAGTTTGTATTCGAGAGGCTGTCTCAAGATTGTTTTTGAGTCAGCCTCTTTTTAATTGCTTTTTCAAAGAACGGGCAGGCGCTAACTTTTCTAAGTCTAACGTTTGCTCATGTTCCTAAATATTTGAATTAAATGCTACATAGTGAAATAAAATATCTATCATAGTATCATTTATTTCAATAATCTTTTAATTATCAAAGGAATAAGTATGATAGATAGCTTTTAGAAAATGCATCTATCATACTTTTACCAGTAAAAACAGGTTATCTATCATTGTGCAAAATAGCCATATAAGGGTCATAATAGGTGTAAGATAGCTTGTTTTTGTCACAAGGGAGCCATATAAATCTGATTATCGTGGCTTAATAATGTAAATGTAATGGCGATAAGTTTATAGCCCACGTATGTGTGCTGTACAGTCCGCATGTGTGGGCTGCACGGTTTACATACGTGGGCTGTACAGCCTGCACATGTGAACTATAGAAAGACAGCCGCTTCCAATAGATTATTAAGTTGTCAATACAGGTTATCATCCTATAAAGTGTGCATTCTTATGCCTTTAAATGGATACTCTCACCTAATGCTACACTAAATAGATATAGTATGGGTGTGATAGATACCCGTTTTTTGCAATAAAAGTATGATAGATGCATTTTCTAAAAGTTATCTATCATACTTATTCATTTGATAATTAGAAGATTATTAAAATGAATGATACTATGATAGATGTTTTTCTCACTATGTATTCAAACCTGTATCATTTTACTCATTTCCGTACGGTGCTGAATCAATTGATATTTTAGCAAATAAGTATTGAAACGCAGATTAACGCAGATTTTCGCAAAGAATAAAAAAGTTCTCAAACATGGCGCAGCCTTCTAATAATCTGCGAAAATCTGCGTTAATCTGCGTTTCAATAAATGTTCATTTGGCTCATTTCGGTGCATATTTGAACTTTATAAAGCAACTATTGTTTTCTTCAAACCTAAACTTTTAACGAATAAGCATTATGAAGATACAGACGGGACGAGGAACAATTCCTCTTATCACTTTAATTGCCATTTGGTCTATTTCGGCATTGACTTCATTGCCGGGACTCGCTGTTTCACCTATATTGGGTGACCTTACAAAGATATTTCCGAAAGCTACGGATCTGGACATACAGATGTTGACATCACTGCCATCATTGCTCATCATACCTTTTATATTGCTGGGTGGTAAACTGACGGAGAAAGTCGATTATGTCCGTGTATTGAAAGTCGGACTCTGGCTTTTTGCCGCAAGCGGTGTTCTGTATCTGATATCCAATCGAATGTGGCAGTTGATTGTGGTTAGTGCTCTGCTCGGCATCGGGTCCGGACTTATTATCCCTTTGTCTACCGGACTGGTTTCCAGATATTTTGTGGGAACTTATCGGGTGAAACAGTTCGGGTTGAGTTCGGCCATAACTAATTTTACGTTAGTGATAGCAACTGCCGTGACAGGTTATCTGGCAGAAGTCAGTTGGCACCTACCTTTTCTTGTTTATCTTCTTCCGTTGGTTTCCATTCTGCTGGTGGGACATTTGAAAGAAGACCGGTCCGGAGAAGTCGCTTTTACGGCATCTTCTTCGTCTGCTACTGCTGCTACTGCTACTACTACGGCGGCGGCAAATGTAGCAACTGCGAATGCGGCGACGGTGACTTTGCCGGAGACGAATTCAGCGGACGACAGCAAAGCTACCCGACAGTCTGCCATAGACATTGGAGGCAGTAAATATGGTATTCACATCAAGCATTTGATAGAATTGATGCTTTTCTATGGGGTGATTACATATATCGTAATAGTAGTGATCTTCAATCTGCCTTTCTTAATGGAAAAGCATCATTTCTCCAGTGGTAATTCCGGACTGATGATTTCGCTTTTCTTCCTGGCTATCACGGCTCCGGGCTTCTGTCTGGATAAAATTGTAGGCTTGCTTAAAGAACGTACGAAGGCATATAGCCTGTTGTCGATGGCATTGGGACTATTATTAATCTGGATAGCTCCGATAGAGTGGCTGATTATTCCCGGGTGTATTCTGGTCGGTTTAGGGTATGGCATTATCCAGCCCATGCTTTATGACAAGACCACGCAGACCGCATTACCGCAAAAGACCACATTAGCTTTGGCATTTGTGATGATGATGAACTACCTGGCTATTTTGCTCTATCCCTTTATCGTCGATTTTTTCCAGTGGGTATTCCATACCCAATCGCAAGAGTTTCCGTTTATCTTTAATCTGCTGATTACTGTTGTTACTCTTTTCTGGGCATACCGGCGTCGTCATACCTTTTTGTTTAACGACCAATTGAAATAAAAAATGAAGAATAAGAAACTGGAAGCCAATCTTAGCATGGCCGTCTCGAAAGTTTTTAGCGGGTTAAATATGAATGCCCTGAAGTATCTTCTGCCTTTGTGGATGAGTCCGCTGACAGGAGCAACCCTTCGCTGCACGTTTGCGGCAGCAGCCTTTTGGGTAATCGGGTGGTTTATGCCTCCGGAAAAATCATCCGCCAAAGATAAATGGCTCCTTTTCCTGTTGGGGGCCTTGGGACTTTATGGCTTTATGTTTCTCTACCTGGCCGGATTGAGTAAAACAACTCCTGTTTCCAGCTCTATTTTTACCAGCCTCCAGCCTATTTGGGTTTTTCTCATGATGATATTCTTTTATAAGGAGAAGGCGACCACTAAAAAAATAATAGGAATTTCTATCGGTCTGATAGGAGCATTGGTTTGTATTTTAACCCAGCAAAGTGATGATTTGGCGTCCGATGCTTTCACGGGAAATATGCTTTGTCTTCTTAGCTCTGTGGTATATGCTGTCTATCTGATTCTTAGTCAGCGTATCTTGACTGCTATCGGAGCAATAACCATGTTGCGCTATACTTTTTCCGGTGCTGCTGTATCTGCTATAATAGTAACGTTCATTACGGGATTTGATGCCCCGGTATTCTCCATGCCGTTCCATTGGACACCTTTCCTTATCCTGATGTTCGTATTGATTTTCCCGACCACTATCAGTTATATGTTGTTGCCTGTCGGTTTGAAATATCTGAAGACAACGGTGGTTGCCATTTATGGTTATCTGATTCTGATTGTGGCAACTATTGCCTCCCTTGCTTTGGGACAAGACCGTTTTAGCTGGACGCAGACGTTTGCCATTATTTTTATCTGTATCGGAGTTTATTTGGTAGAAGTTGCCGAAAGTAAGGAGCGATAAAAGTTTCTCGGTGTGGAACAGGTTGTTCCTCGGTGAGGAACACTTCGTTTCACACCGAGGAACACTTTGTTTCAAGGCATGGAACAAAAAAAGAGCGTCCTTCACAGAACGCTCTTGCTTATTTCATCATCATGTTTTATAGAGAGGAGTTGATTGCTTGTGCTATGGACTTGAATTCTTCATCCGACAATTTCAGTTTCGGATTCGAGAACAACATATCCGATTCCTTTTGAATAGGAATTAAATGAATATGTGCATGAGGAACTTCCAGTCCGATAACCGCTTCGCCCACCTTTTTACAGGGGAAAGCTTTTTCAATGGCACGGGCCACTTTCTTTGCAAATACATGCATAGCAGCCAGGTCCTCATCGCTCAAATCGAAAATATAGTCTACTTCCTGTTTGGGCACCACCAATGTGTGTCCCTTTACCAACGGATTGATATCGAGAAACGCAAAAAACTTTTCGTTTTCCGCCACCTTGTAGCAGGGGATTTCGCCTGCGATGATTCTACTGAATATTGTTGCCATAACTTTTATTGATAAATGAAGGCAAGCCCCACAAGGAGACCTGCCTTTACGTTAAATTGATATGTTTACTACTTCCAATGCAATTTTGCCTTGTGGAACAGTGATTTCGGCTACATCACCCACCTTCTTGCCAAGCAGACCTTGTGCAATCGGGGTGTTAACGGAAATTTTTCCTTCCTTCAGGTTAGCTTCACTTTCGGAAACGATGGTATAAGTCATCTTCATACCGTTCTTTACATTCTTCAGTTCCACTTTATTTAAAATCTGTACAGAATCTGTTTTCAGCTTAGATTCATCAATGATTTTTGCGTCTGCAATGGTAGCTTTCAATTTGTTGATGCGCATTTCAAGCATACCCTGCGCCTCTTTGGCGGCATCGTATTCTGCATTTTCCGACAAGTCTCCTTTATCTCTGGCTTCGGCTATTGCCGCAGAGATCTTCGGGCGTTCCACTGTTTCCAGTTCCTTCAGTTCCGCCATCAGTTTCTTGTAACCTTCTTCTGACATATAAGCCATGATGTTTTCCTCCTTTAATTGTTTTAAATGGTCATATAAACAAAAAAGAATTCCAACATGAGCCATGTTGGAACCCTCTTATCATTATTTCTTTGCAAAGATAGACTTTTAAGTGATACGTGTCAAGTGAAAAAAGATGCTATGTAACATATTTAAATGAAATATGCTAAATTATAACAACTTAGAGCAATGACTTGACAGCTGCTTCCAAATCCTTGATATCTTCGCCGCGAAGCTTTAATTCGTTGTTACGGTTAATCAAAAAGATAGATGGAACTTGACGAACATTATATACAGCTACGTTGGTAGAATACACTCCGTTTCCATCGCGTACACAAACCCAAGGAAGGTTGTCTGCCGCAGTTTTCCAGTAGTGTTCGTCCGCATCGAGAGATACCTGATATATTTCCAGTCCTTGTTTTGCGTATTCATTATATAGTTCGCGAAGCATCAGGTTGTGAGGAGAACCGGCAGGCGACTGGAATACAGAGAAATCGAGCAATACGACTTTTCCTTTCAGGTCGGTCAGTTTGCGCACATTTCCTTTCACGTCACGCAGGGCGATGTCGATAATGCCGGTTTCCACTATTTTCTCTTGAGGAATCTCCAATGCTTTTGCCTGTGGCTGGCGCGTGTTCTTCATCCCCTTAATTACAATATTATAAAGGTTCTTGGAACGTACGGCATGAGGGAACGCATTGTTGAGGCTCGTAGCAACAGCAGCGAAGCATTTCACATCATCTTTATTGTTCAACGGATCGAATATCAGATAATTATTGAGTTTCTGGAACAGGGCAAAGTAAGCGGCTGCCGTGTTGGGAGCAGCGAAAATATAGTTCACTTTGACATCTTCCTTGTAATTGTTGAGCAACGTTGCCAGACTGTCTTCAAATACATCATGCCCCATTCTGTTACTGCGTAAAGCTGCCAGCAAGTCGTCCACCTCTTTTTGCAGGCGGATCTGCTTCAGCGTCAGCTCTTTTATCTTGTTGCTGTTTTCCGAACCTTCCACCGTGTAAGTAGTGGAGAAATCCACATACGGCGCTTTGATCTGAATTGTTTCGATAGAATCTACAGAAAAATTGATGATTTTGTCGTCAATCCGCAAGCGATAAAATTCGGGTGATTCGGGACGAGGCTGCTTGAAACTGAATGTACCTTCCCCCTTCAGCTTCACTGAATCGAGCGGAACAATACCTTCCAGACCGGAAGCTTCGAGATAAAGCATTTTACCGTCGGCTCCTGATACATCCCCGTTCACCTGGAATTTAGGGCCGGAACTACAAGCAGTAATAGTAAGTGCGGCGAGCGCTGCAAAAGTAACCTTTTTCATATAGTGTGTGTTATTAACGAGATGCAAATATACTTCTTTTCGAGATTAGTCAAAGCATTTTGCCGGGTTCTTCATCCTAATTTTGAAAAAAAATCAGTTCACCACTAACTTTTTACCTCATTTCCACCTGATTACCACGATAAATGTATATCTTTGCAGGAATTTTGAAAGAAAAAGTATAGATAAAACAATTTTTATGATTAACCCAATTGTTAAGACAATCGAGTTACCTGATGGAAGAACCATCACACTCGAGACGGGAAAGTTGGCAAAACAGGCAGACGGTTCTGTAATGCTTCGCATGGGCAACACCATGTTGTTAGCTACTGTTTGTGCCGCTAAAGATGCAGTTCCCGGAACAGATTTTATGCCTTTACAGG
>ERZ791607.2247-NODE-2247-length-11237-cov-3.218834_pt1 | contig 11237 bp, 7 predicted proteins | sample MGYA00509964_ERZ791607 | MGnify/ENA primary metagenome ERZ791607 (study PRJEB30046, sample SAMN00791907) | human gut metagenome | study: EMG produced TPA metagenomics assembly of the A metagenome-wide association study of gut microbiota in type 2...
AATATCAATGCGGATGATGCGGCCTGCGCTATCGCAAAAGCAGTACATGCGGAGAAACTGGCATTTCTGACGGATATCGAGGGATTGTACAAGGACATCAATGACAAGTCCACATTTATTTCCAGATTGACAGCTTCCGAGGCAGAGGGACTGATCCACGACGGTTACATCGGCGGTGGTATGCTGCCGAAGCTGAACAACTGTACTTCTGCGATCCGCAACGGTGTAAACCGTGTGCATATTCTGGATGGACGTCTGGCACACTGCCTGTTGCTGGAGATCTTCACCAATCAGGGTATCGGAACTGCGATCGTATCCGATGAGGAGTGAAAAAAGTGTGCAGAATAAGCCTGGCAGCTTATTCCGCACCCGGCTATTTGTGCCGCAGGCGTCACAAAGTAGCCATTATCGCAAAACCAAATTAGAAATTTGGTTTGCGTTTCCTTGACGAAAAGAACGTCTGCGGAATGGAGAGGAAAAATGAGCGACACCATGAAAGAATATATTGCAGAGGCGGAAAAAGACCTGTTGCATACTTATAACCGGTATCAGATTGTTCTGGACAAGGGCGAAGGTGTACATCTGTATGATACCGACGGTAAAAAATATCTCGATTTCGTAGCGGGAATCGCTGTATTTGCCCTGGGCTATCAGAACAAGGCATACAACGATGCGCTGAAAGCACAGATCGACAAGGTGATCCACACCTCCAATTATTATTACAACGTGCCTGCCATCGAGGCGGCTCGTAAGATCAAAAAAGTATCCGGCATGGATCGTGTCTTTTTCACCAATTCCGGTGCGGAAGCAGTGGAAGGTGCCATTAAGGCTGCCAGAAAATATGCGTATCTGAAGGATGGCTGTACCGACCATGAGATCATTGCCATGAATCACTCCTTCCACGGCAGAACCATGGGAGCTTTGTCAGTAACGGGCAATCCCAAGTATCGTGAGGCGTTCCAGCCCATGATCGGACATATCAAATTTGCAGAACTGAATGATTTCCAGAATGTGCTGGATCAGGTGACAGACAAGACCTGTGCCATCATTATGGAGACTGTACAGGGCGAGGGCGGACTGCGTCCCGCTAATGAAGAATTCTTAAAACAGGTTCGTGATCTGTGCGATGAGCGGGATATCCTGCTGATTCTGGATGAGATCCAGTGCGGCATGGGACGTACCGGTTACATGTATGCATGGCAGCGCTTCGGCGTGAAGCCGGACATCATGACTTCTGCCAAGGCACTGGGCTGCGGTGTACCGGTAGGTGCATTTATGATGACGGAGAAAGTAGCACAGCATTCTCTGACAGCGGGAGATCACGGAACCACCTACGGCGGTAACCCCTTAGCCTGCGCAGCAGTGGAAAAAGTGCTTGATTTATTCGAAGAGGACCATATAATAGAACATGTGAGAGAGGTGGCTCCCTATCTGGAACAGCGTCTGAACGAACTGGCAGACAAGTATGACTGTATCAAAGAACGCCGTGGTGTGGGACTGATGCAGGGACTGGTATTTGACCATCCGGTAGGAGACATTATTAACAGAGCATTGGAGAAGGGATTAATTCTGATCAATGCCGGTGCGGACATTATCCGCTTCGTACCGCCTCTCGTGATTACCCGGGAAAATGTGGACGAAATGATTGCTATTTTGGACACCTGTATCGAATAAGAGGTTTAGGTGAATTTATGTTTTTGAAAAAAAGAATTATCGCTACAGCAGCTGTGATCGCCATGGCTGCTGCAGCTGTTTATGGAAGTACGCAGGAGATGAGTCAGACACAGGAGAGCGGAAGCGGACTGCAGCTGTTTCGAGGAAAGGAGACAATCTATTGCTGGTATTCCGATGAGGCATTGTCCGGTTATATCAATGCGGCAGCAGTATCCTTCGGAGAACAGAACAGTGGAGTTCGTGTGATTCCCGTACTTACTTCTGACAGTGAATATCTGGAAGCTATCAATCAGGAGACCCTGCATTCCGATCAGATACCGGATATCTACCTCTTGAGCAGTGACTCTCTGGAAAAGGCTTATCTGGCAGGACTGGCATCGAAAGTGCCTGACACTGTGGGAATCTGCAATACAGACCATTTTTCCCAGGCGGCTCTGTCTGCGGTAACCTATGATCAGAAGCTGATCGGTTACCCGGTTTATTTTGATACCAGTGCGTTGGTATATAATGAAGATTATCTTCGAACCTGGGCAACCCAGCAGGCGGAGAAAGAACTGGCGGGAAGCAGTGAGAATGATGAACCCATAGGGGAAGGAGAAGAGATCATCGAGGAAGATTTTCTTCCGGAAGACCAGACCACGGAACAGGTGACAGCGGATGAGACAGCGGTAAATGCGCTGGCAGAGCAGTATTTCGCGGAAGCACTTCCCTCCACAGTGGATGATCTGCTGAATATTGCAGATACCTTTGATGCACCGGAAGGTGTGGAAGGTGTCATGAAATGGGACGTGAACAATATTTTCTACAACTACTGGATCGTAGGCAACTACATGATCGTAGGCGGTGATCCCGGGGATGACAGAAATGATATTGATATCAATAATCCGGAGACCATTCAATGTCTGGAAGTGTACAAGGCACTGAACCAGTTCTTCTTTATTGAATCCGATACGGTGACTTATGATTCTGTGATCCAGGACTTTATCGATGGCAAGACCATGTTCACCATCGGAACCACGGATGTGGTCAAACGGCTGGAAGAGGCAAAAGCGGACGGCAGCCTTGCATTTAATTACGGAATTGCCCGTATGCCGGATGTCAGCGCCGAACTGCAGAGCAGATCTTTGTCTGTTACGGGAGCGGCAGTCATCAACGGCTATTCGGAACACAAGGAACTGGCGGACTGCTTCGCAGCGTATCTGGCAGAAGGATATGCGGACGGCCTGTATGAACGCTCCGGCAAAATGCCGGCAAGTCTTCAGGCGGCAGAGAATGCAGACAACGGTGCGCTTATGATCTTTGCCGATGAGTATGCGGACAGTGTGTCATTGCCGAAGATGCTAGAGACGGGAAATTTCTGGATGCAGCTGGAAGTACTGTTTTCCAAGGTATGGAACGGTGACGACGTGACTACTCTGGTACAGCAGCTGGACGAGACCATAGCCGGACAGGTAGGTGGTACAGAGAACTAAAACCGTTACAATAAAATATGAATGAACGAACCGGTCACAGGATAGACTACTACTAAAAAGAAAAGGTGGTAGAATCCTATGATCGGTTTTTTGATTGCTTTAGTTTCCGGTGCGCTGATGAGCATCCAGGGAGTGTTCAACACCCAGGTGACGAAATCCACCGGCATCTGGACCGCCAGTGCATTTGTGCAGTTTACAGCATTGCTGGTATGTCTGGGGGCATGGCTGTGTACGGAGCGGACTTCCTTCTTGAAGATAGCGCAGGTGGAGCCCAGATATATGCTTTTGGGAGGGGCCATCGGAGCCTTTATCACCTACACTGTGATCCGCAGTATGGATGCCCTGGGACCGGCCAAAGCGGTAATGCTTATTGTGGTCGCTCAGCTTGCTGTAGCATATATTATCGAATTGTTCGGATGGTTCGGTGTGGAGAAGCAGCCCTGGGAGTGGCGGAAAGCCATCGGCATGGCCGTGGCGATTGTGGGTATTGTGATTTTCAAGTGGAAATGATCCAGAGCTATCCTCGTAGCGGCAATTTTGCGAATGGGGTCTGAATCGTTACCACAAATGCGAAAACGGCTTGTAAATTCCGTGTGATTCCAGTACAATGAAAATTAACAGCATAGAGAGGCAATCCCCTGAAATTTTGTGAAGGAATCAGGAAAATGGAAAGGGGACTATGATGTTTTCGATAAGGTTTTTTAAAACAAAATATGCAGGTTTGATCGGAATGTTTTTCAGTCTGGTGATGTTCATGACCGGCTGTCAGAGGAAGGATGAGGCCATTGTGCTGATTCCATCCGGAGAAGATGTGGCGGAATTTCCCTCACTGGAAGCGGTGGAACAGGCAGCGGAGCCTGCAGGCAGCAGCGTGACAGTGCAGGAACCGGCAAAGGCTGAACCGCAGATGATATATGTCTATGTCTGCGGCGCAGTGCGGGATCCCGGAGTCGTGGAAGTGCCGGAGGGCAGCAGAGCGGAGGAAGCCCTGCGACTGGTCGGAGGTATGACAGCGGAGGCGGATCCTTTTTATGTGAATCTGGCAGAAACGGTGACGGATGGTCAGAAGCTGTATTTTCCAACGTTGGAGGAAGCGGAGACTCTGGAAGCCGAGGTAAAAGCGACGGCGGAGGGACTTGTGAATATCAACACGGCATCTGCGGAGGAATTGTGTGCGCTGCCGGGGATCGGAGCTTCCCGGGCGGCAGATATTGTGCGCTACCGGGAGCAAAACGGAGCCTTTCAGACGAAGGAAGACATTATGAAGGTATCCGGGATCAAACAGAACGCGTACGACAAATTGTGTGATAAGATCACGGTACAATGAGGGCTTATGCCGGGACCGTGAAGAGAAAAGTAAGGGATAGAGAGGTTAAGGAAAGATGGCAGGCAAGAAAGTGCTGGTAGTGGATGATGAGAAGCTGATCGTGAAGGGAATCCGTTTCAGTCTGGAACAGGACAACATGGAAGTGGATTGTGCTTATGACGGTGAGGAAGCATTGCAGATGGCGCATAACAAGGAATATGACATCATATTACTGGACGTCATGCTGCCGAAGCTGACCGGCTTTGAGGTCTGCCAGCAGATCCGCGAATTTTCCAATGTACCGGTGATTATGTTGACCGCCAAGGGTGATGACATGGATAAGATCCTGGGACTGGAATACGGCGCGGACGATTACATAACCAAGCCTTTTAACATTCTGGAAGTGAAAGCCCGGATCAAAGCTATCTTCCGCAGAATGGAGCCGAAAAAAGGAACCACAGAGAACACCGGTATTCTTGAAAGCGGCGATATGAAGCTGGATCGTGACGGCAAAAGAGCCTACATCCAGGGCAGGGAGATCGGACTGACGGCCAAGGAGTTCGAAGTGCTGGAACTTCTGATGCTGAATCCCGACAAGGTATATAGCAGGGAGAATTTGTTGAAGCTGGTATGGGGTACGGATTATCCCGGTGATGTGCGTACAGTGGATGTACATATCCGGAGACTGCGTGAGAAGATCGAGTCCAATCCCAGCGAGCCCAGATACGTGCATACCAAATGGGGCGTCGGGTATTACTTTAATAATAAGTGAGACTATGAGAACCGGCAAAGATAAGAGGAAATGATTCGCCATGCTTGCATGTAAGAATCAATTTCTCTTATCTTTGAAGGTGGCTCGAATAGAGCCACCGCCACGCAAATGAACAAAAGTAGCTGCGAAGCAGCGGAGAGCACGATTTATCGTGCGGTTTTGTGAATGGCGTGGAGAGGTTCGGAACTGAGGTTTTTATACTGTGAAAAAATGGAATAAAGAACGTTTTGCAACTATATGGGAAAAACTGGAGAGCATGATCGCGCTTCGAAGTCTGCGGGCGAGGATCTTCCTGCTGACGCTGGTGATCGGCCTGGTGCCTTGTATTGCCATGCGCCACGGTATCGTGAGCAATTACGAGGATCTGGCGGTGGAACAGCGGACCACAGTGGTACAGAACCAGTTGATGATCCTGGCCAATCATCTGATCAGCAACAATTATTTAAGCAGCCATGGTGTCAGAGAGGACATCGGCAATTCCAGAGAAGTCATCAATGCGGAACTGGAGATGCTGTCCAATCTGTATGAAGGCCGCGTTATGATCATCAACAAGAATTTCAAGGTGGAAAAAGATACCTACGGCATCAGTGAAGGAAAGACCATCATTTCCGAGGAGGTCATCAAATGTTTTCAGGGGGAAAACATTTCCCATTATGACCCGGAGCACGGTTACATAGAAATGACCACTCCCATCATGGATACCACGGCAAACACTACGGACGAAAACGGAAAAAGGAATCCGGATGCCATCCGGGGCGTTATGCTGACCAGCATTTCCAATGACAGTATCGTAAATGCCAAGGAAGTGCTGAATCGTAAGGCGTACATTCTGGAAGTGATCATGATGGTGGCAATCCTGGCACTGGCTATCATACTGTCCAGAGCTTTGACGAGACCTTTCAACAGAGTCACACAGGCCATCAATGCGGTAAAGGAAGGCTTCAGTGATGAGACGATCTCTGTGCCAGATTATGTGGAGACCGTACATATCGTAGATGCGTTCAACCAGCTGTTGAAGCGGATGAAGGCATTGGACGATTCCCGACAGGAATTTGTGGCAAATGTGTCCCACGAGTTGAAAACACCCATGACATCCATCAAGGTATTGTCGGATTCCCTGCTAGCACAGGAAAATGTACCGGCGGAGCTGTATCGAGAATTCATGGAAGACATTGCTTCCGAGATTGACAGAGAGAACCAGATCATTACGGATCTGCTGGCACTGGTAAAAATGGATAAAAAGGTACAGGATCTGAATATTGTATCGTTGAACATCAATGATCTGACGGAATTGATCTTAAAGAGACTGCGGCCCATCGCCCGGAAGAAGGATGTGGAAGTGGTATTTGAAAGCGTCCGTCCTGTGGTGGCAGAGGTGGATGAAGTTAAGATGACCCTGATCATGACGAATCTGGTGGAGAATGCCATCAAATACAATAAGGATCATGGCTGGGTGAAGGTGATACTGGATGCGGATCATCAGTATTTTACCTTTGAAGTCAGTGATTCCGGAATCGGTATCCCGGAGGAGGCTCTGGCACATATCTGCGAGAGATTCTATCGTGTGGACAAGTCTCATTCCAGAGAGATCGGCGGAACGGGACTGGGACTGGCGATCACCAAGAGCGCCGTCCTGATGCACAAGGGATCCCTTACGGTGACGAGTACCGAGGGGCAGGGCTCCTGTTTCCTGGTGAAGATCCCGCTGACATATATCGCCTCTTAGACGGAGCTGTTGTAAGAAAGATTGTGTAGTTATGAAGAGAGTTAAAAAATATGTTTTGACCGGTATGCTTCTGATGTTGTTGGCAGTCCTGACCGGTTGTGGCACGAGAGAGCCGGAGACCGGCAAAAAGATATCGGTGTATTATGTAAATACCGCAGAGACGAAGGTTGAGGTTCATGACCAGTATCTGAACACCAAGACACCGGAGGAACAGTTGGAAGAGACCATGACATTTCTCTCCACCACCCCGGAAAAGCTGGAATATAAGGCGCCTTTTGACATGGGATTTCAGGTTCTGGATTATGAAGTGGAAGACGGAAAACTTGTAATCAATGTGGATAAGGCATATTCCGAACTTTCGGTCACCACAGAAGTACTGGTGCGGGCGGCCGTTGTAAGGACACTGACGCAGCTGTCCAATGTGAAATATGTGACGATTACCGTGGAAGGCAGTCAGTTATATGACAATGCAGGGGAATTGGTAGGCTGGATGAATGCCGAGCAGTTCATCAATAATGACGGTAACGAGATCAACACCTATGAACTGGTGAAGGTAAAGCTGTATTTTGCCAATGCAGACGGTGATAAGCTGATCGCGGCCTACAGAGAAAAGCATTATTCCACCAATACTCCGTTGGAGCGATTCGTGGTGGAGGAACTGATCGCGGGACCCAGCGGACAGATTGAGGGTCTGTACCCGGTGATCAATCCGGAGACCAAGATCATCAATATCCTGACCAAAGATGGCATCTGCTATGTGAATCTGGATTCCAGCTTCCTGACCGTGGTGAACAATGTTTCCACGGAGGTAGCAGTTTACTCCATCGTGAATTCCCTGGTGGAACTGGATAATATCAATAAAGTACAGATCCTGGTCAACGGCGAAGTGCCATCTACCTTCAGCAATTCCACTTTTGAACGGAATCTGGATTATGTAACGACTTTGGAACAGTAAATTTTGAATTTATGCGGGACAGGACTGTTTTTGCGTTGGACTGTCGGAACAGTCCTGACTGTGGGCAGGCGGGATTGCCTGCGGAAGGGAGCTTAATGAGACGACCGCTTTTTATGGCGTGTCTGTGTCTCGTGATAGTGCTCGCCATAGGAAGAATACTGACGGGGGCAGACACCGGGGATGCCGGCGTACTGCCGCCTGACGGAAGTCCGGTGAGGATCACGGGACGGATAGACACAAGAACTTCTGAAACGATTATTCTGAAATCAATTTCTATTATTCAAAACGATCTAAAATATTCCTATTCTGGAAAATTACAATGTGAGTTGACAAACACGCAGGAGGTACAGAGCCTGAGACTGGGCCAGCATATTGTTCTGGAAGGCGTTTTTTCGCACTTCGATGCTGCGACCAATCACGGGGAATTTGACGTGCGGGCCTATTCTGCGGGAAAGGGCATCGGTGGCAGAGTGCGGAAAGCACAGGTTCTGGCAGCGGAGGAGGATTATAGCTTTTTGAGAGAAAAGTTGTTTGCCTTTCGAAGGAGATTACACGACAGACTGGCAAAGGTATTCCCGGAGAAAGAGGCTTCCGTTATGCAGACATTACTGCTGGGGGAGAAGGAAGAACTGGATGCGGAGGTAAAGGCGCTGTACCAGAGGAATGGGATCGCCCATATCTTAAGCATTTCAGGGCTGCATATTACTTTGCTGGGGATGGGATGCTACCGGCTGCTTAAGAGACTGGGGGCTCCGGTCAGAGTGGCAGCAGCGGGAGGTGCCATGACACTGCTTCTGTACGGTATGATGGTGGGCATGAGTGTATCCGCCAGCCGTGCCATAGGAATGTATCTGCTGCAGATGTTGGGGATATTCGTGGGAAGGACTTACGATATGCTGACAGGTGTGGGGCTGTTGGCGGCATTGCTGGTGTTGCAGCAACCGGAGCGGCTTGGGGATGTGAGCTTTTTGATGTCTTTTGGGGCGGTGCTGGGGATCTGCTTGTTGACACCGGTGTTTGCCGGGGATGGTAGGGAAGATAATGCCGGTGTGGAAACGGCCAGTGGCGTGGTGGCAGGGCTTCTGACCGTGACAGATATTCTGGGTGATTCCGCTTACGAGAGGAACAAGTACCGGGAAGGCTGGCGGAAGGTGGTGTATGAAAGGCTTTGGCGCATGGTGTCAGCACTTAAAAGCGGTTTTGCCGCCAGTGCCGGAGTTATTCTTTTTACGCTGCCCATACAGCTCTGGTTCTTTTATGAGATCCCTGTCTACTCGGTATTATTGAACCTGCTGGTGTTGCCCTTTATGAGTGTGGTGATGGCAGGGGGAATCCTGTCATTGATCCCTGGACTGGGAATTGCAGGGACGGTGGATTGTCTGATCCTGTGGTGGTATGAATGGATCTGCGAACGGTTCGGAGAACTGCCGGGAGCGGTATGGTGCGTGGGCCGCCCGGCAAAGTGGCAGATGATCGTTTATTATAGTGGGCTATTTGTGTTGATCATTGGCAGGAATTATGCGGAAAAATGGAAGCGACAAAGACTTTATGTAGCTTATGTGGCGGAAAATAATCATGGAGACGGACACCGCACTGAAAGAGAAAGGCAGCGTCGGGAAACACGCGGAGTGGATGATAGCGGTAGGGGTAGAAAAAGAGAGAGTAACAGAAAAAAGATGCAGCACTCTGACAGGTACTCTGAAATATGTCCCACCAGATGGCGGCATGTTTTAGCAAATTTTTGGTATACATGGCAGGGAGTGATGACATATAGGAACGGAGTTATGTGCCGAATTGTAGCCGCAATGATTTTGGTATTAATAGTTGGTTTACTGACCGGCAATTTTGATCGGGGAAGCCGTGTGACTTTTCTGGACGTGGGACAGGGAGACGGTATCGTGGTGGAGACCGGGCAGGGGGCATATCTTTTTGACTGCGGTAGTACCAGTCGGAGGAAAATCGGTGAATATGTGTTGAAGCCTTATCTCAAGAGCCGGGGAATCCAGTCTCTACGCGGTGTGTTTGTATCGCACCCAGATGAAGACCATATGAATGGCATATTGGAACTGCTGGAGAACGGTGGAGAATGGGGAATTACCGTGGAGCAGATGTTTCTGCCTGCGATTACGGAAGCGGAGCGCAGGGAGGCTTTTGAAAAATTGCTTGTTGCCGCGGAATATGCCGGAGTACCGGTAAGTTACATAAAATGTGGCGATGAGATTAGGGATAGTCGACTCCGGCTGCGGTGTCTGCACCCGGAGGAGAATACGACTCTTGCGGATGCCAATGCCTATTCGGAATGCTTCTACGTGGAGGTATTTGCGAAAGCAGTGAAGTGGGGCGCGGCAGAGGGGATGGAAGCAAGTGGAGAGGGCGGAAGAGCTGCTAGCGAAGTTTACGGTGAGAACGGCAGCTTTGCTGTCGGAGTTACTGGTGAGAGAACCGGTCATGGTGATACCGGTGAAAGGAAAAACTTCGGCGTGGGTGCCGGGAAGCTAAGCATTCTCCTGACAGGGGATGTGGAAGGCGAAGGGGAGCAGCAGCTGACACAGGAATTGCAGACGTTGAAGACGTTACAGGAAGCGAAGATGTTACGGGTAGCGCAGGAATCACAGGCTTTGCAGAATGCGCGGAAATTGCAGGAATCGCAGGAACCGCGAGAACAGCAGGAGTTGTGGGAATCACGGAGACAAGGGGGCTTCAAGGTAGACATCCTGAAGGTAGCGCATCACGGCTCAGGCTATTCCACCAGTTCTGAGTTTCTTGCCGCCGCCGGCCCCGCTGCCGCCATTATCTCCTGTGGTCGTAACAATTCCTATGGCCATCCCCATGCCGCGACGCTACAGCGCCTGGAAGATGCTAAGGTCCCCTGGTACCTCACCACCGACTATGGAGCCCTGACAGTAACCGTCGACAGTCACGGAAACCGGTTGCAAGGGTATCTGAGAAGAAAATAAGCCGTTGGGGTTCTAGGTAGTTGGGGCGTGAGAGGAAGAAAAGTAAGAATAAGCCCCGAGGAAATCGAGAAGCCGGGGCGTGAGAGGAAGAAAAGTAAGAATAAGCCCCGGGGAAATCGAGAAGCCGGGGCATAGGAGAAAGAAAAGTAAGAATAAGCCCCGGAGAAGTCAAGAAGCCGGGGCATGAGAGGAAGAAAAGTAAGAATAAGCCCCGAGGAAGTCAAGAAGCTGGGGCGTAGGAGAAAGAAAAATAAGAATAAGCCCCGGAGAAGTCAAGAAGCTGGGGCGTAGGAAAAAGAAAAGTAGAAATAAGCCCCGGAGAAGTCAAGAAGCCGGGGCGTAGGAGAAAGAAAAGTAAGAATAAGCCCCGGGGAA
>ERZ791607.2256-NODE-2256-length-11203-cov-3.199856_pt1 | contig 11203 bp, 5 predicted proteins | sample MGYA00509964_ERZ791607 | MGnify/ENA primary metagenome ERZ791607 (study PRJEB30046, sample SAMN00791907) | human gut metagenome | study: EMG produced TPA metagenomics assembly of the A metagenome-wide association study of gut microbiota in type 2...
ACTCAATTCTATCACTATATCTTTCCGCATTTCACTTTTTTGTAGTAACTTTGCGAACAGAAGTTACTTGCATCTACAACAATGTCCTTGCCGTCTTCACCGGGGAAATAAGTCTTGGTGATAAATTCGAGGTCGTTGCCGTACACCTCCACACATTCGTTGATTTTTATTTCCTTGTCAAGAGGAGCCACGCGCAAAGGCTCGGGCTTGCCGACAGTCAGCGTCATGACTGACTCTGCCGATTCGCCGTTGGCTTCTATTGTTACTGTTCCCCCCTCTGCAGAAATGCCGGCAGGAGTTATCACAGAGATATAGCCGTTGCCTATTTTGATAATGTTGTTCACAGAGACATTGCCAGGGAACACAACGGAAATGGTCTTCTCAAGACCCGTACCAGTGATGGTGACAACCTGTCCTTCCATAACTTTTGTAGGCAGGACAGCATTCACCATTAGCACATCGTTGGCATTCGCCACATCACTATCGCTGCACGAGGTCAGTGTCATGTTCGACAGCAAAGCGAATCCTAAGATCAGAAGATATATAATATGTTTTTTCATAAATCTTATTCGTTTGAAATTTCATTGAATCAGTTTTACCAATTGGGGTTCTGCTTCAGATTGCCGTTCTTCTGAATTTCAGACTGCGGAATCGGGTACAGGTTGTACTTCTCGTTCCACTGGCGAGTCTTAGTAACTCGATTGAGAATCAAGTTGCCGTTTCCATTCAGTTTGAAGTCTGCCACATCAACATTCTTGAAGAACTCGGCCCCCTTCTTCCAGCGACGTACATCCCAGAAGCGCTGACCTTCGAAAGCAAGCTCTACCATACGCTCACGCATGTAGCGCTCTTCGAAACCATTGTTTCCTTGGAATTCAGGCATCATGATGTCAGGACGGTTACGAAGCACATTGATAGCCTCGTTGGCTGACATGCCAAAATCGCCCTGTTCGTCAGCATTGCCGTAGTAGTTGTACATAGCCTCTGCATAATTGAGGTAAACCTCGGCCAGACGCATCACAATCCAGTTGTGGCGTGTTGTAGTCTGGTTGTTGGCTGTGGTGACACAGTTGCCGTCCACAAACTTCTTCAAGTAGTAGCCCGTGGGAGTTGCGCCGTACTTAGGAGCACCGTTGAAGCCGCTCTGATACGTCTCAATAGCAATCTGCTGAGTTGTGTTAGATGGCCAGAGATCGCCGTTCTTCACTACAGTGAGTTCGAAACGTGGGTCAAGACCATCGTATGGATTCTCAGTAGTCACATCAACATCTCCAGGATGTTTCTCCTTGAATGTCTTGCCATCGGCCTGATATTCGTATGCGTCCACCAGTGCCTGTGTAGGGCAGTTGCCGGAGTTTCCGTTCTCCACACCCACAGGATAATTGTACTGCTCGAAGGTGTTGCTTGCCTGGGTGCCAAGAACGAAGATAAATTCAGAATTGGTGAATGTGTCGTGCCCCCATAGTTTGGCATACTCGCTGAGTTTGTAGCCCCAGCGCTGTGCATTATCGATGATGACCTTGCTGGCAGCAGCGGCCTCTTTCCAAAGCTCCTTGTTGTTGTCTGTATTAAACAAGGGTGAAGCCTGATAAAGAAGTACGCGTGCCTTCAGTGCAAGAGCAGCACCACGGGTGGCACGACCAATTTCCTGACCAGGAATGTCATTATATGACACGGGCAGATATTCAGCCACGGCATCCAATTCGTTGATGATGAACTTGAACACATCCTTGGCTGGAGTGCGTTCCACGCTGTTGGCCTGCTCATTGGTGAGGGTTGAGGTCACCAAAGGCACATCGCCGTAGGCACGTACCAACTCGAAGTAGAAATAGGTACGGAGGAAACGCAACTCGTAAGGGAATATCTCAAACTGCTGCACCATGGTCTGGTAGTCGGGATCATATTTATAATCCGACAAGTCTATCTTGTGGATGCGCTCAAGGTACATGTGTACCTGAGTGATGGCACGGTATGACCTATCCCATGTGGTTGAAAAAGGATTCGAAGGAGTCCAACCACCGTTGAAATACTTGTGAATGGGTGAGAAGGAAAGTGCAAACTCAGACTCGTCTGTAGCACTGGCTATCAGGGCGCCATTACCGTAGGAATCGTCCTTGAATTCACTTGGCATTTGTGCGTAGACATCGTATACAAGAGCCTTGACACCATTGAGGGGACTGTTGTAGGTCCAGTCCTCGTCACGATTCGAAGCTTCGTTGTAATCTAGGTCGGCACAGCCTACAAAGACTACTGCCGCCATACCTAAAAGAGCATATGTTATCTTGTTCATAAATGTATCTTTTATTAGAAAGTTAATGTGACACCTATATTGACACCCTTGAACATGGGATATGCTGTCGAAAGTACCTCAGCATCCATAGCGTCGATATTGTCGAAGGAAAGAAGGTTCTCGCCCTGAATAAATACCTTGGCTGCGGTAAGAGAGAGTTTCGAGAGCACCGTTGCAGGCACTTTATAGTAAACCTCGATGTTGCGCATCTTCAAGAAGTGAACAGGCTTGTACCATACGTTGCTTTTCTGGCTGTTGTTGCTGTTGTTCAGAGTTGTCAGACGCGGGTAGAGAGCATTGTTGCCAGCCACATCCCAGCAGTTGTTGTAGTAATCCACTGAAAGGTTGCCGTTATCGGCCATGCCACCCCATATTGCTGACGGAAGATACTTCATGTAGTTGCCAGTGCCTTGGAACCATGCGTTTAGACCGAAGCCTTTATATTCTACACCGACATTGAAGGCGTAGTTGAGCTCAGGGATATCAGTAGCACCATTGAGACTGGTAACATCGAACTCATTGATTACCTGGTCACCGTTGAGGTCTTGGTATTTGATGTCACCAGGGCTTACGGTAGAGTATTCCTGACGATAGCTGGAGTTGATGTCGGTCTGATCTTTGAAAAAGCCTGCCGACTTGAGTCCCCATGCCTCGTTTACACGGTGGCCTACAGGGTCGCTCAGCGGATAGGTCGGTGTGCCGATATACTTGCTCACCTCATTGCGTGCCCACGACAAGTTGGCACCCAAGTTGAGATTGAGGTCGGAAGTGATTTTCTTCACATACTTGGCACTTACCTCAAAACCGTAACTCTTAACTTCGCCAACATCGTTGTATGACGACTGTATACCAACCACCGATGAATTCTCATTGCTTGCAGAGAGCATGATGTGGCTGCGAAGCTGGTAGAAAGCATCAACTGAGATGTCAAGAGCATTTGCCAGACGAAGGTCAGTACCAAGGTTGAAGCTCGTAGATGTCTCTTGCGAGAAATTGGTAGTTGGGAAGGAGCCAAGCGATGCTCCCCATGTAGCACCGTAGTTGTTACCAATAATCACATAACCGTGCGAAACATCCCATGTGGGAAGCCACATGCCATAGGTAGGCATATAGTCGGTATGCTGGATGCCAGCCGATGCACGCAACTTACCGTAGTTGAGCAGAGCATCGTTGTTGTCAGCGTAAATCCAGCCGAGCGACAGTGTGGGTGAGAATGCCCACTTTGAAGGATAGGTACGGCAGGAGCCGTTACCTGCAAGCACAAGGTCGGCAACGTAGCGGTTCTGAAAATCGTAGTGGAAGACTCCCATGATGTTCTGACGATAGAAGGTGTTTCCACGTCCATCAGTGCTCACACCACTATTGTCGTACACAACGGTAGCATTGAAGTGGTCGTTGTCGAAGAACGAACGTTTGTAATTGATACCTACACTGGCCTTTGCTTTCCACCACTGACCGGCATTCCAGGTGCTGAAGGTGAGGTTGGTCTCCTTGTTACCGAATGGGTTCAGAGCTACGTTGTTCTTGTCACCAATGGTACCGGTGTAACGCTCGTAGCCATACTGGTGTGCCTTGTGCGAATTTTCCGCATAAATCGACGAATTGGCATAGCCGGCACTGACAAATACGTTCAGACCATTGAGCAGGAAGTCGAGTTTTTGAGACAGCTTGGCATCTACCCACAGCTGACGTTGATGGGTCTTGTAGAAACCGGACTCCTGAATCTTGGCAATGGGGTTGGCATCACCGTATGCCTCGTTACCACCCCAGATACCTGTTGAGGTCTTGTAGGGGAAAGCGCTTGCCGGCAGTTGGTAGATAGCAGCTGTAGCATCGTCAGCACCGATGTCGGAGGGCCGCTTGGTCTCCTGGAACATACCGAAGAGGTTCACCGACATGAGAGTTGTGTTGGTGATGTTGAAGTCGAGGTTGGTACGGATATTGGCCTTCGACTGGCGCAACTGCGTATTGTAGTCCGGCAGCTTGGTGTCCTTGAAAGCACCGCGCACATCGGTATAATCGATATGGGTGTAGTATTTCACCTTGTTCGTACCTCCGTACACCGAAACGTATGCATGGTCTTCCTCGGCAGTGTTCTTGAAAGTAAGGTCGCGCCAGTTCACGTTAGGATAGAAGTACGGGTCGGAACCGTCTTTGAAGAGGTTAAGCTCCTGCTCGGTGTATGCGGCAGAGAGTCCGTCGTTGTGACGGGCACGATTGAACGCATTAGCATATCCGTAACCATCTACCATGTCTGCGAATTCAGGGTCGAACTGGAACTTATGACTGTAGTTCACCTTGACGTGTGTCTTGCCTTCAACGCCACGCTTTGTCTTCACAAGTATAGCACCATTGATACCCTCATGGCCAAGAAGTGCCGTAGCGGCAGCATCTTTGAGGATGGTAACGCTCTCCACTTCCTCTACACTGAGGCGGTCGATGGGACGCTCGTAGCCATCGACGAGGATGAGGATACTTTTATCGCTAAGCGTGTGATAGCCACGAATATTAAACGAGGCACCCTTATTTTCGTCGCCCGAGAAGCCGCCTTGCGATAGAGCTGTTAGACCTGGCAGACGTCCATAGAGAGCCTGGGCAAGGTTAGTTGCCGAGGTCTGCTGCAATTCTTCACCTGTGATTGTGGTTGCAGAAGCGGTGCTGAGGAAATTACTTATTTCCACGCCGTAACCCAAATCATAGGCATTTGCATTCTTATCGTCGAGTTTTACCTGCGCATTTGCTGTGAGAGAGACAACAGCAGTCGCAAGCATCAACATTCTATTTATATTCATATTTTATAAGTCTTATTGATTTTTAAAATCTGGATTACCAACCTGGGTTCTGGTTCAGACCATAGCCCTTGTTGATCTCATCACGTGAAATAGGCGCGAGATACCATTTGTCGGTCCACTTGCTCGTCTGGTTGCCGGTATCCCACCATACACGGGTATTGTTGGTACAAGGTATCTTCTCATAGATACAGTTCGGCCAAGGTTCACCGGGTTCGAGGCTCGTGTCGCCATTGTAGTCGGCAGGATTCATCTTGTTGCCGTTGGCATCCTTGCGCCATACACGCAGTTGGTGTACCTGTTTCTTGAATATGTCGGATCTCTTGTAGCGGATGAGGTCATACCAGCGGGAGTCTTCATAACCGAACTCACAGGCACGTTCCTTAAGGAGTTGATCGATAAAGTTGTCTTTGTTGGTGGTTAGGTTGAGCTCTGGATTCATAATCTCTACCTTACCAAGACCTACGCGTGCGCGTACCTTATTCATTTCGTCGCAGGCTTTCTGCAGATTGCCTGTCTGTGCGAGTGCCTCAGCGTAGCAAAGGTGAATGTCAGCCATACGCAGATAAGCAAAGTTGGTCGGATAGTATGCTGCATAGCCGTTGTCGCGGAGATACTTGAACAGTTTCATACGGGTAGACCATGGATTGTCGGTAACAGCAGGATTGAAGGTCTGGTCAACATTGCCACCTTGCCACATCTCGGTGCTAGAAAGCCCCTGATATTGCTCGGCAAGATTGTTGCGATTCACCACCATTGTCTCGTAGAGACGTGGGTCGCGGTTGGCAAAGATGTCTACGTTGTTGGTGTTATCGGTATTGAATACGTCGTCGTAAGGGAAGTTACGACCATTTGCCATACCAAACATTTCCATATATTCGAGGGTGAAGAGAGCCATACCGAACTCATCCATACCTTGTACGTTCCAGTCACCATTCCAAGCGTCTGTACCCGGACCAGCATGAACTTCAATCACCTTCTCGCTGTTGCCACGGAACCAGTAGGCGGCACGGAAAGCGTTGCAATAGTCTTGCTCACTGTTACCGGTGGGCTGTACAAGGGCGAAATAGTTGCCGTTGGCGCTATTGGCTTGGAAGAAATCCTCACAAGCTTTCAGCGCTTTCTGCCAAAGTTCGGATTTGTAGCCGCCAGCCCATATTTGGTTGAGGTCCTGATTCTCCTCGTTGCGAGTGAATTCAAGATAAGGTTTGTCACTGTTAAACAGAGGCGAAGCCACGAAGTTCCACAGCCTTACACGCAGACCATAGGCTGAGCCTTTGGTCAGACGTCCGGAGTTGGTGGCCTGATCCTGCACAAAGAAAGGAAGACCCGGTTCGTTGATGGCGCCCTGGATAAGCTCGTCGATGAACTCTGCTGTCTCGATTACGCTCATGCGCTTGCCATCTACAACATCAGTAGCCACGAATGAGCGGTCGACTTTTGGAAGACCTCCGAAGTTGCGGAAAGCATCAAGATAGCGCGATGCCATGATGACGTACACCTCACCACGGAGCTGGCTCTTCTCTGATTCGCTCAAGTCGGGAACGCGATCGATGTTCTCGATGAAAATCCAACCCTCACGGATGGTACGCCAGATGCCTGCACGACCATTGCCGTCACCGTTGGCGATGAAGGGGAACTTGACAAGACCGCCGTTATCCTGGTCGGTCTCGGTAAGGTCACCACCGTAGTACTTTCCGAGATTGTGCCATCCGCAGTACGACTGGCAAATATCGGTAAGGGCATCGGGGTGAGAATACCATACTGCACCTGTATAGGTGAAAGGGTTATGCATGGCACCGTACATGTGCCAGAGGAAACGCTTTGCATTCTCTCCCTTGGCAAAGATGGAGTCTACGGTTACGTCGACACCTGGCTGCTTGTCGAGGAAGCCATTTCCGATGTTGATATCATCGACACAGGAACTCAGCGATCCCATCCCTATCATGGCACCAGCTACACATATAATAGTAGCAGTTTTTATTTTTTCTATAAGATTCATTGTCTTGAATGTTAGAAGTTTAAGTTGATACCGAAGTTGTAAACACGAGTCATAGGATAACGTGTGCTGCCAAAGCCGGCTTGTGCCTCCGGGTCATTGGCCTTGAAGCTTGTGAAAGTAAGAAGGTTATAGCCATTGGCATAAACACGGATGTTGTTGATGGGCACACCGGGTATGCGGAACGAATAACCAATCTCCAGGTTCTTCAGACGGATATACGATGCATCGACCATCCATGGGTCTGAAAGTGAACCGTTATGCTCGCGTGCCGATTTCTCAAGAGAGATACGTGGCAGGCTGGCACTGGGGTTATTCTCGGTCCAAGAATTGTCATAGACCCATTTGTTGAGCATTGACTGGTTACCAGTACCGAAGGCTGGAGTATAGAAAGAACTGAGCTGGCGGTTGACGTGGGTGGCACCTACCCAAGTCATGGAGAAGTCGAGACCTTTCCAGTTGAGCGTTGCGTTTATGCTACCAGTATACTCAGGAATATCGCTGTAGCCGATAGCATGTACATCGTTAGCATCCACCTTACCATCACCTGTGAGGTCAACGAATACGCTGTCACCAGGACGCAATGTAATCTGCTGGTCTGGCATGTCAACACCGTAAACTTCCTTGTAGCGCTGTTCGGTTTCACCAGGAACATAGAACTCAAAGAAGTCGTAGCCGAAAGGCTGACCTACAGGATGACCAGTGTGATACATGTGTGGGAATTCCTTCTTCACTTCTGCCATTTCCACAACCTTGTTGCGTGCGAAAGCTAATGTAGGAGCTATCGAGTAGTTCACTTTACCTATCTGGTCGGTACAGCGTAGGGTAATTTCATAACCATGGTTCTTGACACGGCCGAAGTTGACGGAGTTGGGTTTGAGAGCGGAAATACCTGCGATGCTTGTTTCGTTGGAAATAAGGATGTTCTTGCGGTCTTCCCAGAAGAAGTCTACACCGAGATTCAAGCGACCTCCAAAGAAGTGTACATCGGCACCATAATTCTGCTTGGTGGCTGTTTCCCAAGTGACATCGGGGTTACCGTTGCTGGATTCGCGTGCGCCGGGCATGAACACACCGTTGTTGGTACCGAAGTTACCTGTACGGTCGTTGGTCCACCATGCACCACCGTTGTTGTTGTAGAACTGCCATGTGCCAGGCAGATAGAGGAAACGCCCGACACCCTGGTCATTACCTACCTTACCGATAGAACCGCGAAGTTTGAAATAGGAAACAACATTACGGATAGGCTCCCAGAATTTTTCAGAAGAGATTATCCAGCCGAGAGAAGCAGAAGGGAAAAAGCCAAAGCGCTTACCTTTTGCGAAGTTCTCTGAGCCGTTATAGCCCATGTTGAGGTCTACCATATACTTAGTCTGGTAGTCGTAGGTGATACGGCCTACCATACCTACATAACCACGAGGGATAGAATTGTAGACACCGCCGGGATAGTAGTTTTTAGATTCATTATAAAGAACGAGCGCACCGAATTTGTGGTCACCGAACTTGCGGGTATAGTTGAGACTCGCCTCTGCATACCAGTTTCTACCACCCCATTTGGACTCCTCATAGCCAAGAGGCCATGAGTCACCCTGACGGACATAAACAATCTTTGGAGAACCGTTTTCTTCGTATTCACCCTTAGCAATGGTGGCCTTGTAGCTGATACCACCGCCGGTAGTACGTGCTTTCTGCTGTGTATAGTCAGAGTTGTAAGAACCCTTGATACGGAAATCAAGCCCCTTGGTGATAAAGTCGAGCTTGAGCTTGTACTGAAGGTCGAGGTTTACAACACTCTGACGCTGAGTAGTATAACCCTGCTCGTAGATAAGGCCGAGACCATCGGAGCCAACTGCGCCAACGAGATTAGGGTCGGAAATAATACGACGTCCCTCACTATCAAGACCGTAGCCTGACATTGGCGTACCATTGTTGAGAAGACCCTCAACACCAAAAACACCTGACTGACCGTTATACTCACCATTACCGATAGAGTTGCGTCTGCCAATGCGTCCACCGATGCCGATAGAAAGCGTACTCAGCTTAGAGAAATCTACATCGAGGTTGGCACGGAAGTTGTAACGGCGGTATTTGAAGTTTGCGTCATCACCTTGGTCGAAGGTTTTGAAAAGACCGTCCTGATTGAGCATACCGACAGAAACGAAATAGCGGGCACGTTCAGTACCACCCGACACATTAATATTATATTGTTCCTGCCATGCGTGGTCGTTCATCAAGTACTTGAACCAGTTGGTGCTTGGATAAACGGTGGGCATATCCATGTCCTTCCAATGCTGTATAGCTTCCTTCGAGAACTTCCATCCGTCTTCGGCTACTCCTTCCACTTCCTGAGCATGATTGTAAGCTGTTGCATACTCGTAGGAGTTTGCCGGTTCAAGGAATTTAGAAATCTGCTGAAGACCTACTGAAGTTGTCAGTGTGATGGTAGGCTTGCCCATCTCGCCGCGACGAGTTGTAACGAGAATAACGCCGTTGGCACCACGCACACCAAAGACAGCCGTACCAGAAGCATCCTTAAGAATAGAAATGTCCTGCACCTCGTTCGGGTCTATTTGGCTGAACTCACGCTCGACAAGCACGAGAGGTTCGGCGCTGTTGAACGAACCGACACCACGGATGCGGATGACAGGGTCGTCGGCACCGGGAACGCCGGTGTACTGCACCGACTGGAGACCTGGGAGCTTACCCGAAAGGGTGTTACCAAGCGATGCGGCTGGCGATTTGAGAAGTTCCTTACCACCCACGTTGGAGACAGAACCCGTCAGCGTCACCTTACGTTGCTGGCCGTAGCCAATGACAACCACTTCATCAAGCATTTCATCATCCGATTCCAAAACAACATTAAGAGAAGTCGATGTTGCCTTTGCTTCTTTCGACTTGTAGCCGACATACGAAAACACCAAGGTTGAACCCTTGGGAACTCCCGACAAAACATAGTTGCCACTGCTATCTGTTATCGTGCCTTTCGACTTGTCTATAGTCTGCACGGTAGCCCCGATAAGTGGCTCGTTCTGCTCGTCAGTAACACAACCTTGCACTTTAAAAAGATTTTGTGCGAAGGACACTCCCGGTAGCAACAAAGCCAACAAAAGGAGATGTAATCTGCATAACTTTCCCATAGCATTAAAATTAAATAAAATCATTAAGTGTTAAAATCATTAGTGTTAGAATTTTCACAAATGTATGGAGATTTCTTTCCAGTAGTGGGTGAAAAAATGACATTTGAGGTTTAAAAAAACACTTATATTTGCATTTTAATGTCGCATAGGTTTAAAAGCTATCAAGGAAATTCCAAAATACATCATTTTCCCAAAAACATACCGCCTAACCTATATAATTCAGAGTCACGCCTCTTTCATTTCAAGGAGTTAGAGCCAACTTGTTGGCTGATAATTCCTTCTAACTCCCGACAATGAATGGTGCAGGTTAAACAAGCTTTATAGGCAATAGAAGAGGATTTTACAAAAAAAGAGACTATCTAACTTTAGTTGTTAGACAGCCTCATTTTTCTACCTGAAAACATCATTCCTTTTAAAGCATCTACTGATATGTATATATAGTTGTCAGTTAGATTTGACAAAAAGTTTATTGGCTATGACAACAATGCGAGTGAGAGAGGAATCTTTGCTGTTCTGTTATCGTTTTCCTATGAATTCATCTATATATGCCCTGTAATCGTGGTGCGTCTTATAGGTACTTTTTCCTATGCCATTCAATATATAGTTGAAACCTTTGGCGCCTCCTCCCGAAAGGGTGTTGTTGCACATGTGATACATTCTTATACCGGTTTTATCGGGTACTTCTATTGAATTCTCAATCATTATTTCGTTATGTAGTACATCATAAATGCCGAAGGCAAAAGCTTCATGAGTATTCACGTTATCAGCTACTTTATATGCGGCATATCCGGCGCGTGTGCCGTTTTCGCTCATATAGTATTCCTGTGAGGGAGCATCATAGGGCGTTTCGCATTGATAAAAGTAAGTTCGTCCATGTTCTCCTGTCCAGTAAGTCTGATATTCCTGGAAGTGCTCGTTGAATAAGCCGTAAATGGTGACATGGTCGCCGTTTACTACCAGACCGTTTCGGGTGGTATTGATTTCCCAG
>ERZ791607.2297-NODE-2297-length-10988-cov-2.018019_pt1 | contig 10988 bp, 15 predicted proteins | sample MGYA00509964_ERZ791607 | MGnify/ENA primary metagenome ERZ791607 (study PRJEB30046, sample SAMN00791907) | human gut metagenome | study: EMG produced TPA metagenomics assembly of the A metagenome-wide association study of gut microbiota in type 2...
ATATTCAATATTTTTCGGTATAATTACATTTACATCACCGCTTGTTTCTGTTGTAAGTAGCACATTATTATCTTGCATTACTTCAACTTTGGTATTGTCCTTTTTAGATGAAGATGACGATGATGATTTCTTTCGTACAATATTAAATGTTTCTTCTTTTTGTCCCGAGTAATTGCCGATGAAAGTAACCACTACCGTTGCAGTACCAACATTTATGTTGTCACGATATGTTAATTTATAATCCACATCTTTAACTAATGTTTTTCCGTCAACAGTTATATTAATATCATCTGTCGGAGCAGGTGTTATTGTAGGTATAGGTGTTGATGTATTTGTTTCGTCTGCCATTGCTGTAAAGCTCAAGCTGCTGACCAACAAAACAAATGCCGTTATAACAGCTGTTATTTTCTTTTTCACTGTCATTATCCCCTTTCCTTTAGATTTTTCTTATTTTATCTGCTCTTATCAATAATTACAGGTTCAGGTGTAATTTCACTGCCTGTATATGTTTGATCTGCAATCGGCTGAATTGTAACAGTTTTATCATCTTCAGTTACCACTCTTGCTATAATATCAAAATTTGTTGCAGCAGTGCCGGAGTAATTACCTATAAATGTAATACTTACTTTAGCAGTACCCACATTTATATTATCAGTATATGTTAATGTGTAATCTTTATCTTTAACAAGAGTTACATCACCGTATTTAATCGTTGGTGTTGGTGTAATAGCACTGCCGGTGTATGTTTGTGCCGTAGTTTCTGATATACTTACCTTTTCTTGATTAAGCACATCCGGTATAATATCAAAGCTTGAAGTTGCAGTACCGGAGTAATTGCCGATGAACGACACATTAATTTTTGCTTTGCCGGCATTTACGTTATCTTCATAAGACAATGTATAGTCCTTATCTTTAACAAGTGTGACATCGCCGAATTTAATTGTCGGTGTCGGTGTAATGGCACTGCCTGTATATGTTTGTGCCGGAGTTTCCGATATATCAACCAAATCATTTGACAATGCTTTTGCAATGATGTTGAAATTCACACTGCGTGTACCCGTATAGTTACCTTTAAAGGTGATATTAACAGTAGCTTTACCGACATTCACATTGTTTTCATAAGACAAATCATAATCAACACCTTTTGTAAGTTGTGTACCGTTATCGCTTAAAACTTGTACATCAGGTTTAATCTCGTTTCCGGCATTATATGTTATAGCTGAATTATTTTCTTGATTTTTTTCTTTGTCGTTGTTTGCCGCAAATCCTGTTACTATCGACATTGTTGTCGATAGTGCTATGGTTGCCGCTAAAATGCTTTTATACACTTTCTTCATTTTTCATCTTCCTTTCACATCTCAAAATCTTCATTCATATCAACTTCTGAATTAATTTGTTCAAGCTCAGCTGTTAAATTTTGATATGCATAGTATTCTTCCGGTTTAACCGCTTGTCCGTTAGATATTCTTTTTTCAACGTTATTTATCAAAGATTTTGCACATTCTTCTGAAATATAATTTACCGCTCTGCTATCATGTTTCATTGCTGCAATAAACATTTCCGGTGTCTGATGTTCTATGTATTGCAAAGCCTTAGCTGATTCATTAATAGCTGCCATACATACTTCAGGTGTCTGTTCTTTGACAAAACGTATTGCTCGGAAATTTTCTTGTACCGCTGCCATACATATTTCGGGTGTTTGTTCTTTGACATAATCTAATGCTAACCCGTCATTTTTCACTGCTGCCATACATATTTCAGGTGTTTGCTCTTTGACGTATGCAAGCACTTCTCCGTCATTTTGTACTGCCTCCATACACAATTCAAGTGTTTGTTCCTTTGCATATCTAATCGACCATGGAGCTTTCTTAACAGTTTCCATACACTTATATGGATCATTTATTGCTTCACGATAATATCTTTCAGTTTCGTTCATTTTTTCTGCCATTTTAAATGTTTTTCCTTTCTGATTTCCTACATTTCAAAATCTTCATTCATATCGACTTCAGAATTAATCTGTTCAGGCTCTGACACTAATGTTTTATAGAAATCGTAATCTTGAGGTTCAACTGCTTGTCCATTAGATATACTGCTTTCAATATTATCTATAAAATCATATTTTTCATTATTCAGAGTATTATCAGCCCGTTTTAACAAATCGCATTTAGCCTTTAATTCATTACTAAAATAATGTCCTAAAGAATACTCATCATCTGACTTTTGCCATGTCACATACGGTTGTGGTGCATTTGGGTTATATCCCATAACAAATGTATTGTGATTTAGTGTCACACTGTCAACGATAAAATAGCCTTTTACTGATTCTTTGCCGTATAGTTTATCATATGTGGCAGCATCTTTTAATGTCGGAGTATCTTTAATTTCAATTTCAGGCTTTTCTCTGACTGCTTGCAAATTTTTAATTATGTTATCCGAAATATATTTTACATTTTCGTGTGAATATACACCGAAATAAATATTTTTTTCTTTTAACATATTCATTATCTTTCTGTCAAGTGCCTTACTTTCTTCAAGATTTTGAATGCGTCCGGCTTGCTGAAATGTATCACCACGTTTTATAAAAAGATTGAAGTTATAATACTTTTTATATTCATCATCGATACGCATTGTAAAATCCGTACTGTTGTTTCGGCCATAAATGTGGCTCATCAAAATCGGCGAATCTGTTACTATAACTTCTACCTTTCCACGAAGTCTTTCAAGACGTTTGGCTTGTTCTGCAAAAAGATGTTCTTGGTTTTCAAGTACATCATATTTTCCCTCCCAAACCAGTTCCTTGGCATACTCCGAAACATATTCGGTATTAATACCTTTTTTCTTGAGTTGTGACGCAACTTCCCAAGCACAAGTAGTTTTACCTGCACCCGGTCCGGCATAGCAATTAACAACCATTGTATTCATACTCTGCACCTCCTTGTTTAATCATCATATCGTGTATTTTTTGATTCTTCTGAAAATGGAACATCAAATGTTTCAGGCAAGACACTTCGTACTGTTACGGGTTTCATTCGTATTCTTCCACTCACTTTAAATTTAGCTGGTGTTCTTTGAATTTTTGTTTCATCAATGATTATTTGATACAAAAATTCACCATTAGAATCATACTTTTCGTAATTACTGTTTAGTCCCATATCATTTATTAAATAGCTTTTAAATTCCTTTTCCGCTTTTGTCGTATCCATAACTGAATTATGTTGAATCCAATCTATATCCTGCATTGCAAGGTCAACAGATATATTCAATGCTCGTGATACATCAATATCAACACTTTCTTTTGTAGTGAATATATGATAGTATTCCATTGTTATAAACAATGCTATACCAAACATAAATATAGCCAATATAAAACCTATACCTGAAAATGCTTTTTTCTTATATTGCATTGTATCACCTACTTCCAAAACACCTGTGATACACCTACCAATGTTTTTGACATCGGTACATTTATATCAAGAGGATCACCAAATGTAGGATTCATAATACGTATTGTTGCGTGGTCTGTAACTGTCAATTCAAATTTACTTTTAATTTGAATTTTATTCGTTCCCGGAACATATTGAGTTGTCCATCTTACATCATCAAGTTCAACACCGAAATCGTTTTCCAACTCATGTTGTAAATCTGTAATTGATGAATCAATACGACCGTTTGTTTCAACCGCACGTACCATTGTTTTAGCTATGTAATCGACATTTTGCTTTTGCAGAAAAACAGGCCATAATGTTATGAATGTATAAACAAGAGCCACAAACAGAATAATCTCAAATATCTGCCATATTGCTATACTTCCTTTTTTCTTTTTTGCAAAATATTTAGCCATATTTTTCACCGCTAATTATCCCTGAAAACCGTTAATTATACGGTCAATCATATTTTGGAATATTGTTTTCATACCGTCATTAGATAAAACCATAAACCCGCCTCCAACAACAATAGCCACCAAAATAGCTATTAGAATTTCAACGAAATGAGATAATCCTTGTTTCTTCTTTTTCACCATTTCATCTTTCAACTTATTAAGTTGAATTTTAGCCCTACTTTTAAGCTCATACATTTTCTCTTTTTCCATAATCATATAATCTCCTTTTTCTGTTATTTGAATGCTGTTAAGCTCTTAGCCATATCCATTAATATAGGTGTTATAGCTAAAATTGCTAACATAATGCCGGTTGCATATATTGATACTTTGACTTTATCCGGCAAAGCAAGTATCTTTCTGTTTTTTTCTTCTCTCCTGATTACCTCCATTTCTCTTTGTGTAAGTTGTATCGCTGTACTAACATCATCGCCCTTAATGCTACCTAATAATATATTTACGAAGTTACTGAGTTCTTGAATGTTAGTACGTTCTGCAAATGATATTAATGCCGCTTCTTCACTTCCGGTTTTTAAATCAACAATCAGCAAATCCAAGTCATACTGAAACTCCTTGCAAGCTGCTTCACGATATTTTTCTATAATATCTACAAGCTGTACATTATCTCCTCTTGCATGGTCATAAATCATTACGAATTTTGGTAAATCTCTCGTTATTGCATTATTGACTTTCTTTATTTCTTTGTTTGCAACATCAATATTACTGAAAAATAGCCATGCTGCAAATATAGAAGCAATAGCAAAAAAAATAGGAACTCCTATTAATATAAATAAGGCTCCTAAGCATAATATCCATAACGATATGACTAATGCATCAGCATAGTATTTTTCAGGTGTAATGTCAATACCCACCCTTAATAGATTTCTCTGTTGTTTTTCACGAGCAATTCTATCCATTTTTATAAACTTTGAAAATACTTTTGAAATTGGATCAACAAAAAATTCTTTAAGGTCATCTGATAACTTTTTCTGATTTACCAATCGTTTAACAGCTTTTTTGGTTTGTCGATTCGGAACTGTATATACTGTTGTCGCCAGTTCATATAACCCAAAACCTATCAGTCCTATTATAATTATAAGAAACATTTCTACCTCCTCCCTACATTTCGTTAGTCGGTTGAATTACTTTCACAACGTGTATGAAAGATAAGAATGTAACCAAATAAGATAAAGCTACAACAAATTTACCAACTCCGGTATTAACTAAATAACCATACCAATCTGCATTTAATAATTTAATACCCGGTACTGAAAGTATCACTAAACCGGCAACCATAGCAAATTCCTTATAGATATTGAACATTGCTGTATTCAACTCTTGTTGCATATTTTTTGCTTCTGATATTTCACTTACAATGGTAAGCAGAACATACTTCATGTTTCTATCTTTTTGGGATAACATAAGATAATCACACCATTCGCGAAAATAGCCGTTGTTTATTTTCTCTTTCATGATTTTTATGTTCTTTACAATATCGCTATCAATAAAGGTATTCATAGCGATAAACTCACGAAAGATGGTATTAAGCGGTTCATCTATACGGTGCAAATTTTCTTTTACTGCAAGGTTAATATCATCATTTTTCAAATATGCCGTAGTAACGGTATTAAGTGCCGACTGAAGTTGTTCATTTAGATAAACAGAATACTTATGCTGTTTCATTTTGAGTACAACTAACGGCATATATGCCATTATGCCACCCATTATGACAGAAAGAATAATATTGTTAAATATCAAGCCTATCACAACACCTACTGCAATACAAAGTACATCAAGTAGTTCAAATTGTTCCCATGTCATTTTTGTGTTAGATAATCGTAGTACTTCTTCTGCATTGGCTTTGAATTTTTCAAATTTGGATAATTTCTTACCCGTTATTATTTCTTTTCTTGCATTAAGTATTGCTTGAGGTGATTGTTTTTGTTTCCACTTGTTAGATTTTATAGACTTATCACCGAAGATAGCTCTACAAATAAAATACAAGCCGAAAAATATAAAAACAGATGTCAATATTCTAAGCAGTACCATTCACTTCACCTCTTTCGTATATTTCATAGGCGGTAGCAGCCGACCAATCAGAACGAGCATACTTTTTTATAGTAGTTTCGTCAACATCGTTTTCATACAATTTCAATGCCAACCTATCGGATATACAGTTTATTTTTTTATGAAATCCATCAATGTGCAATTTCATATTGTCATCCATATATTCGTTGGTTTTCTGAAAACGATATAATGTGTTAAACTGAATTTTTCCGTCTACATAATCAATACCTTCAACGATAGACATAATCTTTCTTGAGCCGTCACTAAGCTGTTTTTTGAATACCATAACCGGAAATGCTTTTAATATCTGACGCATTAACATTTTTTCAGTCATATTTGCGTTTTTCTCAAGACATAACATGAAGATACGTTCGTATGCCTCTTCGGCTGAATTTGCATGAACCGAAGTAACAATCGTATGACCTGTTAATCCGGCGTTTACCGCAGTCCATGCCTCACTTCCACGCATTTCCGCCGGAACAATTATATCTGGGTGTTGTCTTAATGCTTCCTTTAAAAGTAACTCTGCATCCACATTACTTTTAGGATCTTCGTGTGGACGTGTTACCGTATGAATAACACGATTTAATACTTTACCGTTATCGTCTTTTGCAATGAGGTCTAACTCTCGGCTATCCTCAATACTGTAAATACGTTTATCATACGGAATATTTTTAAGCAGAACGCCCATATCAGTTGTCTTACCACTTCCTGTACCGCCGGCATAACCGACTGATACACCACTGTTCACGCATATAGTCAAAAAATCAAGTTCTTCGGCTAATGCAGTATTGCTTTTAAGCAGATTATCGCGAGTAATTGCAACTGTTTTCTGACGACGTATTGACGCTGATACACCTATTTCTCTATCCACAACAGGACGCATAATAGCACTGCAACGTACACCCTTTGAAATATAACTATCCTGTACCGGTTGTGATTCGTCAAGACGAATACCGCCATAGGCACACATTTTTTGCACTATATCTGTTGCTTGTTGCGGTGAAGCAAACGTTTCATCAAGCTTGACAAGTCCGGTAGGATAAATAACCTCAATATCATTCCATGCATTGATGTTGATTTCCTCAACATCTTTGTCATATATGTATTGTGTAATGACACCAAAGCTTGACATATCCTCATGAATTTTGTTCACAAGTTGCTGAAAATTCATATCTTCAGCACAAGTAAAACTTCCGGCATTTAGATAATGAACAATTCGGTCACGAAGTACAACTTGAGCTTCCGGATCGGTAATTATTTCTGCAAGTTCACTGGCGTGATTTTTTGATATTTCTTTTCTGACATATTCTAAAATATCATTATATGATTTTTTTTCAATCTTTCTTTCCGGTGTTTGTTCATCGTTTTCTTTTTTATTTGCTTGCCGACTCATGTCGTACATATAACTTTGTACGTCCAACTATATCACTTCCTCACATTTTTTTATTGTAACGTTAAACCGATTCATCAGGATAATCCAATTCAGGGAAATCAGGATCAGGATAATAATCTGAATTATCCTGCGGTGGTGTTTGCTGTTGATTATTGTTATTTTGTTTTTTAGCTCCGGTGAAATATACTTCATCAACCACAACTTCTGTTGCATATTGCTTTTTACCATCGTTGCCATCCCAACTTCTTGATTGGATACTTCCGACTACTGCAATCATACCGCCTTTTTGAAAATGTTTTGCAATAAATTCTCCTGTCTGCCGCCATGCAACACAGTTGATAAAATCTGCGTCATATTCACCGTTTGAATTTTTGAATCGTCGTGTTACTGCTATTGAAAATCTCGCAAGCGAAACACCGTTCGGAGTTTGACGCATTTCGACGTCATGTGTAAGACGTCCTATTAGTTCTACCTTATTCACGATTTTCACCTCCCCTCAATGTGATATTTTCATTCATTGACTATCACCCTCTTTAATTTAATAATAGAAATAACGGCAACTCAAATGTTACCGTTAATATCCTATCTATTCTTCATATTGCGAACTGCCACAACCTAAAATCAACATAAATATCGGTCGTAGTAGAACTAAACCAACTGTATATCCTGCTCCATGCCCAAATGCTTTAGATAGCTTATGTTCTTGAAGTATTACAATGTATAATGCAGATATAGAACCAACAATAGTTAATGACGATATTACCGGAATAGTTGATATTACTGAACTTACTACAGAAACTCCAATTAATATCCAAAACATATTTAAGTTATCTGTCATTTGAAACGCAGTAAACGTATTCCATAATGGTATCATTCCCTTAGCAATCGGATTATCAATATTTGCTTTCTGAAATATCTTTACATATCCTATTGCCGATAAGATATAGTTTATAGCGACAATCACCGCCATAATAGCTATTACAGGTAGCAATGCCTTCATTATCATACTTTCCATTCCCGATGACGCTGCCTGTGCCATAAATTCATTATTTATACTTTCTGTATCCTGCGACAATGCATTAATTATTAATTCGTTAGTTATACCTTCCATTTTAAATCTCCTTTATTCCTCATTATCTGTTAAGATTATATCAACCAGTTCCATAAACGCTTTTTTATAATTGCCACCAAATAGCTTGACTTTATGATATTCATTAATTATCGGCACTCCAGTATTTTCAGATAATTCAACCTGTTCATCATACGGAAGTTCTATATCAAATTTTACCGGCACATCTAATGCTTTTTCAAAATCTGATATACCTATGTAATTCTTGTCGGCATTTACAACGTTGACTACTTTGCCTCGCCATATTTCACTGAAATATCCCTGATAAGCATTTGCTATTCGTAAACCCTGTTGTGTAGGTTTCATAACATTGATTACTATGTCAGCATAGTTAAGCCCCCACGCAGATACATGATTTGTTACATTGGTATCACAATCAATAATTAGATAGTCGCACATTCTTTGAAGTGCTATCAGCATATTTATACATTTATTCTGCTCCGGCAATATTTTATTATCTGCGAATGTTAATACATTGGTTGTATCAGGTGCAGATAAAATAAATATATTGCTATTTTTATACTGTACGAGATATTCTTTTATATCGACTGATTCTTCAATAGACATATCATCATACAATTTTTTTAAACTTTTATTTTCTGCGATATTCATATCAAAAAAAGATTGAATTGATGGATAGTCTGTTCGTGGAGCAAATAATATTACTATCTTATCTTCACTCAAGACTGTCGCTAAATTAGTGCATATTGTTGATTTTCCCACACCATTTCCACCGCATACCGCAATAATCTTTCCGTTCATTTTCTTACCTCCATGATTATCTGTTAAGTAGCTTTTTTGCTTCTTCACCACGTCCGGCAAATACAACCTGAACGTCGTTATTGTTTTCCATATTCACAATACTTTTTACTTGTTCTTCTGATGTTGCTTTCACCGTAATAGACGCCGGAACAATGTCCGAAAGTTCATTTAAGTTTGCACCGGATACATTTTCACTTTTAGCGTTATCGATTGCTAAAACTTCAAAATACCATTGTCCGCTATCAGGATTTATCTCTTTTTCTTGTGTATCATATCCATACAGTTGAACGGCGTCACCGATTAGGATTTTGCCGCTCACTGACTTTGATAATGTTTTCATTGTAACGCTGACAGCAGTTTCTCCGTCTTTTAATGAATACAAATTACTCGAAGTATCGATAACACTTAATTTTTCCTGTGTTATAAAATCAGATGGATATATCGTTGACTTAGCGTATTTGTCTACAATATCACTCTTACTTCTTATTGCTTCACTTGGGACACTGTCATATTCAACATTAACTTCTTTTAGCATATCATCTGTTATTTTTGTGTTCGCTGATATAGTCTTAGTTACTTTAATAACATTCACACGTTCACCGTCATGGTTCTTTGACGGTACAATGATAAATGCGATTATCATTGCAATTACAAAACATATAACCGCAACAACAATTTTGTTTTTAAAAATATTTGTTATACTTTTCATTAAATTAAACCTCCGATAGACTTGTATTTATAATTTGATTGTACATTGAAATATTTGGTATTGGTTCAAATACTTCAGGTGCATAATCCTGTTTATATTCAGTCTTTCTTCCCAAAAGGGATAATTGGTCTTTCAATTCACTCATAATATAAAGTTTTAGCATTTACGACTTAAATACTTCTCTAATCCTTCACGGCGTAACTTACATGCCGGACAATGCCCGCAGCCATCACCCTGTATCCCGTTATAGCAAGTCAATGTTTCGTTCCGTATCAGATCGAGCACTCCCAATTCATCTGCCAATCCCCAGGTTTCCGCTTTGTCGATCCACATCAATGGAGTATGAATTACGAACTGCTCGTCCATAGCCAAGTTCAATGTAACATTGAGCGACTTGATAAAAGCATCCCGACAATCAGGGTATCCGCTGAAATCAGTCTGCGACACTCCTGTCACGATATGATTGATACCATGTTCACGGGCATATACAGCAGCAATACTTAGAAAGAAGAGGTTACGTCCCGGCACAAATGTATTGGGATAACTACCGGCTGGCTTTTCCTGATCCATAAGCATCGTTGTATCCGTCAGTGAGTTGTGCCCCAACTTACCGATAAAAGACACATCCATTGCTTCAAACTCCACATCAGCTTTACGGGCTATTTCCCGTGCCAGTTCCACCTCTTTCTCATGCTTCTGTCCGTACAGGAAGCTCAAAGCAACTACTCTCTTAAACTCACGTTTTGCCCAAAACAGGCAAGTGGTAGAATCTTGTCCACCACTGAATACAACTAATGCAACTTCTTTATTCACAACTATTCATTATTAATGCGAATCAGGAGTTAAAGGAAGTTATTGCTTCGCTTAACTCCTGATTTACAGCATTTATCATTACTTCAAATATCTTTGATTTTCAATATATTGTAAGAGATATCCTGATCATATACATCACTACCGTCAATACGTTTAATAGCCGCCACAACACGGATAGTAACCGGAAGAATCAGCACCTCATACAGGGATTTCAGCACAATCTGGATGCACATCA
>ERZ791607.2304-NODE-2304-length-10952-cov-4.479214_pt1 | contig 10952 bp, 7 predicted proteins | sample MGYA00509964_ERZ791607 | MGnify/ENA primary metagenome ERZ791607 (study PRJEB30046, sample SAMN00791907) | human gut metagenome | study: EMG produced TPA metagenomics assembly of the A metagenome-wide association study of gut microbiota in type 2...
AGCCGCGCGACCGCTGGAGGTACGGAAGTGCGAATTTGCAGCAGTTGACCGTCCCCCAGAAGTTGACGTCCATCAGGCGGTGAAGCACGCCGAGGTCCACGTCGTCGAAGATCGCACGCATCGAAAGCCCGGCATTGCAGACCAGCACGTCGATTCCGCCGAACTCGTTCACGGCGGTCTCGATCAACCGGCGGCACTCGTCGACGTTCGTCACATCGACGCCGCAGTAGGCGGCCTGCCCGCCCTGTGAGCGGATTTCGCCCGCGATGAGCTGCAATTTCTGCACGCTGCGCGCACCCAGCACTACCCGCGCGCCCTGCGCGGCGAATTCGCGTGCCATCGCCTCGCCGATGCCCGACGAGGCGCCCGTCACGATGACGACTTTATCCTTAAAGTTTTTCATATCAATCGTTTATTTCAAGCTGCAACGTATCGTAGGCCATGTGTACGCCGCGGGGGAGCGTCGGCTCCGTCACGGCATGCAGGCCGATGTCGTGGGACATATGGGTCAGGTAGGCTTCGCGCGGCGAGACACGGGCGATCAGCTCCAGCGCCTCGGCCACATTGAAGTGCGAATAATGCTCGGCAAAACGGAGCGCATTGACCACCAACACGTCGAGACCGGTCAGTTTTTCGACTTCGGCGTCCGCAATGGTCTTGAAGTCGGTCAGGTAGGCCAGCCTGCCGATGCGGAATCCCGTCACTGCAAAGCGTTCCGAATGGTGTCCCGAAACGGGGAGGATTTCGACGCCTTTGACGCTGAAAGGCCGCGTAACGTCGATCTCGTGCAGTTCGATTTCCGGAACGCCCCGGTACTTGTCCTGCGCGAAGGCGTAGTCGAAATCCTTGCGCACGCACTCCAGCGCCCGCGGGGCAGCCCAGATATGGACCTTGTGGACGGTCGGCGGGTAATCGACGAAATTGAAGGCCCGCACGTCGTCCAATCCTCCGATATGGTCTTTGTGTTCGTGCGTCAGCAGAATCGCGTCGATATGCCGGACCCCGGTCCGGAGCATCTGGTAACGGAAATCGGGCCCAGCGTCGATCACCAGCCGTATGTCGTCCCACTCGAGCATGGCCGAAGTCCGCAGACGGTTATCGCGGGGATCTTTCGAGGTGCAGACGGCACACCGGCAGCCGATCACCGGCACTCCCTGAGAAGTTCCCGAGCCAAGAATCGTAAGTTTCATACCCATCGCAAAAAACGTCGGAGTTTCTGTTTTTCCCGGCGACGGGAACAAAAATACAAAAAAAACACCGCAGAAAAGAGAAATCGCCGCTTTTTCTCGCACGCTCCAGATAACGGGAAGCAACGCGTTTTACCGTACGCTCGGATAGGCTGGAGCGACTGTCGGTATCATTCGAAACGGGCGGCGAAAACGATCCACGATACCCCGGGGAACTCCGGCGGTGCACACCCGAACAATTCGGTATCTGTCGGAAAAATTCTAAAACCATACCGCCACAATCCTATACCTCTCCTCCTACAGATCCGATAATCTCCCGGAACCGGCCGCCCTCTCGCCCCTCCCGAAAACGCTACCGCAAGACAACCGGAACACGCCCTGCGAAACAGTTTCCTCCACCGCAAACAGAAGGCGGGCCGGCAACTGCTAACGATCGCCGCCGTTCCCGGCGCACATACGACATTCATCACATTCCGCTCGGAGGCGTCCAGAAAATCCGATGTACGTTTTGCGATTCGATTTGTATAATTTGAGAACGAAACATCCTTCAATCCGGATAATTTTGTATAATTATTTTTCAGATTCGGGTCAAACCGGAAAAACCATTCCCGGACACCCGGATTTTTTACCCCGAAAAACAAGGAATTTCAAGCCCCGTATATCCCACCCGACTCTACCGTCCATAAATTTCACCGACCTCCATCCATCGAAAAAATGCAGGACGGAAGAGTCGCACGGGGCGATTTCCCGGCGAAAGCCGAAATAATAGCGCAAAAAGACATTTTTAGTACTTATTTTTACTATCTTAGTATTCAGAATGTTGGAAAACCTCACATATTTCCTTAACGGAGCTTCCCTGTCATTTTTCGCTATGGGCGCCTTCCATATGGCGATTTATGCCCGACAGAGCAAATCCCGGCCCCATTATCTCTTCACAATCTGCCTGATATGGATGGCATTGATCGAACTCAAAGAGTTTTTCCTGAGCCACGATGCCGCCTACAACTACGAAATTCTCGGCCCGGGCTTCACCTTTCCGGACCTGTTTACCCTGGCTCTGCTGTCGCTCTTCTTTTTCGAACTGGTGATGCCCGGCCGCATCACGGCACGATACAGCCTCAAACTGCTGAGCCCCTTCGTTCTGCTCGGCGGCGCCTACTGGCTCGGAACGGCTTTCGAACCCCGCACGGTATATGCTTCCCTGCCGGAGTTGCTAAAGGACCTGCCGTCCTTCCTGCCGACGGTACTTCTGCTCTACACCCTATACACCGTCGGTTACTGCCTCTTCGCCCTGACTCGCATCGTCCTCTACTCCATCCGTTACTCCCGGGAGATCGCCCAGGCCTACTCGTTCACGGAGCGCATCCACCTGCAATGGCTGCGGTGGATGTCGGCACTGCTGGCCTTCTACCTGCTTTCATACATCATCATCATTCTATTTTTCAGCAATATCTGGTTCACCATTCTCATCTATATCCTGACACTTACCGTCTGGGGTATCCTCTACGGCTGCATCCTGCAATACCGCATCCCGGACATTATCCGGGATTACTGGCAACCGCTCCCGGAAGAAGAACCCATCGAAGAAAATCCGGAAATAAACCTCGCCGAAGGAAAAGGACGCGCCGCATCGCTGCGGGAACAGTTGCAGGAAGCCATCGTACAGCGCAAACTATACCTCAACCCCGGACTTACGATCATCGACTTGGCCTGCGAATGCGGCACTAACCGCACGCAACTCTCCCTGCTGCTCAACAAGGAATTGGGCTTGTCGTTCCGCGACTACATCAACCACTGCCGCATTCAATATGCCGCCTTGCCGCTGCTCGAAGACGAGGAGGCCGGCCATAAAATCGAAGAAGTGGCCCTGTTATCCGGATTCGGGAGCACGGCGACTTTCTACCGCGCCTTCGCCAAAGAAAAAGGCATGGCCCCGCAACAATGGCAGGAGTCCATTAGAAAATCCCGGACAAGGGGGGGGGAAGACAACGGTTTACGGGAAATAACCGGACTTCAGGAAGAGTGTCCGTAAGGCATCGTTCGCAACATTGAACAAGCGTACCGAAGTCGCAAATCAATTTGCCGCTCCGATTCATTTACAATGGACGGCTCAAGGATACGGTCCTATTTCCTTTTAGGACAAAAGCCTGCTCTCTGCTCTCTGCTCTCTGCTCTCCGCTCTCCGAGCGTCGAACCCGTAATCCGGAAACACCCGTCAGGGATGCCATCCGATCTTCTTCAACGATAGCCGGCATCGAAGAGCCAGCCCCGGATAAAGTTCATCGCCGAATAAACCGCCCCATGAGCCGGATCCTGCGCCGCACGCCCCGAATGCCCGAACACCCGTCAAGAAGCCGCCGGCCGGTTATCTCTTACGGTCGCCAGAAGTAAAAAGCCCCGGACAAGGTCGCAATTCCTATGTGCCGGGGTAACGAATCCGCAATCCGGAAAGCACCCGGCCCCCGGACAAAAGCCTACGCTCCATACACCCCAGCGGTGAATTCTGCGGCCGGCACGGGCTCGGACGCAAAAGAAGAGCACCGCTTCGATCCCGCCGGAAACGGACACGCCTCGCCGTAAAACATCGGCAGTCATATACCGCCAATATACCTTATTCGACGGTCGTTTATTCACGACCCGTGACCGTGTTGTAATACTTGTCGCCCTAAATCCCTTCGCTCGGAGGAAACTTGGGCTACGACACACCCCAAAGGGACACCGAAGTATATAATCACAAAAATACGGTACTTCCCGGCAGTCAAATGAAAGCGGCGCCCCCTTTTCGGAAGCGCCGCCGTATCAATCGAAATACAGGTCTTATTCGGTAACCCGCTCGAGCCATTTCACCATACCGAGCATAACGCCCATCGAGATGATGCAGACCGAGAAGAATACAGTCCAAGCCACCCAAATAGGATAAGCATTGTAGATGAGCGGACCAATCCAGAGCAGCAGATTGCCTACGGCCGTTGCACAGAGCCACAGACCTTGGCAAAGGCCCTGGAGATGCTTGGGAGCAACTTTAGAAACGAACGACAGACCGAGAGGAGAAATGAACAGCTCTGCCACAGTCAGGAAGAAGTAGAGTACGAAGAGCACCCACGGTCCTGTCTTGAGAGCGGCCGCCTCTGCAGCCGGGAGATCCTTGAACGCCTCGGCCGAAGGATAACCGTTGATGATCGAGAATACAGTCATGAAAAGGAATGCCAATCCGGCCAAACCCATACCGATAGCGATCTTGCGAGGTGTGGAAATCGCTTTTCCACGGCGTGCAAGAGCGGCAAATACCCACATCACAACAGGAGTGAGGATAATGACATAGAACGGGTTGAGAGCCTGCCATATTTCCGGCTGTATGGAGTCGGTCTTTACGAAATCGCGGGCAAAGAGCGAGAGTGAAGTTCCGTTTTGATGGAATGAAAACCAAAAGAAGATAGCAATACCGAGCACAGCGAAGAGGGCTGCCATACGCTGCTTGATTTCCGTAGCCATTGCAGCTTTTTCCTCTGCAGAATATGTAACGGTTTCCTCTTTTGCTTTCTTTGCGGGAGAAGGAAGCTGTCTTTTGGTGAAAAGGAATATCGAGAGAGAAATAAGCATTGCGGCAACGGAGGCGATAAACGAATAGTGGATGCCGGTGTTGAAGACATTAAGATAATTCGAACAGAATGCCGATACGGAGCCGGCATCACCTGCAACCACAGAGCCACCCACCTTTGTAATCAGCTCCTGAAGATTGGCAAGGTTTACTTCCGCACCCGCCAAAAATCCATGGCAAAGAGCCGGAAGCTCGGCATTATACATCAAACCGTTCTCACTGAGCCACCAGCTGCGGAGCAAAGGAGCTACGAAGGGAGCCACAACGCCACCAAGATTGATAAAGACATAGAAAATCTGGAAACCGGCATCACGCTGCGAAGCATAGCGAGGATTGTCGTACAACTGTCCGACAATGGCCTGAAGGTTGCCCTTGAAAAGGCCGTTGCCGAATGCGATGAGGAACAGCGCACCGCAAGTAAGCGTAAGAAGCCATGTCTGATTCTCAGGAGTCGCGAAAATGGGGAATGCCAATACGACATAACCGATAGTCATGACAATAAGACCGGAAATGATGGTTCCTTTGTAGTTCTGCGTTCTGTCGGCAATGATACCGCCTACGAGGCTAAGCACATAGATACCGGCGTAGAAGAAAGAATAGACTAAAGCACTGGTCTCTTCAGACAGGCCGAATTTGGAACATAGAAACAGCACAAGCACCGCGTTCATGATATAATATCCGAAACGCTCGCCCATGTTGCTCAATGCTGCCGGGATCAATCCTTTGGGTTGATTTTTAAACATACGCGATTGAATTAGAATTTTTTCTGTTTTTTGTTTCGCGGACAAAGATAGAATTATTTTTCGTATTTTTGTTATAATAATGAACCAGTTTATGGGAAATCCGACGAAAAAGCTCCCGATGATCGAGCGGGACGGCTGGCTGCTTCCGGTCGAGAAAGAGCTGACCGCCCGGCACGAGAGCTACCTGCGGGCACTTCGGGAAATAGAAAAATCGGCCGGATCGATCGTCGATTACGCCAACGGCTATCGCTATTTCGGATGGCAGCGGGACGAGGCGCTCGAAGGCTGGTGGTTCCGCGAATGGCTTCCCGGGGCGCAGGACGTTTATCTGCTGGGCGACTTCAACGGCTGGCAGCGCACTTCGCTGCGGCTCGACAGAAACCCGGAAGGGGTGTGGAGTATTTTCCTGCCCGATGCGATGTATGCCGAACGGCTCACGCACGGCTCACTCTACAAAATCCACGTGCACGGCGACAACGGCTGGCACGACCGCATCCCCGCCTATGCGACCCGCGTGGTACAGGATGAGAAAACCAAGAATTTCACCGCCCAGTTCTGGAATCCGGTCCCGTTCGACTGGCAGGGCGACCGCCCCATTGCGGCCCGCAGCGAGGAGTTACTCATCTACGAAGCCCACGTAGGTATGGCCCAGGAACGCGAAGGCGTGGGCAGCTATGCGGAATTCACCGAAAAGATCCTGCCCCGGATCCGGGAGGAGGGCTACGATACGGTGCAGTTGATGGGCATCGCCGAACATCCCTATTACGGATCGTTCGGCTACCACGTGTCGAACTTCTTCGCCCCTTCGTCGCGCTTCGGCACGCCCGAAGCGCTCAAGACGCTCGTGCGCACGGCTCACGAACTGGGACTTGCGGTGGTGATGGATCTGGTGCACGCCCACTACGTGAAGAACCTCAACGAGGGGATCAACGAGCTCGACGGTACGGATCATCTATACTCCCTACCGGGTACGGCGGGCGAACAGCCCTACTGGGACTCCAAAACTTTCGATTACGGCAAGGAACAGGTGCGGCACTTCCTGCTTTCGAACGTCAAATACTGGCTCGACGAGTTTCATTTCGACGGCTATCGGTTCGACGGGGTGACCTCGATGATTTATCATCATCACGGACACACCGATTTCAGCCGAAGGGAACAATATTTCGACGCAGGGGTAAACGAGCATGCCCTCACCTACCTTACGCTGGCCAATACGCTGGTACACGACTTCCGTCCCCGGGCCGTTACGATCGCCGAGGAGGTGAGCGGCATGCCGGGCATCGCGGTTCCAACCGCAGACGGAGGCGTCGGCTTCGACTACCGCCTGGGCATGGCCATTCCGGATTTCTGGATCCGACAGCTCAAGGAGGTACCCGACGAAAAGTGGGACATACACGCCATTTGGCACGTCCTGACCGACCGTCTGCCCGGCATCAAGACGGTCGCCTATGCCGAATCGCACGACCAGGCGCTGGTGGGCGACCAGACCCTCGCGTTCCGGCTGATGGGAAAGGAGATGTACGAACACATGGACCGCGCCTCGCAAAGTCCGGTCATCGATCGAGGCATGGCACTGCACAAGATGATCCGGCTCGTCACGATCTCGGCGGGCGGGGACGCCTACCTCAACTTCATGGGCAACGAATTCGGACATCCCGAATGGATCGACTTTCCGCGCGAGGGCAACGGCTGGAGCTACGCCTACGCCCGGCGCCAATGGTCGCTCGCGGACAACGGGCTGCTGCGCTATGCCCAGCTCGGGGAGTTCGACCGGGCGATGATCGCCCTGGTGAAAAAATACGGCATACTCCGCGACGGCTACCCTTACAATTTACAGATGGACACCCAGAATCAGACGATGGCCTTTTCGCACGGCGACCTGCTGTTCGTATTCAACTGGCATCCGTCGGCCTCGATACCCAATTACGAAGTACGGGTACGGGTTCCGGGCCGTTACCGCCCGATCCTCTCGACCGACGAGCGCCGTTTCGGCGGCACGGAGCGGACCGACATGCGGGGGCAGCATTTCTCCTACCCCGTGCAGGGGGACGAGCTGCCCCGCATCCGCATCTACAACACCTCGCGCACGGCGACGGTCTTCCTTCGCGAAGAGTGATCCGGACACACTCCCTGCGCCGTGCACGGGGCCAAAAATACCGGATAATGCCCGGAAAACAGAAAAAATCGCAAAAAGACAGACAATACACCGCTGCCGAGCGGGATTTCGGACAACAAATTCAATACAATGACGAAAAAATACAGACATCTCCTGTTCGACCTCGATGGCACGCTCACAGACCCGATGGAGGGCATCACCCGTTCGGTGCAACACGCCCTGCGGCATTTCGGTATCGAAGTGAGCGACCTGCGCGAGCTCTGCCCCTTCATCGGACCGCCGTTCGCGGAGTCCTTCCGGACATTTTACGGCTTCGACGACCGCCAGACCAGCGAAGCCGTAGCCGTATCACGGGAGTATTTCACCGAAAAAGGCATCTTCGAAAACCGGCTCTACGACGGGATGGACGAGCTGCTCGACACGCTCACAAGCAGCGGATATACGCTCTGCGTCGCCACGTCGAAGCCCCGGGTATTCGCCGAGCGGATCCTCGACCACTTCGGCATCGCCCCCTATTTCTCCTTCGTCGGCGGCACAGGACTGGACGGCTCGCTGCCGACGAAGGCCGATGTGATCGCTCACGTGCTGGCCGGGAGCAACATCACCGATCGCGGAACCGCCTTAATGATCGGCGACCGCAAATACGACATTCTCGGTGCAAAAACCGTCGGCATCGACTCCGCCGGAGTTCTCTACGGCTACGGCGACCGGGCGGAACTGGAAGCGGCCGGAGCCGATTACATCCTCCCCGCAATTCCCGACCTGGAAGAGCTGCTGCTCGAATAAACGGACGAAATACCGGGAAACAGAGGGATTGTCTGACAAGTCCTATTTTAACGTTTTCACCCCCGTCGGAATAAACTCCGGCAGGGGTGATTTTCAATTTCGGGAAGTTATCGAACAGCCCTTTCATTCAGTTGCGGGCAACCTTGAAAGCCTACTTTTTCGCTGCGGCCGTACGGCGGGCAATGTCCTCGGCCGTATGCTGCACCTGGAAGCAAAGGTTCGACAGATCGACGCCCTCGATCCGGCGGCCCTCGACGACGATCTCGCCGTTCACCACGACGGTATCCACGTCGGCAGCCTTGCCGCAGTAGATCAGGTTCGCCACCATATTATATACCGGCATAAGGTGCGGCTTCACCGCATCGATCAGAATGAAATCCGCCAGCGCACCCTCCTTAATAACGCCCAACTCGCCGGCATGACCGATCGCACGGGCCGCATTGACGGTCGCCATTTTCAGAATTTCATAGGCAGGCAGCACGCAGGGATCCATCGTCGCTACTTTCTGCAAGAACGATGCGGTACGCATCTCGTCCCACATATCCAGGTCGTTGTTCGAACAGGTACCGTCCGTGCCAATCGTGCAAAGCACCCCTTCGCTATGCATCCGGGCGATCGGGGCGATACCGCTCGAAATTTTCATGTTGCTCTGGGGGTTGTGCGACACGGCCACTCCGCGCTCCCGCAGGATGCGGATATCCCCGTCATCGACGTGAACGCAATGCGCACCGATCGTCCGGTCGTCGAGAATACCGAGGGTATCGAGATGCCGGACAGAAGTAGTACCGTAACGCTCCCGCACGATACGCACCTCGTCTTCGGTTTCGGAAATATGGGTCATGAACCAGAGTCCGTGGCGGCGTGCCAGCTCCTTGCCCCGCTGCAACGACTCCGGCGAACAGGTATAGGGCGAATGGGGCGCCACGGCCAACCGGATGCGGTCGCAGTCGCCCGTGGTGGCGATCATCCGCTCCACATCGTCGGCAAAAGCCTCCCAACTCGTATCCAAGTAGCTCGCTCCGAGCATGGCCCGGATGCCGAGCCGCCGCACGGCCTCGGCGATACGGTTTTCGTGCCAGTACATATCGACGAACGTCGTGACGCCGCCCAGCAACATTTCGACAATACCCATTTCGGCTCCCAGTACGATTTCGTCCGGGGTTTGCTGTGCCTCGAAAGGCCAGATATATTCGTGCAGCCACTTCATCAGGGCGATGTCGTCGGCATAGCCCCGCTGGAGGGTCATCGCCACGTGGCAGTGGGTATTGATCAGTCCCGGCATGAGCACCTTGCCCGTGCCGTCGATCTCCCGCACCCCGGGATGCTCCCGCCGGAACGCTTCGATCCGCCGGGGATCGTCGCTGACCAGCGCCAGACGGCGATCCGCCACGCCGACCGCCCCCGTGAAAGTCCGGGGCTCCTTCTCTGCCGTCATGGGCAGAATCGTACAGTTCGTAAATAACAGTTCCATAAGCAATACAGGTTCGACGCAATCGGAATTACAAACCGGGCGGTTATCGTCAAAACGGCATACGTCGAACTATTTTACGGTGTTCACGCGAACATCCGATCCCATTTTGACATCTTCTCGAAACCGCCCCTATCAAAGCGCCCCTTCTATCGATCGCTTCCGGGACGTACCCCTTTCCGGCACCGGATCATTCGGTATCCAGAGAGTTCCCGCAAACGGTAATCAGCTCCCGCCCCGAAACCGAATTGGAATAGATCTGGATCACCTTGCTGAAAGTGCCCGGTTCGTTCTTATGCGGTTCATAGACCACACGGATCACAGCAGTTTCGCCCGGTGCGAGAGGGCGCTTGGAGTGGCTCACCTTCAGGCACGAGCAGGTAGTCTGCGCCCTTACTATTACTAACGGAGCAGAGCCGTCGTTCGTATATTCGAACTCCCAAACCAGATCGCCGCCCCAACGGGGTACGCTCCCGAAATTATGGAACGAACTCTCGAATTTCAGGTGCGCTCCCTCGTATTGCTGGGCGCCGGCCCCGAGCCATGCAAGGCACGAAGCCGCAATCAATAATATCGTACGTATCATTCGTGTCGTTTTCGCAGCCATCGTCCGCTGCTGTTATCGCGCCTTCAGTCGATGCGGTGCAACGTCGCACGGCAAACCGGATTGGCAGCGCATTCCAATCTATTCCAACGTAAAGACATAGGTAATCGTTCCGGTCTGCATCAAACTCTCGCTGGATGAAAACCGAGCTTTGCGGGCCGCTTCGACCGCCGCATCGACCAGCCGCTTGCTGTTGGTCGTCGATCCCTGCGCCCGATAGGAGGCGTATGTCACCCGACCGGAAGCATCGACAGTCACATCGACGACGACCTTGCCGGACTCATTGCCCGGATAGGAAGGCTTGGGCAGCTTTCCCACCACCGAGCGCCCCGAAAGGTCGTAGGCAATGCCCGAATCGCTCTGGCCCGTGCCGTCGTGACTGCCTTCCGGCGCCCCCGAAAGGTCCCCGGCGTTACCCTCGCCCGCAGCAGGCCCCTCCGACGTGGAAGT
>ERZ791607.2317-NODE-2317-length-10862-cov-2.995743_pt1 | contig 10862 bp, 7 predicted proteins | sample MGYA00509964_ERZ791607 | MGnify/ENA primary metagenome ERZ791607 (study PRJEB30046, sample SAMN00791907) | human gut metagenome | study: EMG produced TPA metagenomics assembly of the A metagenome-wide association study of gut microbiota in type 2...
CGCAGTTTTGCATGGCTCTGAATAGTTACAAATTTTATCAAAAAAGCTGCTGTGCTTTAACAGCACAACAGCTTTTCTTACTTCGTATGAAATTGTCATTTCTGACTGGTCAGTTATTTGGCGTAATCAATTACGCGGCTCTCACGGATCACATTTACCTTGATCTGTCCGGGATATTCCAATTCAGCTTCGATCTGCTTGGAAATATCTCTTGCCAACAATACCATATCGGCATCTGAAATCTGCTCGGGCACTACCATAACACGAACTTCACGACCTGCCTGAATAGCAAAAGATTTATCTACACCTTTGAAATTGTTTGTGATATCTTCTAACTGTCTTAATCTGCTAGTATAGGTTTCCAGTGTTTCCCTTCTAGCTCCCGGTCTTGCAGCGGATATTGTATCAGCAGCTTGTACAATACATGCAATCAGGGAAGTAGGCTCTACATCGCCATGGTGAGATTCCACGGCATTGATAACCGTAGCGTTCTCTTTATATTTCCGACACAGTTCAGCACCCAGCTGAATATGGGAACCTTCCATTTCGTGGTCTACTGCCTTACCGATATCATGCAGCAGTCCCGCTCTCTTGGCAAGTCTCACATCCAGTCCCAGCTCCGCTGCCAGAAGACCTGACAACTGTGCAACCTCGATGGAATGCTTTAATGCGTTCTGACCATAGCTGGTACGGAATTTCATCTTACCGAGTAATCTTACCAGTTCGGGATGAATGCCATGTACACCAACCTCCAGAGTTGCGGCTTCTCCCTCTTCCTTGATCATTACTTCGACTTCCTTCTGCGCCTTCTCTACCATCTCTTCGATTCTGGCCGGATGGATACGTCCGTCCACAATCAGCTTCTCCAGCGCAATTCTCGCTACCTCACGACGAATCGGATCAAATCCGGACAGGATTACTGCTTCCGGTGTATCATCTATGATCAGGTCTACACCTGTCATGGTCTCAAGGGTACGGATGTTACGTCCCTCACGTCCGATGATACGTCCCTTCATTTCGTCATTCGGTAACTGTACAACGGAAATTGTAGTCTCAGAGACATGGTCTGCTGCACATCTCTGTATAGCGTTAACCACATATTCCTTTGCCTTTTTGTCTGCTTCTTCTTTGGCCCGACTCTCCATTTCCTTGATCATCACGGCCGATTCATGTTTCACTTCATCTTCAACAATTTTCAATAAGTAGTCTTTTGCTTGTTCAGAGGTTAATCCTGAAATTCGTTCCAGTTCCTGCACACGCTGCTCATTCAGTCTGGAGACTTCTTCCTTCATGCGATTGAGGGATTCTTCTCTGGATGCTAAACTTGCCTCGCGCTTCTCGATGGCATCTGCTTTCTTATCGATGTTCTCTTCCTTCTGCTGAACTCTGCGCTCATACCGCTGGGCTTCCGCTCTACGTTCCTTGATTTCTTTGTCCAGTTCATTCTTGGTACGAATGGACTCTTCCTTGACTTCCAGGAGTGATTCGCGCTTTTTGTTCTCTGCAGTCTTCAGAGCTTCATCAATAATCTCTCTTGCCTTCTCCTCTGCGTTGCCGATGGTTCCCTCCGCGTTCTTCTTCAGACGGTTCGTGGTAACCTTTGCTGTGATCAGCACTGCAGCTATAATGGCAATAACAGAAACCACTAATACTATTACAATATTAGTGTCCACTACAGGAGCACCTCCTTATGAAATTTTCATTGTACATTTTGCTCCGATAATACAAATTATCGTTCATAATAGAATGCAATTTATGTACATTCTAACAAGCAATTCACAACAGTATTAGTGTAAACTGAAATTACACCCATGTCAAGTACAAGTCGCAATTAGTCCAAAAATAGTTCCTATATCAAAACAATCTTTGTGCATTATTTCTTGCTGTTATGCGTCATCCGGTATTCTCAGAAATCATCGCTATGCATGCCACCGATGGCCTTGCGGATAGCTTCTGCGGAGAATCCCTTTCTGACCAGAAATGCGTAGATCTTCTGGCGTTCCTTCCAGTCTGTCTCTGCTTCCGGATCATAATGCTTCTTATGAAGCAGTTCACGGATCATACTCTGTTCGTCCTGCTCTCCGCCCTTCTCCTGCCAGACCTGCCAGGCCTCTTCCATGGTAGCTGCCGGGATTCCCCTGCCCTGCAGATCCTGTTCAATCCGCCGCCTGCTGCGGCTGTCCTCGTGATAAGTAATATAATCCACGGCATATCGCAGATCATCGATATAATGAAAGCCCGCCACATAAGCGATAGCCTGCTCTATAATCTCCGCTGGATAAAAGCCCTGCTGTAATTTTGTCCGCAGCTGTGCCGTGGTATATTCTCTTCCCTGCAACAGGTTCATGGCACGAAGCTTCGCCCGCTTGGGAAGTACCTCCTGCATGATAGTCCGATAGTCTTCCTCGCTTAATTGCTGTCCTTCCTTTATATGGTAAAGACGCAATTCGCCTTTGTACAATACAAAGGCGAATTCCTGATCAATATATACTTTGCTTCTCGATTTGGAAAGTTCCGTAACCTGTGTTACCAGCATGGATCTACTCTTCCTTCTCTGCTGCGGCAGTGACATCTGCCTTTAGTCCGTAATGCTCTCTGACCTTCTCGGCAATCTCATCGCAGATGGCGGGATTGTCTTTTAAATACTGCTTGGCATTCTCACGGCCTTGTCCGATCTTGTTGCCCTCGTAGGCATACCAGGCACCGGACTTTGCCACAACGTCACAGCTGGCTGCCAGATCCAGAATATCTCCTACCATGGAAATACCTTCACCGAACATGATATCGAACTCTGCTTCCTTGAAAGGAGGTGCAATCTTATTCTTAACGACTTTGACACGGGTACGGTTACCGATCACTTCACCGCCCTGCTTCAGAGCTTCGATCCTTCTGACATCCAGTCGTACAGAAGAATAGAACTTCAGCGCACGTCCGCCAGTAGTGGTCTCAGGATTACCGAACATTACACCTACCTTCTCACGCAGCTGGTTGATAAAGATAACCGTACAGTTGGACTTGCTGATCACAGCGGTCAGCTTGCGCAGCGCCTGGGACATCAGTCGTGCCTGTAAACCCACATGGCTGTCTCCCATATCACCGTCAATCTCGGCCTTGGGTACCAGTGCGGCTACGGAGTCCACTACGATAATGTCAATGGCTCCGGAGCGTACCATGGTCTCCGTGATCTCCAGTGCCTGCTCACCGTTATCCGGCTGGGAAATGTACAGGTTGTCAATATCTACGCCGATGTTCTTCGCATAGACAGGATCCAGAGCATGCTCCGCATCGATGAATCCGGCAATACCGCCTCTTTTCTGTACTTCTGCGATCATATGTAAGGTAACGGTGGTCTTACCACTGGATTCCGGTCCGTAGATTTCCACAATGCGGCCGCGGGCAAAGCCGCCCACACCCAGAGCGCGGTCAATCAGAAGGTTGCCCGTGGGAATGACGTCCACTTCCATTTTGACGTTGTCTCCAAGGCGCATAATGGCGTTTTCTCCGAAGTCTTTCTGGATTTGGGAGAGGGCCAGGTCAAGGTTGCGCTTGCGGGCTGCCGCCAGTTTTTCCGCTTCGGGGGATAAAGGTGTTTCGTTGCTCATATATCGTAGCGCAGTATAACCGGGACAGCCTTATTGGCAAGTGTTCTGTGGGTCTTCGCAGACTCATTCCTCATTGAGAAAGAACAGAATTCTGACATGGGAAGAATCTTGTGAAAACCGGGTGTTCCGTTCGGCGGGAAATTAGGGGAAACAGGGGGAACGGAACCGGAAAAGAAGTTTGGAGCCGGAGAAGAACACGGTTTTTCCGGAGAACGTCTGGGGGCGTTATTCTTCAATCGGCTCCGCAAGAGGAATATCCTCGTAGGAATTGTCAAAGATGACGGGAATGTTGTGCTCCGGAATCAGGTTGATGGAACTGATTTTGCGGTGCGTCTGGCGTGCATGCCGGAGGGCGCGGGACAGTTTTTCCACCTGGTGTTCCAGGCCGTAATGGCTGAAAGTAGCCTGGCAGTCATTGGTAAAACGCACACAGAAAGACCAGTCGTTGGGCGTCGTTATGGAGACGATGCTGGGAAGGTATTCCGTTACCGTGCCGGAAAGCAGTTCAATCAGTTTCATGGGCGCTTCCAGTTCCCGGATGCTGACGCCGTAGCTGAGTTTGCCGGAACTGGGCGGCCTGAGCGTGACGGAGGGCATGCGCTTTTCCCGGATATAAGGCATGTGGACCTGCTCCATGCAGGGGAAGATGACGCCTTCCTTGTCTGCCAAAGCGCCGTACGTGGCATCTCCCGGGTGAATTCCCAGTTCCGGGCAGTCAATCCAGGCCACGGGTATGCGCGCGTCAATGTCCACCAGCAGCGTGGGGTTGGAGGATATCTGGCGTTTGACGGAAGCCCGGCGGATGGCGGGACATTTTTTCAGGCGCTGCTCCAGCTCCGCGGCGTCTATGGAAAAAATGTTGTCCTGCGGCCCTATGCCCATAACGGAAAAGGCCTGCTCAGAGTTGAAAATGCCGTTGCTTTTCAGGGTGACGGTGTCGATGGAAAGCCAGTCGTATTTGAGGATGTAATCTTTCCAGAGAAAAACGATAGCCCCGATTAAGCCGAAAATAAGCGCGTAAACGGTGACAATGTGGTACAGCTTGCGCCGGAAGAGCCAAAAACGGTAGTTTTTGCCCTTGCGTTCGATGGTCTCTTTTCTGGCCTCCCGTTCCAGAAGAAGCATTTCCGGCCTTTTGGCGGAACGGGGGACTGGCGTTGTGGCTTTGTGCGACATCGGGGGGTGCGGGAGGGGCGACTCCCCGCCCTCTGTCAAATATTACGTTATTTACGGGGGGTGACTAGCGATAATTCCGCTATTTTTTCGCAGAGGTCTTCATAGGGCCATCCGGAGGCCGCCGCCGCCTTGGGAAGCAGGCTGGAAGGGGTCATGCCGGGAATGGTGTTGATTTCCAGCACGAAGGGGGCGCCGTCTTCCTCGCGCAGCAGTACGTCCACGCGGCCGTACACTTCCACTCCGGCGGCCTTGTAGGCTTTCAGGGCCGCCTCCTGCACGTTGGCGGCGGTTTCTTCCGGAAGATCCGCCGGGCAAATATAATCCGTGCCGCCGCCCATATTCATCCACGGGTATTTGTTGCTCAGGTCATAGAAGCCGGAACGGGGGCAGATATGAATAACGGGAAGGGCTTTCCCGTCCAGAATGCCGACCGTCAGTTCCTTGCCTTGAATGAACTCTTCCACCAATACGGTGGTGCCGTGGGTTACGGCTTCCTCCATGGCGGGGAGCACATCCTCCTGCCTGCGGACGATGTGGACGCCCACGCTGGAACCCTCGCAGGGAGGCTTGATGACGAAGGGCAGGGGGAGGGACGGCATCACGATGCCATGGGAACAGTCCAGAATTTCCGCATGCGGCGTAGGAACTCCGGCTTCCAGAAAAACTTTTTTGGATTCTGACTTGTTGAAGCACAGGGCGCTGGAACGGGAGCCGGCCCCTGTGTACGGAACGCCGCGTTCTTCCAGAATGGCCTGGAGGGTTCCATCCTCACCGAAAGTGCCGTGGATAATGTTGTAGGCCAGCTCCGTGCCTTCCGGCAGCCGGAAATCCGGGCCGTGCACGTCCACCTTCGTTACATCGGTGAATCCGGCCCGGCACAGGGCGTCGTAAACGGAGTTGCCGGAAACAAGGGATACTTCCCGTTCTGACCCGGGACCTCCGAGCAGGAGGGCGATTTTGAGGTCGCGCTTGAGAGTGTTCATATTGGAATAAATAATGAATGGGTTAAAACTGGGGGTCCCGGTCTCCGATGACCTGGGCTTCCGATTTCAGGTCGATGCCGCGGTTTTCCTTGGCCTCCTTGCGGATCATGTCGATCAGGATGGTGATGTCCCTCGCTCTGGCATGACCCCGGTTGATGATAAAATTGGCGTGCACGTCTGATACGCAGGCGTCTCCCACGCAGGCGCCTTTCAGCCCCAGTTCATCAATGAGCCTGCCTGCCGGGATTTCCGGCGGGTTTTTGAAGATGCAGCCGGCGCTGGCTCCGACGGGCTGGGAAAGCTTCCGCCTGGCCCGTGCCGCCTCCAGAAGACGCTCCATTTCTTCCGCAGGGGCGGGCTGCGCCTCAAACACGGCCTGAAGCACAAAATTGTGGACCAGGTCCGGAATGGAACGGTACTGGGCGTTCAATTCTTCCCTTGTATGGCTGCGGATTTCCCCGTCTTCATCCAGACAGGTGACGGAAACGAGGTTTTTGACCATATCCATGCCCATGGCTCCGGCGTTCATGCGGAGGCTTCCTCCCACATTGCCGGGAATGCCGTCCATCCATTCCAGGCCGCCAAGGCCGTTCTGGACGGCGGTGGAAACCAGTTTTTTCAACCGCACGCCCGCTCCGGCGGTGAGGCGGTTCCCCTGGATTTCCAGCACATCGAATTCTCCCCCGGAGGGGTGGATGACGGCGCCGCGCAGTCCGCCGTCCCTGACAATGATGTTGGAACCGCGGCCAATGACGTGTACGGGGATATTCCTGTCCCGGCAATAGTTGACGGCCGCCTGCATTCCGGAAAAGGTGGAAGGCTCCAGCCAGTACTGGGCGCATCCGCCTACTCCCATGGTGGTATGGCGTGACATGGGTTCGTACAGTTTGCCTTCCAGAGAACCGCCCGCAGTGCGTTCCAGATCCTCCAGCAGGGCCAGGTCGCGCGCGATGCGCATGCCGCATTCATGGACGTTCCCTGCTCCCAGCGTCAGGAACAGGTCTCCGGGTTTCAGCGCGTTGCCGATGGTGTGGTGGGCTATGCCCAGGTCGGGAAGGTAACGGGTTTCCACGGGGCCGTGCCTGTGCATGGCGTTGATGATCGTCTGCCCGCTTACCCCTTCAATAGGCAGTTCGCTGGCGGGATACACGTCCGCTACGAAAACGAGGTCCGCCTCCTGGAGCACCTTGCCGAAGTCATCCGCCAGAAGCTGCGTGCGCGTGTAGCGGTGCGGCTGGAAGTAAACTACCAGGCGGTTCGGCTGGAGGGAACGGGCAGTTTGGAGCGTGGCGGCTATTTCCGTTGGGTGGTGGCCGTAGTCGTCCACAATCCGGATGGAGGAGGAAAGGTATTTGGTTTCAAAGCGCCGTTTGGCTCCCGCAAAGGAGGCCAGGCCCCGCATCACCGCCGGGAAATCCACGCCCAGTTCCGTTGCCAGAGCAATCGCGGCCAGGGAATTCAGGACATTGTGGCGTCCGGGTATGCCCAGCTCCACGCGGCCCAGTTCCTCTTTCCCCTTCAACACGGTGAACAGGGTGCGTCCGCGGCGTTCCAGCACGTCCGTAGCGGTGTAGTCCGCATCGGACCAGCCGTAGGAAACGGAATTGGGGTACTTGGCGCAGACATCCTCAGCGCCGGGATGCGCGCGGCAATAAATAATCTTGCCGCGCGTCTGGGAGCAAAGCCGGTCGAACACGGCCTTGATTTCATCCAGATCCTTGTAGTGGTCCAGGTGTTCCGGTTCAATGTTGAGGACGATGCTGTGCTCCGGAATGTAATTTACCAGCGTGCCGTCGCTTTCATCCCCTTCCGCCACCAGGTATTCGCTGTCTTCATTCCAGTGGGCGTTGGTTCCCAGCACGGGGATTTCCGCCCCCACGTAGTGGCACGGACGCATGCGGCCTTCCCTCATCAGGTGCGCGCAGAGGGCTGAAGTAGTGGTTTTTCCATGCGTACCGGAGACCACGACCCCTTTCTTCCCGTTCAGGATGGCTGCCAGGCATTCCGCGCGGCGCATGCAGGGAATATTCAGCTTGCGCGCTGCCGCCAGGGCCGGATTGTCCGCCCGGATGGCACTGGAATAAATGACAATTTCCGCATCGGAAACGGCGTCTGCGGAATGCGGGCAGGAGAAAGACAGCCCCAGGCTTTGAAGCCGTTCGGTCTCTGCGCTGGTCACCCGGTCGCAGCCGCTCACCCGGTGCCCCATTTCCATCAGCATGAGCGCCAGGCCGGACATGCCTGACCCGGCTACCCCGATGAGATGTAGGCGTGCCGGGTGTTCCCTGTCTGTCAGTCTTTTGCGTAAGGTTTCAATCATGGGAGGCTGCATGGTCCGTATGTTCAATGACATTGGCGATGCGGGATACTGCATCAGGCATGTCCAGACGTAAAGCACATTCATTCATGGAGGCCAGCAGGGAGGAATCCTTGAGTACTTCATTCAGGAAAGCCGCAATATCGTCCGACGTGAGGGTGTTTTCACGCATCATGCGCGCCGCGCCGTGGGCCGCGAAAACGCGTGCGTTGTGTGCCTGGTGATCGTCTGCGGCGAAGGGGTAGGGAACCAGCAGGGCGGCCTTCCCCATATGGGCCAGTTCCGTAAGGCTGGACGCCCCGGAACGGGAAATGACCACATCCGCTGCGGCATAAGCGGCAGCCATGGCGGAACAGAATTCAATGACGTGCACGTGGGGCATGTCCGCCGTCAGCTGGCTGACGCGTGCAAAGTCCGCGGAGCCGGTGATGATGAGAAAGTCGCACAGGTCTGCGCATTGCCGGGCGGCTTCAATGACTAGGGAATTCAGATTCCTGGCCCCCTGGGAACCGCCCATTACCAGGGCCACGCGGCGGTCCTGGGGCAGGTTGAGCTCCGCCCTGGCTTCGTTTTTGTCTTTCCGGGCCACCATTTCCTGGCGTACCGGAGTGCCGGTGACAATGCATTTGGCGGGATTGAAGTAGTGCCTGGCTTCCTCAATGCCCAGCAGCACGTTCGTGCAGCATTTGGCGGTCATGCGGTTAGCCTTTCCGGGCAGCGCGTTGGAATCGTGCACGTAGGTGCGGATTCCCTTGCGGTGGGCGGCGTAAACGGGAGGGAATGAAGTGAATCCTCCCATGCCGATGACGACGTCCGCTTCCACCTCGTCCAGAAGATGGCGGCTGAAACGGATGGCTTTGTACAGCCTGACGCCGAACCCCAGCAGGGACAGGGATGGGATTTTGGGCATCGCGATGGCCTCAATGGTGCGGAAGTCAAGATCCCCGTAATTTTTGCTGGCCTGGGCGTCCACTTTCTTCTGGGAGATGAGGAGCGTGACGCGGTGGCCGCGCTTTTTAAGTTCCTGGGCTACGGCTATGCCGGGAAAAAGGTGCCCCCCCGTGCCGCCGCAGGCGATCACGATGTTCAGGGAGGGATGTTTGAGAGAGGGTTCAGTCATAATCTTACGTCAATGGAGCGTTCGTCTTTGCGGGTGATTTCACAATTGGGCTGGGCGCCGGTGGAAAACCTCTGGATGCTGGTGAGCATGCCCAGGGCGGCCAGCGTAAAGACCAGGTTGGTGCCCCCGAAGCTGATGAAGGGCAGCGGCAGGCCGGAATTGGGCACGGCGTTGGTTACCACGGCGATGTTCAGGATGGCGGGACAGAAAATGATGGCGACAATCCCCACGGCCAGAAACCGTCCGTAGGTGTCCCGGCACTGCATGGCCACGCCGATGCCGGCATACGTCATCAGGAAATAGCAGAGCAGGACGAACATGGTCCCGTAAAAACCGAATTCCTCTCCCAGCGGCGCGAAAATGAAGTCCGTGTGGGCGAAGGGAAGCGTGCCGTGTTTTTCCGCGCTGTTTCCCAGGCCCACCCCGTCCAGCCCCCCTCGGGACAGGGCGATGGAAGCACGGTACTGCTGGAGGCCGGCGCCCAGGCGGTGGGCGTCCAGGTCTTTCCAGGCCAGGAAACGTTCCAGGCGGTTGGCGTTGCTCTGCACCAGAACGTACAGGGCCGTTCCGGCCAGGGCGAAAGCCCCGCCCAGGTAAATTTTGCGCGTTCCGGCCACAAACATGACGCAGAACGCGGCCAGGGCCAGGGCTACGGAGGTGCCCATGTCCTTTTCAAAAAGAATCAGGGCAAGAGGAATGCCGAAGATAAGGCCGGGCATCACAAAACCCCACCAGAAAGAGGTGGTGCGGTCCCGGTACAGGGCCAGCCAGTTGGCCAGGGCCATCATCATGCAGAGTTTGGCGCATTCGCTGGGCTGGAACTGCATGCCGATGGTGATCCAGCGGCGTTCCCCGTTGATTTCCTTCCCGATGCCGGGCACATAGCACAGCACCAGCAGAAAACAGGCCCCTCCAAGGATCCACCAGATATACTTCCTCCATATCCGGTAGTCTATCCGGGAGAGAATCATGGCCCCCACCAGCCCGGCGCAGGCAAAGGCGGTCTGCTTGAACAGGGGTTCGTACGGGTGCTTGGTTTCCTCCGCCCACGCCGCCGTGCTGGATACCATCACCAGGCCTACGACCAGAAGGCAGATGACGAAGAACCAGACCAGAATCATGCAGACTTTGGAAGACATGGCGGCGGAAGGGCAGGAAGATGCCTACTTTTTGGGGATCATGATTTTTTGCCCGATTTTGAGACGCGCTACGTCCCGGTCATTCATCTTGTTGAATTTTTGGAGGGTACGCCAGTTCATTTTGTATTTGCGGGCGATTACGGAGAGGGTTTCCCCTTTCTTCACAATGTGGGGCACGCTTTCCGGCTCCAATTCCTCCGCGGCGGACTTTTCCGGTTCAAATTTGTCTCCTGGCCGGGCCGGAATGACGAGCGTGCTTCCGCTGACAAGGCGCTGAACTTTGGGATTGACGGCTTTCAGGTCATTGACGGCCACCTGGTTGTCACGCGCGACGCGTTCCCAGGTATCTCCCGTGCGCACGATGTGGCGCGCAGGACCTGCCACCGGGGCTGCATCCGGAATGTGTTCCTCCACCGCAGGGGCCGGCTGCCTGTTGGGGCGAGCGTCCACTACCTGTTCCGGCTGCGTGATGGTGACCGGGGCTGCGGGGGGGGCCTGGGGAACCTGGGACAGAGCGGCCGGGGG
>ERZ791607.2339-NODE-2339-length-10759-cov-1.810351_pt1 | contig 10759 bp, 8 predicted proteins | sample MGYA00509964_ERZ791607 | MGnify/ENA primary metagenome ERZ791607 (study PRJEB30046, sample SAMN00791907) | human gut metagenome | study: EMG produced TPA metagenomics assembly of the A metagenome-wide association study of gut microbiota in type 2...
GTACGGTCCGATGATCATGTTCGGCACGGGCGGCGTGTTTGTGGAAGTAATGAAAGACGTTGGTTTTGCTCTGGCCCCGCTCACCGATGCCGACGCGCACGATCTGGTGCGTTCCGTCAAAGCCTTCAAGCTTCTCGAAGGCGCCCGCGGCACCAAGCCTGCCGACATCGCGCGCGTGGAAGAAACGCTGCTGCGTCTGTCGCAATTGGTGACCGACTTCCCGATTGTGCAGGAACTCGACATCAATCCGCTGATGATTTCCAACACCACGGGCGAAGCCATCGCCGTTGACGGCCGCATCAAGCTTGCCTAAGGCAGACGAGGCATCTTGACAAAATGGGGAGACATCCTTTTGGAAGCTCCCCATTTTTTGTTCGGTTCACGTCGGGCTGAAGCTATAAGCCGGATTCTGTGCCGCAGCTTTCTTTCGAAAACCGCAGTGACGACCATTCATCTCGGACTCTGCTCACGCAGAGCCTCCAGCCACCTACCCGCAGTCTCACCGGGCCGGGTCAAAGACTGCTTACTTGGTGTTACTCCCCGTAGAGATTGCCCGTTTCACCCGAACTGAATCGGCTCGTCTCTGTTGCTCTAATCCTCGCCTTGCGGCGGACAGGCGTTACCTGCTACGGTGCCCTTCGGAGTCCGGACTTTCCTCAATGAAAACAAGTTCATTGCGGCCGTCCGCCTCACCCCAACGTGAGGCGTGAGAATTTACGCGGATTTTTTCTGTACTGCAACTTTCCGCACCCGATTCATTTCCATTGCTGGCTCTTCGAACAACAGAGACACAAAACTGTTTGCATCCGCACACACTTGTTAAGCGAAACATAGGCTTGACCTTGCTAGACTTCGCTGAATTTACAGGGATCGGCTGTATCCGGTGCCCTGTTGCTTTTATTGATTCAATGCATTGGAAAGAAAATGGGCATCAACGAGGAACTTTTTGAACGTGCTCAGCAGAGCATCCCCGGCGGCGTGAATTCTCCCGTACGCGCTTTCAAGAGCGTTGGCGGCGCACCGCGCTTTATCCGTCGCGCCAAAGGCGCCTACATGTGGGATGCCGAAGGTCGCCGCTACATCGATTACATCGGCTCCTGGGGTCCGATGATCCTCGGCCACAACCATCCGGCCGTGATTGAAGCCGTGCACGCCGCCGTCGACACGGGCCTTTCGTTTGGCGCCGTCACCGAGGGCGAAACGCTCATTGCCGAAGAAGTCATCAAGATCATGCCCAATGTCGAAGCCGTGCGCTTTGTGAGTTCCGGCACGGAGGCCGGCATGAGCGCCATTCGTCTGGCTCGCGGCTACACGGGCCGCAATAAGATCATTAAATTCGAAGGTTGCTACCACGGCCACAGCGACAGCCTGCTCGTGAAGGCCGGCTCGGGCATGCTCACATTTGGCAACCCCTCTTCGGCTGGTGTTCCGGCCGGTACGACCGAACACACGCTCGAATACAACAATCCGCAGCAGCTCGAAGACACATTCAAGCAATGGGGCGACGACATCGCCTGCGTAATCGTCGAGGCAATCGCCGGCAACATGAACATGGTTCCGGCCACGCAGGAATTCATGGACACAATGCGCCGCCTGTGCACGCAGTACGGCGCGCTCCTGATCGTCGACGAAGTGATGACGGGTTTTCGCGTAGCGCTGCACGGCGCACAGTCCCTCTACAACATCGTGCCCGACATCACCATGATGGGCAAGGTGATCGGCGGCGGCATGCCGGTGGCTGCCTTCGGCGGACGCCGCGAAGTCATGAATAAGATCGCTCCTTTGGGCCCCGTCTATCAGGCCGGCACCCTCTCGGGCAACCCTGTGGCCGTTGCCTGCGGTCTGGCCACCCTCAAGGAAATCCAGAAGCCGGGCTTCTACGAAAGCCTCTCGGAAAAGACAACCAAGCTCGTGACAGGACTTACCGCTGCGGCCAAGCAAGCCGGCGTTTCGTTCTGCGCTCGCTCTCAGGGCGGCATGATGGGGCTCTTCTTCCTTGAAAACCTGCCCAACGGCTTTAACGACGTCATGAAGGCCGATCCGGCCGTGTTTGCGAAGTTCTTCCACACGATGCTCGAAGAGGGCGTTTACCTCGCTCCTTCGATCTTCGAGGCGGGCTTTGTGTCGGCAGCTCACACCGACGAAGACATCGAAGCGACTATCGCAGCCGCCCGCAAGGCTTTTGCGGCTCTTTAATGTTCAAAGCGGTAATGAAACTCTTTCGCAGCTTAACGACGCTGCTGCTCGGCTTGACGACGGCAGCTTCCGTAGCACTGGCCGCTCCGACCGGATTGGGTACGGGTTCTGCCAGCACGGGATCTCCCTTTGCAGGCGGCGGCCAACCCAAGACGGTGACGGTGCAGCTTGTGTCGCGACAAACGGCCGGGATTCCGCGCGCGACCAACGACATCGGCATTTTGCTCAAGCACGAACCGGGCTGGCACACGTACTGGCAGTTCTCGGGTGACTCCGGTTTTGCTCCGAGTGTCGAATGGAAGTTGCCGCGCCGCTGGACCGCCGAACAAATCGGCTGGCCCACGCCGCAAAAGCACAAGCTCGGGCCCATCACCATCTTCGTGTACTCTGGCGAAGTGCTTTTGCCCTTCAATCTGGACATTCCCTGGGGAACGCCTTACGGCGGCACGTACACCCTGCGCGCCAAGGTCGACTACCTCGCTTGCAAGGAAGTCTGCATTCCGGGCACCGCCGAAGTTTCGATGAAACTTCCTGTGGAGGTGGCGGCCAAACCCGGCCCCTTTGCCGGCAAGTTTGAAAAGACGCTCAAGTCCATCCCCGAAAAGGTTGTCTCCGAACACATTTCGGCTCAGATTGAGGACGACCGCATCCGCATCGACTTTGCCCCGCTTGCGGGCAAGATCGAAAAAAAGGTGGAGTTCTTTCCTCTTACCGAAGGACTTGTCGACTTTAAGGAACTCGATCGAGCGGTGCTCAGCAAAGACCAGGTGTCGCTCTATCTTAAGGCCGCTCCTGAATATCTGGAAAGCCTCAAGACCGGCAATCCGCTGCCGTTTACCGGCGTGATCGTCGCCGACGGAGGCCCGGACAACGAAGGCTGGGCCATCGAAACGACGCTCGACATCAAGCCGGGCGAGGTGCCGTTGCCGTGGGCGCCGGAAGAAAAACCGGATTCCGCTTAAGCCGAACCGGCCACTCCAACCGCACAACTGCCCGATGCGCCGCCGAGCATGAGCACGGCGACCGCCTTGAGCTTTGCGTTCCTGGGCGGCTTGATTCTGAACCTTATGCCCTGCGTGTTTCCCGTGTTGAGCCTCAAGATCCTGCAATTGGTCGACGGCTCTCGCCGCAAGGGTGCGCTTGCTCTGCACGGCTTTGCCTTTACGGGCGGCGTGCTGCTCTCCATGGCAGCGCTCGCCGGCGCCTTGGTGATGCTTCGAAGTCTGGGATGGGCCATTGGATGGGGCTTCCAACTGCAGCAACCCTGGGTTGTGGCGATCCTGATTCTGCTCTTTAGCGCGCTAACGCTCAATTTGCTGGGCGTCTTCGAGTTCACGGCCGCCTCGCACCTTGCCGACAGCCGTGCCGTGCGCAAATTGCCGAGCACGGGCCCTCTCGGAAGCTTCTTTACGGGCGTTCTCGCCGTCGTGGTGGCCTCCCCCTGCACAGCCCCCTTTATGGGTGCGGCTCTGGGGTACGCCGTGCTGCAGGACAGCGCCGTGAGTATGCTCATCTTCCTGGCGTTGGGTTTCGGTATGGCGCTTCCGTGGCTGATTCTCACTTTGGTACCGGCCTGGATGAAGCTCTTGCCGCGTGCGGGCGCCTGGATGCTCACCTTCAAGCGCGTCATGGCCATTCCGATGGTCGCGGCTGCCTTGTGGCTCATCTGGGTGCTTTCGCGTCAAGTCACGCTCTACGGGCTTCTCACCGTGCTCTTTGCCATGGGGTCGGTCACCGGTCTGTTGTGGGCCGTAGGCAGAGAACAGTACGGCCGCGGCCGTTCGCAGGTACTCAAGGGCGTCTGCGCGCTTGTGACCGTCGGATGCATGGTTCTGTTGTGTCTTGGCAACTTCGATCGTCGCATCAACACCGAAGCGGTGATGGCATCCGATCAATGGCAGCCTTGGAGCGAAGAGGCGGTCAATTCGGCCATCGCCCGCGGTCAGCCCGTTGTGGTCGACTTCACGGCCGCCTGGTGCGTGACTTGTCAGTTCAATAAAGCCACGGCACTGCGCACCGAGGCTGCCACGACCGAACTCACGCGTCTCAATTACGCGCGATTCGAAGCCGACTGGACGAACCGCGACAGCAACATCACCGAAATGCTCAATAAGTTCGGCCGTACGGGCGTGCCGCTCTATCTGCTCTACAAGATAGACGGTACGGCCACGGTTTTGCCGGAACTTCTCACTGAGTCGTCCTTTATTGCGGCATTGAAGGAAAACGTCGGCGAAAAACCGGCAAAGAATGAAGAAACCAAGAAGGACGCGCCTTAAAAGGACTCTGACTTCCGGTGTTTCCAAACGGCAGACGTTTTAGCGGCGTCTGCCGTTTTTTCTGCGGAACAGATTCAGGAGGTTTTCTGACGGGCGAACTCTTCGGCTTCCTGCTTTGCTTCCATGCGCTTAGTGGCCACAGCTGCCGACATGCCGGCAAGCAAAATAAGCGTCATACCGAAAAGCGACAGCGGATCGACCGACTCGTCAAAAAGTGTGACGCCGAAAATGACCGAAAACGGCACGGCCGAAAAACCCAGACAGGAGGAAAGAAGCATATTGCCGTAGGCGTAGGAGCGCGTGGTGCAAATCTGCCCGAGCGTGGCAAAAAGGCCCATGCCGAGAAGCCCTGCTATGCCAGTGAGATTGGGCACATGAAAGCCAGTCGTCGCCACGGTGCCCACCGCGGCAAACACCATGCCGAGAATGCAGAAATAAAACACGATGCGATAGCTCGGCTCGTTCAGGCGCCCCATCTGTTTCATCTGCCAGTAGGCAGCCAGATCAATGAGCGCCACGCCCAAGCAAATCAACGCGGGGATAAATTCATCGGTACCAAGCCCCGGTTTCATCACCAGACAAATGCCGATAAAGCCCGTGACAATAGCCAACACCACCGCCCACGGCGCTCTTTCACCCTTGCATTTGGCAAGAATGATGAAGTTCAAAGCCATGAATAGCGGCGTCGTGTAAATAAGCGTCATGCAGGTGCCGAAATGCATCTTCGACAAGGCATAAAACCACAGCGCAACGCTCGTGACACCCAACAAAGATCGGACGATATGGTGCCGGAAGTGTTCCGTCTTGAGCGTGCCGCCGCTGCCTGCCACCACAAACGCAATGAAGATGGCGCCGAAAAGCGAACGGTAAAACACGAGTTCAAAGGAGCCCAGATCCTCCGTGCAGAATTTCACGAAGGCGCCCATGATGGAAAAGCAGGCCGCAGCCGCAATCGCCCATAAAGACTGTTTCATCGTGCCGCGCTCCCTTTTCGTTGATCATCCCAAAGAGCCTGCGCTCCGCCCTGGGCACACCACTGCAGTACGGCCTGAGAAAAGATCCGATCGCCGTCGAGTCGTTTTCCGTTCATCATCACCACCACACTCCAACGACGGGCGTTGATGTCGGTCACGTACCCCGCAATTGAACGCACATCTCGAATGAGGCCCGTCTTGACGTGGGCGCTGCCCACCGCCATACCTCTCTTTTTCATCGTGCCGTCAAAGCCCGCCAAAGGAAGCGAAGCCATAAATTCGGGCATCACATAGGAACGAAAACCGTAGTTGAGCACTCGCCCCATCGTTTCTGCCGTGATTCTGGTTTTGCGCGACAGGCCCGAACCGTTGTCGATAAAAGTGCCTGAAGGTACTTCGCCTGCAGCCTTAACAAGCCACCGATCCGTCACGGCCCGGCTGCGCGTCAATGTGGCAGGCTTTGCCGTACCGACGGGGTCGGTCTGAGACAACGTTAAAAACACGTGACGAGCCATTGTGTTGTTGGAATACTTGTTGATCAAGGAAACAATCGTTGGCAACGGCTGTGACTGAATTTCAGCCAGACGCACGCCGCTTTGGGCAAGAGCTCGTCCTTCTCTGACAACTCCTGTCCAAGCAATTCCAACCGAGCGCAGAATCGGCTTTAAAAGGCGCGTGAGATAGTCGTCTGCCTCCCAACGCGACACATGCAAAGCTTTGACGCCGCAAGATGCGGGCAAATCGCCCTTAAAGCGCACGCCTTTGTCCGAATACGAGGCCTTGACCTTGCTTTTCCAATCGCCACAGGCACCTTTACTCAGAGCAATGCGCTTGGGTACGGAAAAGCCTTCGAGCACAGGCAACGACGTGACGCGCGCCCACTTGCCGTTTTCTTCCGGTTCAAGCGTGATGGAGACGGCCTTGAGGTTGACGAGCGCCGCATCGGCCGCCACGTTGTAGGAACGATCGGCTGCGCCGTCAAAGGCGCCCTGATCAACCGGCTTTTCGCCAAAGGCCGAGCGATCGACCGTGATGTCGCCGATGATGCGCTTGACACCCGTCTGACGCAGTTGTTCCACAAGCAGCCACACCTGCTCGATCATCAGATGAGGATCCCCCGAACCGATGAGCGACACGGAACGCACAGCTCCCGCCTTGTCAGGCAACGTCTGCGCTCGAATCTGCGTTTTCCAGGTGAAATCGGGCTTGAGAAGATCAAGACCGGCAAGCGTTGTCACCACTTTGACGGAGCTTGCGGGCTGCATCAGACGATCGGTGCGATGCGCGACGACAGGAGCGTTGATGCCTGCGGGCGACACCCACACGGCAACTTCGTCAAGAGACACGGACGTACGCGCCAGCGCTTCTTCAAGCGCCGACGGCAACTGCGCCCATCCGGGGAACGACAGGAAAAGCGCCCCCAAAGCGGCACTCAATTTGAGAACTGCTGAATTCGGCATGATTCGCGCCCGATACGGACGCCCTCCCTTTCCGGCTGCAGTTTGTCTTTATGTCAAGGCTTGCGCCCCTTGTCGCCGGAATTGAGCAATTGTATCGGTTACGGCGGCCTATCGGAATGAACGAACGTTCAATTTTGACTTTTCCAGCGCGGAGCAATGTTTTCGCCTTCGTTTGATTTGCGCGGCGTCTTGGCAAGCAAAACAACCGTTGCAAGCACCATCACCACGCCGATGCCCTCGATGAGCCCAACATCTAGCCCCATCACCAGCACCGACAGCAGGTAAGCCGATACCGGTTCGCCCAGACTCAGGATGCTGGCAATCACCGGGGAAATCAGGCGCAGGGCCGTCATGTAGAGGCAAAAAGCCATCAGGGTGCCAAAAAACACCACATGAAAAAGCAACGCTGCGGTCATCCAATCAAAGCGCGAGAAGTCGAAGGTCGCAGGCAAAAAGAAAGACGCGACGACCGCCATCAATCCGCCGAAAAGCATGGCGCTTCCCATCACGGGCATCACCGCCACGCGCTTGAGGAGCTGCCGAGGCTGTACGAAATAGCCCGCCGTCATGACAGCGCAGATGATGGCCCAGGTAAGCCCCGTCAGATTGAATTGGGAAACATCGAACTCGCCCTTGGTAACAATGAGCGTCACGCCCACCGCAGCGAGCAGAAAACAGATCACCATCCGGGGCGACGGTTTCGATCGGTTCACGATCATTTCCCAAAGCGCCACCCACAGTGGAACGGTGGTCAGCACAATGGCCGCCGCACCGGCATTGGAATAGTGAATGGCGAGCATGAAGGCAAACTGCCCGCCATAAATAAAGACGGCGCCGAAAAGTACGTCGCGAAAGTTCGTCCAGCTAGTGAAGATTTTGACGATCTCATTGCGAGCGGTGATGCAGCACCACAAAAGAAGCAATCCGCCTGAACTACACAGGCGCACGATCACGAGCGCGCCGGCGTTGACCACGCCGTTTGCCATGACCGCCTGCGCGGCAACAGCCATCGAGCCCCAGAAAATGGCCGCGCAGAGCGTGAAGATCACGCCCTTGGGAAATGAACCGATGTTTCGGACTGCGTTCAGCATACTTTTATCGTGTCGATCGGACCGCTCTCAATCTATCGCAGGTCGGAAGTATGAACAAGTAGCGCAATCTTGTTTTGCCTTCGTTTCAGCTCGATGACAAAACTGTCAAAAAAACTTCAGAAAAAATTTTTGCTTCGGGGCTTGAAATGCTGTTGCCCCATCCCCATATGGGGTTCTAGCAGCGGGCTTGGAGCCCGCTAAGAAATGATTTCATTGCTGAAAGGCCGCGCTAGTGCGGCCTTTCAATGGTTATTCAAATTTGGAGTGAAAACAAAATGCAGATCCGTCCGTTACACGACCGCGTGATTGTGAAGCGCCTTGAAGCCGAACGCACGACCGCTAGCGGCATTGTCCTTCCGGACACCGCCGGTGAAAAGCCCGATCAGGGCGAAGTCCTCGCTGTGGGTCCCGGCAAGCGCGACGAAGCCGGCAAGCTCCTCCCGATGGACGTGAAGGTCGGTGACCGTGTTCTGTTCGGCAAGTACGCCGGTCAGACCGTCAAGGTAAACGGTGAAGAACTCCTCGTGATGCGCGAAGAAGACATCATGGGCGTTCTCGAATAATCGGTATCGGTTTGATTTCATTGAAGAATTTTTAACGGAGATAAAAACAAATGGCTGCAAAGCAAGTTCTCTTCGGTGATGACGCCCGCGTGCGCATGGTCCGCGGCATCAACACGCTCGCCAACGCTGTGAAGGTGACTCTGGGCCCGAAGGGCCGCAATGTGGTGCTCGAACGCGCCTTCGGCGGTCCGCTCGTGACCAAGGACGGCGTGACGGTTGCCAAGGAAATCGATCTCAAGGACAAGTTTGAGAACATGGGCGCCCAGATGGTGCGCGAAGTGGCCTCCAAGACCAACGACAACGCCGGTGACGGTACGACCACCGCCACGGTTCTCGCTCAGGCCATCGTTTGCGAAGGCATGAAGTACGTTGCCGCCGGCATGAACCCGATGGATCTTAAGCGCGGCATCGACAAGGCCGTGGCCGCCGCCATCGAAGAACTGCGCAAGATCTCCCGTCCGACCACCACTTCCAAGGAAGTTGCTCAGGTCGGCGCCATCTCCGCTAACTCCGATCAGGAAATCGGCGACATCATCTCCCAGGCCATGGACAAAGTCGGCAAGGAAGGCGTGATCACGATCGAAGACGGCAAGAGCCTCAACAACGAACTCGAAGTCGTTGAAGGCATGCAGTTCGACCGCGGCTATCTGTCGCCCTACTTCATTAACACGCCGGAACGTCAGGCTGCCGTGCTCGACAATCCCTTCATCCTGATCCACGACAAGAAGGTGAGCAACATCCGTGAACTCCTGCCGGTTCTCGAACAGGTTGCCAAGACCTCTCGTCCGCTGTTGATCATCGCAGAAGACGTTGACGGTGAAGCTCTCGCCACCCTCGTGGTGAACTCCATCCGCGGCATCCTCAAGGTTGTGGCTGTCAAGGCTCCGGGCTTCGGCGACCGCCGCAAGGCCATGTGCGAAGACATCGCTGTGCTCACGGGCGCAACGGTCATCTCGTCTGACCTCGGCCTCACGCTCGAAAAGGCAACTCTCGAACAGTTGGGTTCTGCCAAGCGCGTTGAAGTCACCAAGGAAGCCACGACGATCATTGACGGCGCCGGCGACGCTCAGGCTATCGAAGGCCGTGTCACCCAGATCCGTCAGCAGATCGAAGCCGCTACGAGCGACTACGATCGTGAAAAGCTTCAGGAACGCGTTGCCAAGCTCGCTGGCGGTGTAGCCCTCGTTAAGGTCGGTGCCGCTACCGAAGTCGAAATGAAGGAAAAGAAGGCTCGCGTGGAAGATGCCCTGCACGCTACGCGCGCTGCCGTGGAAGAAGGCATCGTCCCGGGCGGCGGTGTGGCTCTCGTGCGCACCAAGTTCGCCATCAAGGACCTCAAGGGTGACAACGACGAACAGAACGCCGGCATCAAGATCGTTCTGCGCGCCATGGAAGAACCGATGCGCCAGATCGTGTCCAACTGCGGTGAAGAACCCAGCGTGGTCGTCAACAAGGTTGCCGGCGGTGAAGGCAACTTCGGCTACAACGCTCAGACGGGCGAATACGGCGACATGGTTGCCATGGGCGTTCTCGACCCGACCAAGGTCACCCGTACCGCTCTGCAGAACGCTGCCAGCGTGGCCGGTCTGATCCTTACGACCGACTGCATGGTCGCCGACATCCCTGAAGACAAGCCGGCTGTGCCCCCGATGGGCGGCATGGGCGGCATGGACGGCATGATGTAATTCATCGCCTGACCGCTTAGGTCTTTAAGGCATTGAGCCGCTTGCTGTAAAGCAGGCGGCTCTTCTTTTAGGTTCACGTCTTAGATCCGACGAAAAATCTCTAACCTTCCGTTGTTTGTCGGTCGTGATAAAGACAACTTAAGATCATACATACGAACATGTATGTATCACCATTCCTTTTTAACATCAGTTTATACATACACTTAACATCAATGTCTTTATAATTTAGCATCATGATGCTAACCGTCTGTATCTTAGCGTCACTTTTCCGTCTGTTGATTCTTTGCCATGAACACCGACAATCTCTCTTTCCCGCAATTTCCTTCCAGAGAATCGTTAACGATCGAATTCAAGAGTGATCCTAAAAGCGGCCTGCCGGACAAGGTTGTGGTTGAGACCGTCGTTGGACTGGCAAACGCTGAAGGAGGAACGCTTTACGTCGGCATCAATGATGACGGCATCGTGTCGGGTGTACGAACACCCAGGTGGCGCGATCCGGACCTTGCCGCCGCAT
>ERZ791607.2340-NODE-2340-length-10755-cov-2.872804_pt1 | contig 10755 bp, 7 predicted proteins | sample MGYA00509964_ERZ791607 | MGnify/ENA primary metagenome ERZ791607 (study PRJEB30046, sample SAMN00791907) | human gut metagenome | study: EMG produced TPA metagenomics assembly of the A metagenome-wide association study of gut microbiota in type 2...
GAACATGGATACGCAGTACAACACCTTGCAGATCGGCGCCGACCGTTGGTACAACAACTTCTACTACGGCATTTCCGCGAGCATCTCCGATGGCAACGGTGATCTCGATAACGGCTCAGTCGACAACCGCAACTACAACATCGGTATCTACGGCGGTTGGCTGGCCGACAACGGCCAATACATCGACTTCGTCATCAAGCGTCATCGCTTGCAGACCGAAGGTGCGTTGTCGACCTCGTCGGGCACGCGCAACAGTTTTGACTATTACAACTGGGCAACGTCTCTGTCCTTGGAATACGGTTGGCGCTTCAATTGCCCCAATACCGGATTCTGGGTTGAGCCGCAAGCCGAGTTCATGTACGGTCAGTTTGAAAAGACGAGCTTCTCTACCTCTCAGGATGTGAAGGTTGAGCAGGACACGATTAAGAGCATGATCGGGCGTCTGGGTGTTTCTCTCGGCTACACATTCGCGGAAAACAGAGGTTCAGCCTACTTCAAGGCTTCCGTATTGCACGACTGGAAGGGCGAGACCAATGTGACGCTGGCTGCGCAGGGCTCTGATCGCAGCTATGAGGACGATCTTGGCGGAACCTGGGGTGAATTTGCTCTGGGCGGCACCTACAACATCACCGATCGGTTCTCGGCATACGGCGACATTCTCACGACGACCGGATCTCCCGTCCGCTCGCCTTGGGAGGTTAGCGTAGGCGTACGCTGGACGTTCTGAGGAATGTTTGACCTGGGCGGTTGATGCCGTCCCAATAGAAAAAGCCGGCCTCTCTCATCAAATAAAGGGAGACACCGGCTTTCGTTGGCTTCGATGCTTGCGAATCGGGCTTCCTGATACAAGTATCCCCGAATCAGGAAGCCTCTTATCCGAATCTCATCAGCCCAAAGGAACAATCACAAGACGCGGCTTGACCGCTTCGGTGCCGGCCATGCCGAATTCCTTCTTAAGCCACTTGAAGTCCTTGGTTTCGGCCTTCGGGTACTTGGCGCGGAGCTCTTCGATCGGGCCGAATTCCAAAGCACCGCACGTGCAGTTTTGCACGCAGGCGGGCTGCTGGCCTTTGGCCAGACGAGAAGCGCAACCGTCGCACTTGTACATCTTCTTTTCGGCCTGAGAGAAGCTCGGCGCTTCAAACGGACAAGCCTTCAGGCAGGCGCCGCATCCGATGCACTTGGCATGATCCTGAATGACTAGGCCGTCCGGATCCTGCTTGTAGGCATGAACCGGACAAACCTTCACGCAGACCGGATCTTCGCAATGGTTGCACGACATGGTCAAGAACGCTGCCGTGTGGACGTTTTCATAACGCTTGCGAAGCCAAACACCGTCGGGGAGAGCCTTTTCTTCTTTGCAGGCAATCACGCACGCTCCACAACCGTTGCAGCGAGCGGCGTTGAATACAAATCCATATTTCTTCATTTTTAAGCCTTTCGCACATTGACGAGCGTGGAGTTGATCGTTGTGGCGGTACCAAGCACCTCAATGGTGTCGTTGGTAAGCACGGAACTCGAATTGAATCCGTCCTTATCCTGCCACCAGCCGTTTTCAAGGGCCACTGCGCCGCTGATGATGCCGTCACCCACAACAGCGCGAGCCTTGTGTTCGCCGCGATCGTTGTAGACGATGACCATATCGCCGTCGGCGATCTTGCGCGCGGCTGCATCCTTCTTATTCATGATCACCGTAGGTGCGTCGGCAAAGACTTCCTTGAGCCAGGCGTTATCCTGATGACTCGTGTGAATGTTGCGAATCACCTTGCGCTGCACCGCCTGAAGCGGATACTTCTTGGCAAGTTCGGGATTGCCTTTGGGCGACTCCTTGGCTCGAATAAACGTGAGAACAGGACTGAAGCCTTTCTTGAGCCAGTCTTCGATGTAGATCTGGCCTTTCTTCGTCGGCGTGCGGAAGACGCCGCCCTCAAACGGAACCCACGGGCCCTTAACAGGGCAAACGGGGTGCTTTTTGACCTCTGCGAGGGTGATGCCGGAAGGCTTGAGCACATTTTCGGCCATCTGCTCGGGTGTCAGATCGAAGGCCTTGCCGCAGCCCAGACGCTTGGCAAGCTGAGCGATGATCCAGTAGTCGGGCTTGGCTTCGCCTTCGGGCTTGACGGCTTCATCGGACCACTGAACAAAGTGGTTGCGGGTGCCGGCCATAAGCGTCTTGTACTCGAAAATCGTCGTGCAGGGCAGGACGATATCGGCGTACTTGGCCGTCGGCGTCATCAGATTGTCGGCGACAACGACGAACGGAACGCTCTTGATGGCTTCGATCACCTTGTTGGCGTTGGGCCACTGGCCGATCGGAGCGCAGGTCTGCGAATACCAGACGTTGATCTTGTGCGGCTTATGGGCAAGGAGGTATTCACCGAGCTTAGCCGTCGGGATGCCCGGAACCTTTGCTGGCTTCTTGGCAGGAGCAGGGATGGGTGCGCCGAACTTGGCCATTTGCGTGACGCCGCCCGCGTCGCACACACCCGTGCCCTTGCGACCGATGTTGCCGGTGAGAAGCGCGAGATAGAAATGAGCCGCAGCTGCGTAGGTGCCGTTTTCAACGCGCTGGAAGGAGCCCATGTTGTCGACAATCATCGATGCGCCGCTCTTGGCGTAATCGCGCGCAAGCTGCCGCACGATTGCAGCCGGAACGCGCGTTTCTTCTTCGACGCGCTTAAGCGTCCAAGGACGTGCTTCGTCAAGCAGAATCGTCAAGGCGGTACGAACGCCGCGCGGAACCGAAAGTCCCTTGACGTCGAGTGCCGGATCGATGTTTGCTGTGTCGTGACGAACAACCTTCTTGCTCTTTAAGTCGAAAACCATGCAGGAAGCGGGATCCTTTGCGTTTTCAAGCAGCAGGTTGCCGTCGGCGTCAACGAGGAAGGGGGCTCCGGTGTGAGCCTTCAGGAAAGCCGTATCCAGTAGTTTTTCTTCTTCAAAGATGCGGATCATGCCCAGGGCCAGAATGGGGTCGGTACCGGGAACGATCGGAATCCAGGCGTCGGCACGCATGGCCGTTTCATTGCGGCGGGGATCGATGACGACGATCTTGGCGCCGTTTTCCTTGGCCTTTAGGTAGCGAGGCCAGTAGGCCTGCATGGTGACGAGCGGATTGTTGCCCCAGCAGACAATGTATTTGGAGTCGGCAATGGTGTCGCGCGTGTCGACATAGCGGAAGCCCACCATGGCATTCATGGCGGCCGTGACAGCCGAGCAGCAAAGACTGCCGTTTTGGAAGGTCACGCCGCCCAGGTGGGCGCCGAGCGACTTCATTGTGGAATTGGCAAAGCTATCCATGTTGCCCGAAGCCGAGGTCATCAGGATGCTCTTGGAGCCGTCCGTGTCGATGGCTTTTTTCATCTGAGCGGCGACTTCGTCAAGTGCTTCGTCCCAGCTGATTGCCTTGAATTTGCCTTCGCCTCGCTTGCCGACGCGCTTAAGCGGAGTACGAATTCGGTTTTCGGCGTAGACCCACTTGATGCGGGAAAGACCGCGTGCGCAGCCTTTGCCTTCATGGGCATTGTCCGATTCGATACGGACAATCTTGCCGTCCTTGACGTACGCCTTGAGATAGCAGTGCAGGCACTCCATCGAGCAGGTTGCGTGGAATGCTTTCAGGGCCGCTTCGTCCTGCCCGACCAACGCAGCGCATGCCGGCTGCATGGCGGCAATGCCGCAAGCGCCGCCCGCCGTGAAGAGATCGCGGCGGGAAATTGTCATTGTTGTTTTGTCTGTCATCGGAAATTTCTCCTGAGTCGTCGCAGACAACCATTGCGGTTGCTGTACTAAAAGAAATTCTCCGATCGGCCAAAAGAAATGCCTAAAAATAAATTGCTTGAGAGGGAAATTGAATTTGATGAAAAAGGCTTAGGGATTTTCTGTTTCGTTGAAGTCCAAGTGAGCCTGTCTCCATTGCCGCGGTGTCATTTCGAAGCGCTCCTTAAAAGCTCGGCAGAAATGTGCCGTTGATGCAAATCCGTTTGTCTTCGCTATTTCTTGAATTGAGGCGTGCGCCATATGCTCTTCGGTGAGCTGCACGCTGGCGCGCGTCAAACGAATTTCTTTAAGTCTGTCCATTACCGTGGTTCCGGTTTGAGCAAAAAGCTTGGCAAGATAACGCGTGCTCACGCCGACTTTTTGAGCGATCTTTTCCCTTGTTAGGCCCGGCTCATTGAAGTAATGGTGCATCACATCGACGGCGCAGGCTCGGACAAAGTCGTCATGCCGCTGCAGTCCTGCATGATGCAGACGTGTGAACTCCGCGAGTACGGGCCGCAAAAAACGAAAAGCGCCGTCGCACATATCGGCCACGTCGCGCGCGTCCACAAGGGTCAGTTTGTCTGCAAGAACTCCCAAAACGGCCGAGAACGTGTTCTGCACTTCGCTATCTAAATTGAAACCCGTGCCGTAAAAGGATGCCGAGCGAAAGCCAGCATGCGTGTAAAAGTAGCTCTCTGAAACCAGAATGCTTACGAAACAAGCGGGCTTTTTCGTCAGCACCGTCATGTTCATGTGCGGATCGAAGATTAAAAAATCTCCGTGCTTGAAATGACGTGTTTCTCCGCGCTGCGTCAGGGCCAGCGTTCCCTTCAGTACGCCCACGATCAGCACATGCTGTTCCAATCGAGCGTTACGAGGAAAAACGCCGGAGATCGACCCGGACGATAAAGTCGTTCGAATCAAATGGCCGATGGATGTTTTCGTGTGAACGAGCTCGAACTCAAATGAATCTCCGGGACCAGCATGGGTGCAAACCGGGTCAAGTTCAACACCGACGGAAAGGAGACGACCTATAAACTGACGAAAGTTTGCGGTTTTCGTGAGCTCGCGGCTGCTTCGGAAAATTTGAGTTTGCTGCTTGGGCGGTAGTTTTGTCGACATGCCGGGTTTGACAAAATTGACTTAAAAAGTCTTGGTATTTGATCAAAACGGAACCGAAACGTCAAATATCTGTCATAAAACGTTTGAGAAAAAGCAAAACTTCACCGGGTCTGAAAATACACAAAGCAACCGGAAAATTCGCATGACCACAGCGGTATCCAAACGAGGGCGTGTCTGAATTGAGGTTGAGCGACAGACCGAACACCACCGACGGTTCGAAGCCATTCGCGAATGGTGCGTACGTCGGCGTACGGTGGCGCATGACTGTTCGCATTCGGCCGGCGAAGTGAAGAAGCGATTGGGTGATCGCTCCACGAAGACAAGACTCTGTCGGGTCGTTTTGTTGCGCGGGTAAGAGACTTTTGGAAACCGGACAAACGTGATCGGAAGACTCAGAACTTCCACACCAGATTCGCGCTCCCCCAGCCGCCGTTGACTCCGCCACCGAATTGCGCGCCTGCGGTCAACGAAGCGCTAAAGGATTCGGTCAATCTTCCTTCAAGCGAAACTGACAAGCTTGCCGTGTCGCGGGCTTGTTCGGCATCGTCGGCCGCAAAGGTTACATCGCGCCAATCCACAAACGAAGCACTCGCGTCTCCTGCATCGGGCAGGAATTCATGATGCCAGAGCGCGGCGGCGGTCAACGCCAATTCGGGCACGCCGGCGGATTCGTAGGGCAGTTCAAAGTGAGCCAGCAAACCGAGTGCCGATCGCAGCGATTGATAGGTTTCCGAATGAACGTAGAGCGCCGATCCGTTGCCGCTCGATTCGGTGACGTCCGGCCGATGCATGAAGGCGTAGTCAAAGCGAGCTGTGGGGCCGACGGATAAACCGGGTGCAATACCGAAGAACATTTCAGCGCCGAAAACCAGATTGCCGCCCCAAGCCGTCCAATCGCTTGAAGCCCGATCGCGCCAGCTGCCGAAAGCCGCACCGCGATCGAGGTCCGCATTTTCGATCGATATCTGTACCAGACCGAAAATGTTTGAGCCGGGCAGAGCATCGGGTGCGTAGCGAAGGTGGGCACCCGCAACGAACGATTCGGCTTTCAGTTGACTGCGGTCGCTGCCGTGGAAAACGTCCTCGCGCTTAATCGCCGCAACGTGACCGCTTAAAAGAAGCGTTCCGCTGTCGATGTGCCGGCTTTGTTGCAATCCCGCAAGTACGCCTGCGTAGCTCGACCGCATGTCAAGCCGCCCGTCCTGTAGGTATCCGCCCAACGGAACTGCAAAGGCAACAGTTCCATCGGGGTCTGCCGATCCGGATGCTGCGAGGGCAGACGAACCGTCAAGCAGCGCGTCCGAAACACGACGAAAGGCATTGAGCGAAGCGGCGCCAACTCGAGAAAAGACTTCGGGCGTAAGCGATTCGTAGGCGGATTGAAGGTCGCTGCCGTCAGCATCGGAAAAGTCGAGCGCGGCAACGAGGTTCCGCATGCCGCCTTTTGCTTCGGTTGCATGCCGATCGAAGGCTGCTGCCACTTTGCGCGCTTCGTCGGTATGCGCAAACCGGCTGTAGGCATCGGATTCACGCGAAGTGACGACGGTAAGCTTTTGGGAGTCCGCGTCGTATGTTGCGTTCATTGAAAGTGTGGGGGAAGCGACTTGAAGCGCCTGCGATTCACCGGGTTTTGCAATCGAGATCGATTCGTGGGTAGTCGAAACGGTACCGTCATCGTTTTTTTGCACAGTGGAGACGGCTTGGGAAAAATCAACCGTAACGGACGTGCCGAAGTAGCTTTCCGTCGGAGCGATGTCCGCGGTAAAGAGCGCTTCTTTACCGTCCACTTTTGAAGCCGTGCCTTCGATCACGATTCGATCGGTGTTCCCCGAGCCGTCGAATTCGAGTGCCAGACGCCCGTCGGTGCCTTCCACGTAGTCTCCTTGAATGTAGATCCTGCCGATGCTGTTACCCGGCGCCAACGTTCCGTTGTTGGTAAACGTATCGACTTTGTAAAGGGCGTTGCCTGAAAGAACGGCGCCGTTGTCGACGGCTACATTTTTGATGTCGGCGACGCCGTTAAACGAAAGGCGGCCGCCGCAGACATTCATCACGATGGACGCTTTTTGCGTGTCGCCAGTTTCCGAATCGACGCCGGCAAAGATGCGGCCTTCGTAGTGCATGGCAAAGGCGGAATCGGCTTCGTAGTCGTCGACGGTCACGTCGCCATCGGCATGCTTGACGCCGAAATTTAGAGTTGTGAGATAGCTGTCAGGATCGGCATCCTCGGGCAGAACAACGGATTCGTCCTCCGGATTCCAGTAGGAGAGGATATCGCCCGTCAGATGTGCGCCTTGCAGGAAATTGATTTGTTCGACATAGGCGTTGTCGGAAATGTAGATCGCAGCCAAGCCGCCCGCGAGAGTCCCTGCAACGTCGAAGTTTTTCACAAGCGCGCCGTCCAGGCCGAGTCTTTCGTTTTCCGCTCGCCTTTCATCTTCGGTTTCGCAATAACGGTCGTTGAAGATGAAGCTGCCTCGTTCTTCGATGTTGTTGCCCAAGAGGTTGCCGCCGAAATCAAAGCGCACTGCAGTGCCGAGTGCGCCAAGCGCTTGAATCGTGCCTTTGTGTTCGACAAAGTGGTCTTTGCCGTAGGAAACAAGAACACCGTATCCTTCAACGCCGTCTGCCGAGATCAGAGTGTCGCCATCCGTACGCAGGACGTTGCCGGTGCCTTCAAGGCGAATGCCTATGCCGTAGGCGCCGGTCGTGAGGATGTCTGCGGCCTGCGTTACATCGTTGTAGCTACCGTAAACATGCAGCCCGATTCCCCACGCATTGTCGTTGGCTTCACCCCAAATCCAACCGTCGCCCGATTCGTTGCGCGCGTAGTAGGGATTGGTGTTCACGAAAACGCGGCGAGCGGTTTCCGATTCTCCGCTGTGGTAAATCGAGTATCCGAACCAATTGCGACGATCGAGCTTAAATCCTAGGTCCTGCATAACCGCAAGCTCGGCTTCCATCGGTACGCTCCAGTTTCGCCAGTTTTGATGGCTCAACAGACTGTTTTGCAGCTCAACGTGGCTTAGCTCGGGAAAAAGCGCATACAGATCTTCGCTGCTGTTCTCGGGATCCAGCAAATAAGTAATCTCCCAGCCGACAACGGGCAGGCCCGGCACCCGTACGGAGCTTAGGTTGTTCGGAAAGGAAAGCTCGGCGCCGTCGAGTACGTCGCTCACGTGTTTGCCCGTAAAGTAGATGCCGCTAGCGCCGTTAAGGGCTCCATCCGCATCGATCGGGATGTTGAATTCATCATGGCTGCCCGTAGCCTCCCAACTGATCGTCATGCCGGCTTTGGCGGAATCGCCGTCGACGTCGCGCAAGCCTTCGGTCCAGGCGGTTACGCTGTCGTCAAAGCGCGTACTGATCATTGTGTACTCAGTTCCCGTACCGTCGGCGACAATTGTGTTTGAGAGCGTAGCGTTGCTCATGTTGAAGGACCCGATGCCTAAGGCATGCGCCATTTCATGAACAAGCGTGGCCGTCAGGTTGATGGCGCCGCCGTCTTGCGAGAGCAGATGGAGAGAACCCGAGGCCCAATCGCCGCCCGGGTTACGGGGACTGTCGATCGTGATGACGGCGTGCGAATCTCCGGCTGATGCGGAAAAGTTATTTTCGGTTATGAGCGCAGAAAGAAGCGTGTTGTCGTCGACTCCGGTCGGAAGGCTGGTTGCGGACGCGTTGATATCGTCAGGGTCAGTCTTTGTAGCGATAAGATCAATGACGGCCGGGGACGTATTTTGAAGGCCGTCCTCAAGTAGACTGCCCCAATACTCGAGCCCCGAAGTAATAAGCTGCCGCTCCCGGTCGGTGAGAACAGCGCTGGCGGTCACCGGCTCGCCCCACTTATCGGTGCTCTCGCCGATGTCGAACACTCTCAGGACGACAAACGGGCGGCCGTTCGGAGTGTTGATGGTTACTTCTTCGGCGGCAGGAACAGCTGCCGACGCAAGAAGCGTCAAAGCGGCGAAGGTGTACGAGAAAGGACGTTGCATAACCGGAACCGAAAAAGTTCTCCCGGGCAAAGCGCGGAACAGTCGGGAGAACCAAAGGCCGTGCGGCTGCGCGGCAGTTCATCGGAACAATGATACACACGGGCCTTGAAGGCGAGACGAGAAAGTTTTGCGTGGTCGGCAGGGAGAGAGGTATATGTTCGGGAATCCGTGGGCCGTTGGTCGCCAAGCGTGCGATCTGCGTTCGACGAAATCTTTTTTGTGCGGATAAGCACTTTCAAACTCCGAAATTGTCTGCACTATTCGCGGCACCAAGTCTGCATGTCTTGGTTAGTTCAAAATCGGCCTAAACAGGTTCTCACAGATCCGGTTGGGTTTCTCATGTTTGCGCGCCCGATTTTGTTCCCGTCATCTCATCTCACGCCACGTTAAACTGCCGGTTTGCAGTGCATCGTTGCATGTTGCGTCAACAGCCTTATAAAAAGTGGAGATGCCCATGACCTCGGTCTATCCGGATCCCAACCGAATCATCGCCAACGAATACGGTACGACGCGTTTTCTTAAAAACGTCATCAAGGCGCCCAACATCGAAGTCGGCGACTTCACCTACTACGACGACGCAGACGATCCGACCAAGTTCGAAGAGCGCAATGTTCTTTTCAACTACCCAATCTTCGGCGACAAGCTCATCATCGGCCGCTACTGCATGATCGCTCAAGGCGTGCAGTTCATCATGGGTGCGGCCAACCACCGGATGTCGAGCATCTCGACGTATCCGTTCAACGTGATGGGCGGTGTTTGGCGAGAGCGCACGAAGCCGCATCTCGACGAACTACCTCGCCACGGCGACATCGAGATCGGCAACGATGTCTGGATCGGCCGCGAGGCCAAGATCATGCCGGGCGTCAAGATCGGCGACGGCGCCATCATCGGTGCGTATTCGGTTGTGGCAAAGAATGTGCCGGCTTATACGATCGCCGTTGGAAATCCCGTGCAACTAAAGCGCAAGCGGTTTGACGACGAGATGATCGAGCTCTTGGAAGAGCTCGCCTGGTGGAACCTAAAGGCCGAGGAACGAGCACCCAATTCACCAAAACAGAGTGGTTACTCCGTCAAAAGCCCCGAGAAATCGGGGCAAAATTTTACTCCTGAAGTGGGCGTATATAATTATATACACCCACTAGGCGATGCGAAAAATGGACCAGACGAAGGAGTGGTCGATCAAAATCCGCCGCGTCACAATTACTGACAAGAAAACTGGAACCAAGTACATCGAAGAGCACCAATCAATACGACCCGATCAAGAAGTACAATCGCGTGATTTCGAGTCGGAGAGTCGGTGAGAAAATTCGGAAAAACTCTACCGAGGTGGTCCGTTGTCGTCCGAAAAAGAAATCGTCGTCCGCTTCGTCCGAGTTGGAGGCCGTACGGGTTCGCTCCGGCGCGACCGATTTGCTGTCCTACGTAGGAAAGATTTCAGGCATTGACGCTGCGGTGCGGGCCGCCTACCCCAACGGTGGCACCGGGGAGAAACTTCTTTCCGTTGCGCAGTACCTCGTTGCGTCGGGGGAGACGGTTCACAACATCGAAGCATGGCAGTGCGAGCACGATCTTCCGTATGAGGAAGGGCTTTCCGAAGACGCCTGCTACAACCTCTTTGAGGAGCTCGGTCTGAACGAGTCAGGCTGCTCAAGTCGGTTCCGCCGACAAGCGTGCCTCCATCGCTTTTGACACCACCTCGCACTCCGTCTATGCTGATGGCCTGAAACCCTTTGCGCGTCAAGGATTCAATAAGGACGGAGACGGACTGGACATCTACAAAATCGTCTCCTTCTTCTCCTTGGATTCCGGCCTGCCCGTTTCGTTTGAAATCCAACCCGGGAACATCTCCGACGTCAGCACCTTATTCAATGCTCTC
>ERZ791607.2341-NODE-2341-length-10753-cov-3.384371_pt1 | contig 10753 bp, 9 predicted proteins | sample MGYA00509964_ERZ791607 | MGnify/ENA primary metagenome ERZ791607 (study PRJEB30046, sample SAMN00791907) | human gut metagenome | study: EMG produced TPA metagenomics assembly of the A metagenome-wide association study of gut microbiota in type 2...
TGAGGCTACTTCCTCCATCGACACCCGCACCGAGGCTCTGGTACAGCGCGGCATGGACGGCCTGATGTACGGCCGCACCAGCTTCGTCATCGCCCACCGCCTCTCCACTGTCCGCAACGCAGACTGCATCGTGGTCCTGGAGCAGGGCCGCATCATCGAGCGCGGCAGCCATGACGAGCTGATTGCCAAGAAGGGCAAGTATTACCAGCTCTACACCGGCAATCTGGCCGAGAACTAAGCGTACTACCACAAAAGCCGCCGTGCAGCTTTTCACAGCTGTACAGCGGCTTTTCTTGTGTTTCGTCGAATTTTATGGTATCCTGTAGGTGTCGGCCTTCCGACTCCATTAAATGGGGAAGGGGGTGAAAAACCTATGGAGACATTCTTTTCCTTCATTCTGTCCGTCGCAGCCAATGTAGTTGCTCACTGCATTGACAAGTGGCTTGACGAACAGCTTAAGGCCGGTAAGCACTAACCCCTGGTAAGCAAAACGCCCCGCGGTATTCGCAGTACCGTGGGGCGTTTTGCTGCTCATTGGTGAAAACCTATGAAGCAATATCTTCCTTCATTGCTTTTATTATATGCACTCTCAGCAAAAAAGTCAAGCACTTCGCAATTTTATCGATCCAAATCGTGCTTCTTACAGAATTTTCTGCTCACCCAGTACATCCCGGCCCAGATGGCGATGGCGAGAATGAGATACACCGGATTTTTCAGCGAGCTGACCAGCGACTGGCCGAAGAGAGCCATCATGGCCACCATAACGGCCTTGCCCGCCAGAAGGGTGAGCAGATAGCGCTTCTCGTCAAAGTCCGAGATGCCGAAGGCCAGATGCAGGAACGACGTGGGCGTGAAGGGCAGGACCGCCAGCATGAAGAGGGTGGCGGTGTCCACATGGCTGACCCACTGCTGGGCCTTTTTCAGCTGTTCGGAGCGAGAGGCCAGCTTCCAGAAAAAGCGCTTGACCACCCGCCGCCAGAATAAAAACACCACCGTGCCGCCTGCGGCCACACCGAGCCAGCTGTAGACGAAGCCGAGAAATCCGCCGTGGGCCGCGATATTGAGGGCCACGATGGCGATGAGGGGCAGCGGCGGAAAAATGGATTCCACCATCGCCAGCAGGATAGGGACCAACGGCCCCAGCCCTTCAAAGCCCTCTAACAATGCCTCCCAGAATTCCAGCGTACCCAGCTGGTGGAGCCCGTCGATGAGCATCGTTTCCATCGTGCTCGTACCATCCCTTTCGTTTCTGCCTGATGTTCCTTCTTAGTATATCCAGCATCTATGACCGGGATATGAACAAAATCTGAGCTTTTTTGCCTTATTCTTCCTGTCTCTCCTTACAATACGAAACAGCGTTGTTCTTTCCTGCACGCTATTTTATTCTTCTGCCTCAGAAGATGTGCCGGGCGGCCTCTGCTTCGGCAGCCTGCCGTTCGGCCTTGAGGCGCTGACGCTCCAGATACTGGGCTTTCTGCTTCTTCCAGCGGACCAGGCTTGCATCGTCCGGCATCTGGACGCAGCGGGCGAAGGCCCAGTGCAGGCCGTCCCGGCGCGACATCCGGTATTTCTGGAACACGCCCCGGCCTGCCTCGCCGCCCCGGCCCTTACAGACGGGACACTGGGACAGCGTATACCAGCCGCTGCTCCCTTTTTTCAGCCAGACGTCATCCGGCTGCAGGGCCGTGCCGCAGACCGGGCAGGCCATCGTGCCGATGACGGGGTCCAGCTTCCACATAGACTGGTCCAGATAGCCCCGGAAGACCCTGAAATCCCGGTAGTCGCCCGGCGTGGGGCAAAGGCTCTGGCGCAGGGTGTCCTCCTCGCTGGGGTAAGCGGCCAGTCCGGCCCGCAGGTCGAGCATACGGCAGAGGTCGGCGGTATAGAGGGTGTCGGACAGAGCGTCGTGGAAGGGGCGTTCCAGCGGGATGCCCATCCGGGTGACGACATTTTCCAGCTTCATCCCCTCGCCTTCCTTGCGGGGGTACTCCCGCAGAAAGAGCTGCTGCAGGTCGTACCAGACCGTCGGGCGGCTCTCGTCGAGATTGCAGAGGAAAAGGTTCTGCTTGAGCACCGGCACGTCATCCATGCCCCACTCGGCGAACTCGGCGTCCGGGCCGCACCACTTCATAAAGCGGCGGAGGCCCTGGATGATGGGTTCGCCCTTGTCCAGGTCCTCCTGCGTCAGACCGGTGACTTTGGCGATGTGGTGCTGCAGGCAGCGGAAGATGCGGGGACGCAGGTGGATGGAGAAGGTATCCAGCACGTTGGCGTCCTCGTCGATCTTGACAGCACCGATCTCAATGATCTCCCCCCGGAACGTCTGCTGGACACCGTGATAATTAAAGATAAACGGCTGATAGCCGATGTTCCACTCCAAATCGAATAAAACTAAATTGCGCGGCATTTGCGTCTGGTATCCTTTCAAAAAATGAACTTCTCAATGGCCTCAGCCACGCCGTCGTGGTTGTTGTCGGCGACGGTCACATAGTCCGCCGCCTCCTTGACGGGGGGCTCTGCATTCTGCATGGCCACACCCACGCCGGCAAAGCGTATCATAGAGCAGTCATTGAGGCCGTCGCCGCAGGCCATGAGGTTGTCGCGGGTCAGCCCCCTGCTTTCCAGCAGACTGCCGAGGCTCACGTCCTTGGCGACCCCCAGCGGCACAGCCTCGATGAAGAAGGGGCTGGACGGGTAGAGGTCGATCTCGCCCGCAAACTGTTTCCGGCCTGCCTCCAGCACCTCGCCGCGGCGGGCGGGGTCGAGGGTAATGAGCATCTTGCAGATGGGATAATCCACATAGGCGGCGAGGTCCTCCACCTTCTGCATGGGCAGCTTGCAGGTAAAGCACTCCTTCAGCGCCCACTTGTCCTCGGGGCTTTCGGTGACGACGCCCTGCTTATTATAGGTAATGATGACCACGCCCTGCTCCCTGGCGAAGGCACAGAGCTGCGGCACATACTTTGCATCCAGCTGCTTGCGGTAGAGCGTCTCGCCGGTGGCACAGTCGATGATGGCACCGCCGTTATACGAGAGGATGCAGCCGCCCTTTTTATCCAGTCCCAGCTCCTTTGCCAGCGGCATGACGCCTGCCGTGGGACGGCCCGAGGCCAGCACGATGGTCACGCCTTTGGCAGCAGCTGCGTCCAGCGCTGCGCGGGTGGCGGGGGTGACGACCTTCTGGTCATTGGTCAGGGTGCCGTCGAGGTCGAGCGCCAGCACACGAATATCTTTCTTTTCCATATCCAGCCTCACTTATTTTTACAGGCCGGAACGTCCCGGCCCTGTCGATTTTATCGCATACCTTTTTATTGTACAATGAATGCACCTCTCAGCGCAAGACTCTTTGTTATATTTCTTCGGCACCTTGGAGTTTGTTCGAAAATACAAACTGTAGTTTGTACCAAAAAACACGTAAAGATAGGCATTTCTAACTACTTATCGTAAAATGTTAGCAGATATAAACATCGTCAAAATCCCTTGAATTTTCCAAAAACCGCGTTATAATAACGGCAGAAACACTTATCCCATGCCCTTTGGGGTACATGAGGGAATACGATAAAAAGGAAGGTATACTACTATGTTCGATATGAAAAAGATCGCTCTGTTCGCTGCCGGCACCCTGTTCGGTTCCGCTGGTTTCAAGCTGCTGTCCAGCAGCGATGCCAAGAAGGTCTACACCCAGACCACCGCTGCTGTCCTGCGCATGAAGGACTCCACCATGGAGACCGTCAGCAAGGTCCAGGAGCAGGCCGGTGACATCCTCGAGGATGCAAAGGCCATCAACGAGGCCCGCGCTGCCAAGGCTGAGGCTGAGGTCATCGAGGACGCTGCTGAGGCAGAGACCGCCGAAACCAACGAGTAATTTTGCAGTCTCTGAGCCGCCTGCGGGCGGCTCTTTTTATGGTTATTTTTTGCAATACGCAGAGGATATTCTGATATGAAATGTACTATTCTTCATGAGAGCCGCGGCCGCCTGCGGGTACACGTCTGCAATGTGCGGATGACCCTGCACCGGGCCGATGTGCTGGAAGCCTATCTGAACCACCACGACGCTGTGAGCAAGGCCAAGGTCTACGAGCGGACGGGCGATGTGGTGGTGTATTACACCGGCTCCCGCAAGGACGCCGTCGCCGCTCTGAGCACCTACCGTTTCGATGACCCCGAGCTGGACGCACTGGTCACCAGCGCCGACAGCCGCCGCATCAATCAGGAATATCAGGAAAAGATGTATAACCTCCTGGCAGGCCGGGTGCTGCGCGAACTGTTCCTGCCCGCCCCGCTCAACGCCGCCTACACCGTGTTCCGCTCCATCAAGTTCCTCTGGAAGGGTGTGTGCTGTCTGTGGCGCCGCAAACTGGAAGTCGAGGTGCTGGATGCTTTGAGCATCGGCGTTTCCATCCTGCGGGGCGATTTCGCCACCGCAGGCTCCGTCATGTTCCTGCTCAACGTCGGCTCCCTGCTGGAGGAGTGGACCCGCAAGAAGAGCCTCGACGACCTGGCCCGCAGCATGGCCCTGAATGTCGATAAGGTCTGGGTCCGCGCACAGGGTACCGAAGTGCTCATGCCGCTCACCAAGGTCCACCCCGGCGATGAGATCGTCGTCCGCTCCGGCAACATGATCCCGCTGGACGGCACCGTCATCGAGGGCGAAGCTATGGTCAACCAGGCCGCTCTGACCGGCGAGTCCATGCCGGTGCGCAAGACCATCGGTGCCACCGTCTACGCCGGCACTGTGGTGGAAGAGGGCGAGTGCGTCCTGACCACCAAGGCCGAGGGCGGCGCAAACCGCTACGACAAGATCGTGGCCATGATCGAGGAATCCGAGAAGCTGAAGTCCAGCACCGAGAACCGTGCGCTGGCTCTGGCCGATCGTCTGGTCCCCTGGTGCCTCGGTGCTACCGTCGTCACCTACGCCCTGACCCGGAACGCCACCCGCGCCATCTCCTGCCTGATGGTCGATTTCTCCTGCGCCCTCAAGCTCTCCATGCCGCTGGCCGTTCTTTCTGCCATGCGCGAGTGCGGCGCAAGCCATATCACCGTCAAGGGCGGCAAGTACCTCGAGACCCTGTCCAAGGCCGACACCATCGTCTTCGACAAGACCGGCACCCTGACCCGCGCTACCCCCAAGGTGGTCAAGGTCGTCCCCTTCTCCGGCTGCAGCGAGAGCGAAGTTTTGCAGCTGGCCGCCTGCCTCGAGGAGCACTTCCCCCACTCGATGGCCAATGCTGTCGTCCGGGAGGCCAAAGAGCGCGGCATCTCCCACGAAGAGATGCACTCCGAGGTAGAGTATATCGTGGCCCACGGCATCGCCAGCCGCGTCAGCGGTGAGCGGGTCGTCATCGGCAGCCACCACTTCGTCTTTGAGGACGAGCACTGCACCATCCCCGAGGACGAGCGCGAGAAGTTCGATAACCTCGAGCCGGAGTACTCTCACCTCTATCTGGCCGCTTCGGGCCGTCTGGCCGGTGTCATCTGCATCGCCGACCCGCTGCGTCCGGAAGCTTCCCGCGTGCTGCGCGCTCTGCGCGGCCTCGGCATCACCAACACCGTCATGATGACCGGTGACAGCGAGCGCACCGCCGCCGCCATCGCAAAGCAGGTGGGTGTGGACCAGTTCTTCGCCGAAGTCCTGCCCGAGGACAAGGCTGCTTTCGTCCAGAAGGCCAAGAGCGAGGGCCACACCGTCGTGATGATCGGCGACGGCATCAACGACTCCCCTGCCCTCTCTGCCGCTGATGTCGGCATCGCCATCAACTCCGGCGCTGCCATCGCCCGCGAGATCGCAGACGTGACCATCAAGGCCGACAGCCTCGAGGAGCTGGTCGTCCTCAAGACCATCGCCAACTCCCTGCAGCGCCGTGTCAGCGCCAACTACCGCTTTGTGCTGACCTTCAACTCTGCCCTCATCGCGCTGGGGGCAATGGGCATCCTGCAGCCTGCGTCTTCTGCCATGCTGCACAACCTCTCCACCATCGGCATCAGCCTCAAGAGCATGACCAACCTCATCCCCGAGGAAAAGGCTCAGAAGGCTCTGGCAGAAAAGAACTAAGTCCCATCAGATACAAAAATACCGGCTGTGCTTAAAACACAGCCGGTATTTTTATATCTGAATATTACTCAAGGCCGATCTGCTGGGCGTACTCTTCCAGCAGTTCCCGTTCGAGGAAGGGGGTCTTGACGCCCTCACGGTCACGGTAGGTCTCATGGCCCTTGCCGATGACGGCGATGAGGTCGCCCTCCTGTGCGTGGTCCACAGCATAATGCAGGGCGTCGAGGCGGTCGGGGATCTCCACGAACTTTGCGTCCGGGTTGCCCTTGTTCATGCCCACGCGGATGTCGGCGAGGATGTCTTCCACCTTCTCAAAGCGGTTGTTGTCCTCGGTGAGGATGGAGAAATCGGCCATCCTGGCACAAATTTCGCCCATGCCGTAGCGGCGCAGCTTGGAGCGGTTGCCGCCGCAGCCGAACACCACCACGAGGCGGTGGGGGTCGTAGGCCCGCAGGGTCGTGAGCAGGCTCTCGGTGGAGACTTCGTTGTGGGCGTAGTCCAGCAGGATGGTGAACTTCCTGCTGATGGGGACCAGCTCCACGCGGCCCTTGACCACACAGCGGCCCAGACCTTCGTGGATGGCCTCATCGGGCAGGCCCAGCACCTTGCCCACAGCGAGAGCGGCCAGCGCATTGTAGACGCTGAACTCGCCGGGCATATTCACCTTGACGTCCATATCGTCCTTGCCGGAGACATGGAACTGGACGCCGAGGAAGTCATGGGTGCGGAGCAGCTGATAAGTACCGGCGCGGTAGTCGGCCTTCTCGCTGCAGCCGTAGGTCACCAGCTTGCAGGTGTGGCCTTCCAGCAGGGCTTCAGTGTTCTCGTCGTCGATGTTCACGACGCCGGTGGTGCAGCGCTTGAAGAGCTGACCCTTCCAGCTGCGGTATTCTTCAAAGGTCTTGTGCTCGCCGGGGCCGATGTGGTCGGGCGAGAGGTTGGTGAAGACGCCGATGTCGTAATGGATGCCCGCCACGCGGTCCATCATGAGGCCCTGGCTGGACACTTCCATCAGCGCCGTGTCGCAGCCGGCGTCCAGAAACTCCCGGAAAGTCTTCTGCAGCTCATAGCTCTCAGGGGTGGTGTTGGCCGTCTCCTGATGGTGGCCGAGGAAGTAGATGCCGTTGGTGCCGATCATGCCCACTTTGCGGCCTGCGGCTTCCAGCACGCTCTTTATCATGTGGGTGGTAGTAGTCTTGCCCTTGGTGCCGGTGACGCCGATCATGGTCATCTGGCGGGCAGGGTTGCCGAAGAGGTTGGCGCTCATCAACGCCATGGCATAGCGGCTGCTCTCCACCTTGACCACGGTCACCCCGGGCAGGGTAGAAAGGTCGATATCGTGCTGGATGACCAGCGCGCTGATTCCCTTGGCGGCGCAGTCGGCGGCAAACGTGTGGCTGTCCCGTTGGGTGCCCACGATACACACGAACAAAAGCCCCGGGGCAGCCTTGCGGCTGTCGTAGATGATATCTGCGATCTCAGTATCCAGACTGCCCTGCACAAGGGTAAAGGGCACGCCTTCCATCAGTTGTTCCAGCTTCATACAGTCTCCTCCAAAGAGCTTCTTTACATGGGGTTTTCTTCTTCGTTGGCCGTCATGCGGTCAGGGTGGGTCAGGGGCAGCTGCTCGGTGTCCGCGTCAGCCGCCGGTTCGGTGGTGTCGGCAGTATCCGTGCTTTCTGCACTGTCGGTGCTGTCGGCGGTGTCCTCTGCCGGGGCGGGTTCCTCAGCCTTGGGCGGCACCACATAGCCGGAGGGCAGGGTGGGCTCGCCCTGTGCAAAATAGATCTTGCGTGTGCTGCTGGCGCTGGTATGGCTGAAATCCAGCCGCCCGGTGTCGGTGGGGCCGCAGCCCTTGCCGTCGGCGTTGGTCAGTACATAGCGGGCGCGGTCCAGCTTATAATCCAGATCGTTCAGCGTCCCCAGCAGCACGCTGATGCGGTCCTGATACAAAAAGGCGATCTGCTCGGTGTCTGCAAATTCAATGCGGGTCACGTCGCTCCGCATGCCGTACTCGTCCAGCTTGGTCTGCAGGGTCGCCAGCGCGCTCATCTTTGCGTCGGTCTCGTCCACCACGCCGGATGCACTGCGGTCGGATGCGGCACTGGTGCTGGCCGTGGCTGTTGTCACACTCCTGCGCCGGGGCAGCTTTACGCTCGGACTCGACGAATCCTATTACCGGAATTGATTGTAAAAACTGTTCGAAAGTGTTGTGAATGACGTAAAAAGGTTTAAATTTGTGCTGAAAAGTCACACCTTATTACGATTATCGCGAGATGAAAACAACACTTCTGACGGCTTTGGCCGCCGCTGCCCTTGCGGCAGGCTGCTCAAAGTCCGACACAGGTACGCCTTGTGTGAAAATCGCGCCGACGATCCAGACCCGTGTTACGGGATTGCATTTCGATACCGGCGACCGTATCGGTCTGACGATCTCCAAGGGGAGTGCCCCGTACGCCGAGAACGTGCCGATGACCTACGACGGCACGGCTTTTACGGCGTCCGGGCTGTCGTGGTACAACGACCTGAATGAAAAGTCCGTATTGACGGCCTATTATCCCTATGCCGAAGGCGGAAGACCCGACGAATTCACCGTCTCCTCGGACCAGACGCAGGGCAACGGGTCGTCCGACCTGTTGGCGGCCGTGAAAACCGACGTTACGCCCGTTTCGGCGCCTGTCGGCATGATTTTTTACCATGTGATGTCGCAGCTGACGATCGTGATCTCCAACAGTTCGAGTGCGGCGGTGACCGGAGTCAGCGTCGGCGGACTCGTTCCGACGGCCGAGATCGACTATTCGGCGCCGAAGGCGGCGGCTAAAAGCGGTGTCGCCGCTGCGGAGGTCAAAGCCTGCGAGGTGAAGCCCGGCGCTACCTATCGCGCGATTCTGGTGCCCCAGCAGGCTGCCCTGACCGTCACGGTCACCACGGACGACGGCAGGAGCCACACTAAAACCCTCTCTTCGGCACAGCTCGAAAGCGGGAAACGCTACGACATGTCGGTCGTTGTGACCAATATCGACATCGACGTGGAACTGAGCGGCGAAGTCGTCGACTGGGGCGACGGCGGTTCGCTCGATGGTAGCGGCGAAGGGGGCGGCGGTGATGGCGGCGGTGGTGAGGGCGGCGGCGAGGGTGGTGACCCCGGGACGCTTTCCTACGGGGGTGTGGACTACCCCACCGCGACGATCGGCGGACGGGTTTGGATGACCCGGAACCTGCGTTACCTGCCTGACGGTGCCCAGATCGGAACCGGTATCTGGTACCCTTGCCGCGGTACGGCGGGATCGAACGACGCCGAATATGTCGCGGAACGGGGGTTGCTTTACAGCTTCACAACGGCCCTGGGCGGTGCGACGGCTGCATCCGGCACCCCGGTGCAGGGGATTTGTCCGCCGGGCTGGCATGTCCCCACGGGCGCCGAGATCGAGCAGATGATCGCCAGCCCCGAATACGATGCGTCCCTGCTCCGTAGCGCCGGGATGTGGAATTCGGATGCAGGTCTGTATGTTGCGGAAAAGAAGGGGTACCTGATGAGCTGTACCTCGGAAGATAACGGCGCAATGTATAAGGCCTTGCTTTATTCGTCTGACGGTATCGTAGCCGGGCTTGCTCCGTTTCCGGCCGGAAACGGTGTCTCGCTGCGCTGCGTGAAGGATATATAGCCGTAGCCGAGGATGCGGCAACGGAACGATCCCCGGTCTCGGATGAGCCGGGGATCGTCTTTTTACGGTGGGTTTGCCCGCTGCGGCAGGCCGCCGTGCGGTTTTCCTCGGGGCTGCGGTGAGCACAGGCCATTGCGTGATGACCTTTTGGTGGCGCAGCGAATGCGTGTCCCACCCCGCAGGAGCCCAGTGCCCGCGTCGTGTCAGTTGTCGCGGTTCAGGAAGAAAATCGGGATGTTGGCCAGGAACACGTCCTTTCCCCGGAGCCGGTCGCGTTTGGCGAGCAGTTCGCTCAGCTGGATGTCGCCGATGACGTAGTTGCTGTCTTCGCTGGTGTACTGTTCGTGCACCTTCGTAAAATTCAGGATGCCGTGCACGTCGGTCTCCTTGTACCGCACGTAGACCTTCAGCGTGATGTCCGTCGTGTAGTCGGGCTTCTGCATGTAGTTCTGCTTCTTGTACTCGTAGCGGTAGTTGTTCAGGCGGGCCATGATGTCGCTCAGGATCGACGATGCCGTGGGCAGGCTCCCGGCGCCCTTGCCGAACATGAACTGCCGGTCGTAGCACTCGCCGCGGATCACCACGCCGTTGTACTCGTCGTCGACGCTGTAGATATACTTGGCGGGCGTCACGAACTCCGGCATGACGAACATCGTGAAGTGTTCGTCGCTCACCTTCACGACCTGCGCCACCAGTTTGATTTTCACGTTCTTCTCGCGGGCGTACTGGATGTCCGCATCGTGAATCGTCGAAATGCCGTACGTGAAGATGCGCTCCGGCGCGACATAGGTGCCCAGTGCGTGTACCGTGATGATTACCAGTTTGAACAGCGAATCGTAGCCTCCGATGTCGAACGACGGGTCGCTTTCGGCGAAGCCGAGCGCCTGCGCCTGCGCCAGGGCGCTGTCGTAACTCTCGGCGTGGTCGAAGACGCGCGAGAGGATGTAGTTCGACGAGCCGTTCAGAATGCCCTTGACCTCCAGCAGCAGGTCGTTGTCGTAGTACTCCTCGAGGTTGCGGATCACGGGGATCGAGC
>ERZ791607.2346-NODE-2346-length-10721-cov-9.369211_pt1 | contig 10721 bp, 9 predicted proteins | sample MGYA00509964_ERZ791607 | MGnify/ENA primary metagenome ERZ791607 (study PRJEB30046, sample SAMN00791907) | human gut metagenome | study: EMG produced TPA metagenomics assembly of the A metagenome-wide association study of gut microbiota in type 2...
ACATCTCTTTTATTGATTGAACATATCCTTGTGGTAGAAGTTGAGGATATCTATTACCATCTTCCTGGCCTGAACGGCAGGACTGTCCGGATTGAGCTCGATGGCATACTGGTAGTTGTCCAGTGCCTGCTTCCAATCTCCTTTCTTTCGGTAGGCATTTCCCCGTAAATAGTAAAGAGTATCTTTCTCTTTTTCGACAGAACTGTCCTGGAGAAGCTGGTCCAATTGCTTAATCGCTGTGTCCACATCCCCCTGATTGATAAGCTCTTTTAGGTTGTCTATTTGCTCCATTTCTTTTCGTCTTTCGGGATTCTGAAACGCAAAGATAGTTTTTATTTATGTAAACAGGGCAAATGAGGACGGAAATTTGCAACGTTTTGAGTTTATTGCATATTGTATAGTAGAGGTGGAATTTGCCTTTTTCTTGACATATCCGTAACTTTATTAATCAAAAAACGATATGAATCAGGAGTTATTATTGTTTTTGGAGTTGTAGTTTATTCATTATTTATATCCATGTCTAATCACTTTATATGGTTGAACTATTGTCAACAATATTCTGTGGCTTATCGAAATTAAGATAAATAGCCTTGCCTAAAAAGTCGTCAAAAGAGGGTGCTATATACTTAATAGAAGCTATATCTAAATCTCCTAAATCTACCCTATATATACTATTGTTTGGCAGGTGGAAAATATATCCAATATCACCATCCATGCCAAATGCTAAATACTCTTTTTGAAGATATTTGTGTATTCCATAGTCATTATTGTAAGCAACAATATCTTCAATAGCCCATATATAGATGTAGTTATCTCCTAATTTACCCTCGCCACCATTGCTCCATAACAGAAATCTTTTGTACTGATAGGGCAAGGTTGTATTTAGAAGTTTTTCTACGTCTTCAATAGACGCTGTATTTGCACCATTCTTTATTATACCATTTACTTTCTATTACTTCCATATTGATTTTGTTGTACTACTGTTAATGTGTTTCAGCTAACTGCTGTTTCCTCGTTTATTTTTTTATTTTGATAAATGTTAATCTCAGACGGATCATTTCTTTTAGGACAATTTACCCGTTTGTTACTGATATTATTTCGCTTGCTATTATTTTTCTTTGTTGCTTATTTATGTCCGAAGAGCAGTGGATGCAATTCATGGCATCCACTGCATATAGTTTTGTAGTATGCTTGGAAAGCGGTACACCTATTCTTTTTAATACTGGTTTAATCACTTCATAAATGATACTTATATCTGCATTACTGGTGATTCCCTGCTTTTTAACAAAATCTATTATGCAGTTCAATCTGCATATATATTCTTTATACTCCACATATTGATTTTCTTTTAAGATATAGTGCAATATGATTTTACTTTGCTTTTCGCAGATTCTTGCCGCTTGCTGTATCGATTGGCACATAAAATCTTTTTCTTCTTTTGTGGTAGTTTGAAACCACAAATCATTCTTACCCAATATTTCACCTATTCGTAAGTAACAATCCTGTGGCAATAATATAGGTGAATACATCGCCCATGTATATGACAATGCTGTATAAAATGAAACAGTTTTTCTTCTGTCTTGATACAAAGAAGAAGACTCAATACCTACACAGACTATTAAGCCATTATCCATTTCTTTATAAAAGACTTTATTGCGGTCTTTATTGTATGGCAATGGCAAATAGCCCATTGATAGCAGTTGATTATTTATAAAATCATTCTTTTTCATTTTATTATTGCACTATCGGTAATGGTTTGCGGCTTGCTGCCGTTTATGTGGTACAGGTGCTTGTTAGTAGCATCATTCCATTTTATACATTTTTTTCTCCCAACCTTTTAATTCTTGAAGAACAGGTTTAGGATTTTGTAATATCTGATTAAGAAATTCTATAAAGTTGGGTGCTAATACTTCTGTTTCAGGCGTTTCGTAATCAAAGAGAAGGATTTCACCTTCTTTATTCTCATCATCTGTCAATTTAAGAGCTATCACGCCATAATCAGAATATCGACCTATTGCAAAATACCCTTTGTTAAGAATTTCTTCTTGCAGTTCCTCATTATTTTCAATTAAGATTTTATTCCATGAATGAATGGGCTTTGGATATAGACGAACATCTAAATCCCAAAATATTTCATAAAAGTGTTTGTATTTCAAGTAGATCTTATATGAAAGCGGAAGAATAACATTTAATTTACTTTCTAATTTGGAAATATCCTCGTCTGAAATTTGATTATCTATCGCTTTCCATACATGGTCTTTTTCCGTAATAATGTCCACCATATAATTAGTATGTTCCGGTTGAGTGACATATATCTTAACCGATTTCCCTTGTGGTATAATATTATCAAATGTGTCCTGCATTTCAGGCTCTATGTGTTCTTCATAAGAAGGGACATACATAAGATATTCTCTGTGTTCTTGCACAAAGCCCCAACATTCATCTACATATTTTCTTATTACTTCTTCCATATTTATTTTTTCTAAATATTTTTTCACTCCGTTCTTGTCTATTTGATTACAATATTGGAGAATTTTACGCTGTACACTTCAACTCTTTATTCTGATCTTTCACATACATTCTGAAAATTCACCAATAACACTTGTATTACATATAACTTTTAGACGATATATCCTTCACTGATACTTCTTCTGCTTTCATTAACTAGTTCCATTTTTTGTTTCATACCTTGAAACGAATGGTTTCCCGTAGTGAAACAGTTTGTTTCTCGGTGTGAAACGAATCGTTTCACCCTTTGAAACTTTTAGTTTCTAGCGCTTGAAACAAAAAGTTTCAGCAGGCTAGAAACTAGTTAGAACGCAGCTTTACCAATTATACTCATCCGTGTAACTGTCAAAGACCGGTTCTTCGGTGATACCTTTCCGGTGAAAAAGTTGGCGGATATAGTTTTGATCTGCGGGGCTTAGGAAGCGTTCTTCGCGATAAAAGCGATAGTAAAGCGTTTTTCCGAAATGTCCGATCAGTTGTTGCTTGATATTTGTTCCGTCCTTATAAGGTACGTTGTCCAGCAGGTGGCTGATACCCCATGCCACATGTATCTTTTCTGCGTTTTGGAAGTGGGGACAGTCAATGCCGGTGGCCGGAATACACATTGGGTTTACGATGCTGATGTAGGACGTGTCAGCGGTAGTGAGAAGTGCAGCCACCCGACGCAGGCAGTTACAAGCTTTCGGACATTGCTCGTTGTAGCAGCGGGCGTAGTTGAAAGGGACTGTTTTGTTTTTTAATTTATTGTCGTTCATTTTATATTGTATATTACATACATAATTGACAAAGGTAGTGCTTTTATTGTGGAAAGGTACAGTTTGAAAAAGAAAAAACGTGAAAGGATGGGTGAAGGGAACACCCTTCACCCATAAACTGCTTATAGATAGGATAATACAAGGAAAAGTGAAGGGTGAAGAGATTGTTCATTATAACTCTTCGCATACCCGCATTTCCATACCTTTATATACCACTACAATCTTGTGTAGTTGCGTGGAGCCAATAGCTTGTTTCACCGTGTCCGTGTCGGCATAGCGGTTGGCCTGGGCGATGGCTTCCTGACGCAATTCCTCCACACGGTTTTCAGAATCGCGATATTTGGCGTACTTCAACTCAACGATGTAGCTGTGCTTCATGTCAGAATATATGTCCAACATGGGACAGAGGAAAATATCGACGTAACCCGCTTGTGTATCTTGCTCGGAGATAGGACGGTAGAAGCGGTTTTGCGCAGTCATGGCCAAGGTGAAGCCGTGAACGAAGAATTCGCCCTTTTGCTTGTCACGCTGGGATGCATAACGTTTCAGGCAGTCGGCAATGTAACCGAAATAGGCTTGCCAATTGCCATCATAGGCGAGTTGACTTGAAAGTTCGCTCTTTTCGTAGCTGCTGAAATTCAAGTCTGCGTCGTTATAGGTATTCAGCAAATAAGTGTAGAGCTGCTCTTGAACCACCAGGTTCGGAATGGTCAGTTTGGTCTTGCCTTTATCTATTCCGCTAATGGTCAACATTCCGAAATAGTATAGCAGGCTTATAAAATTGTCAGGATTGGTGATGTTGACAGCAGGGAAACCTTTCTTCAGTTCGCCAGTGATATAACCTTGACTCACTAAAGTTTGAATGACGGAAGCATCGTGTGCAAACTCCTTATCCTTTCGAATGAGCATACGCAGCTTTTCATAGTCGATACGTATATTATCTTCTATCATTTCTCGTGGCGCTTTGCCGTTATCTATGTAATTCTTCACGAAGTAGAGCACCATGTTGGAGTTGTACATGGTAGTTTCACCGTAACAATCCTGCGCGAAGCAATAATTGTCGTACCATGGTTTCATTATTTCTATCAGTTCGTCAACAGTATGGCGGAAAGGACTGTTCGTTGAATAATAAGTCAGCATTTCGCGCACTTCTTCTTCGGTGAACCCCATCATTTGGTTAAATTGGGGGGTAAGTGAGTAGTTCGTGCCGATGTTGAAGCCACTCGTCAGGTCATCCATCGTTACGGGGCTTACGCCGGTGATGAAACAACGCTCTATGCTGGAATAAGTTCCTGCCTTCACCTTATTGAAGAAAGCACGCAGATAACCTTCGCCATGCGTTTCATCAGTGTAGCGGTGCAAGCTTTCCGCATCGGAAAGGATGGCGTTGGTGAAGTGGTCGTATTCGTCGATGAAGAGATACATTTTCTGTCCGGCACGTTCGCACTCCGAAACCAAATAGTCCAGTTGGTTGACAGCCCCGTCCTTTTCGTCCAATCGTTCTCTGATACCTTGTGGCAGGAGGTCGGAATAGACTTCACAGAAGAAGTCGAAGCGGATTTGGCAATGTGCATCCAGTCCTTTTCGATAATCGTTCAGTTCGCCGGTGATACCTGAAAAGTTGAGGTAAAGCACCAGATAGCTGTTGCGGTTTGCTGTGGGATGCTTCCCAATGTAGAGGTCGCCGAATAAGTCGTTGAACTTATCGCGGGTACGCACATCGTAGTAGTGTTGCAGTACGTTCAGCGTGAGGCTTTTGCCGAAGCGGCGGGGACGGATGAAGAAAAAGAACCGGTCTGCCTGCTCTATCATAGGAATGAAGCGGGTTTTGTCTACATAATAATAGTCTTCGCGGCGGATGACTGCGAAGTTCATCATACCGTAAGGTAAACGCTTTCTGTTGGGTACTATATATTCCATTGGATCCATCTTCTGTCCTCCTGCTGATTTCTTATTTAACAACTTGCTTCTTTAGCGTTAACGACACAAAGATAGTAAAAGTTCTTGTTGGGTACGAGGCATCCTCAAAAAAGTATTGGAAAAACTCATTCACACAAAGAACTGCAGCCCTGACAAAGCTATTCTGAAACAGCAGTGAAGTGGCGGAAATAATTCTCGAGGTTAGCTTGTATATATTGAAAGATACTGTATTTTTGTGCAGAACTAAAAAAAGAACAGACTATGTTGGACATTATTTTGATTGTAATTAGTGCCCTTTGTATGATAGCCGGGTTAGCAGGTTGTATTCTGCCGTTTCTTCCCGGTCCGCCTATTGCTTATGTGGGGTTGGTCATTCTGCACTTCACGGATAAGGTACAATATTCTACGACACAATTAATCGTATGGTTATTGATTGTAGCTGTTTTGCAGGTATTGGATTATTTCACTCCGATGCTGGGAAGTAAATATAGTGGCGGTAGTAAATGGGGTAATTGGGGATGTATCATAGGAACTCTTGTCGGTCTTCTTTTCTTGCCTTGGGGCATTATTCTCGGTCCGTTTCTAGGGGCGGTGATTGGTGAACTATTAGGAAATAAAGAGTTCTCGCAGGCACTCAAATCAGGTGTGGGCTCTTTACTCGGATTTATATTCGGAACTTTACTGAAGTTCGTTGTCTGCGGTTATTTTTGCTATCAATTTATCATAGGTCTTATTCGGTAACCTATTTGATGTTGTAAAACATTCGTAAGAATAACCTATCTATTGCCTTTACATAGAGTACTAAATCGATGTGTGTTCGTCTTTATTGAAGTAGCACATTGAGGTAGTACCATGAAAAAGACTTTTATTTATCTTTCTTTTATCATTTTCTTGGGGTGGTTTCCCTCGCTTTTTGCGGGAGAAATTTATGTATCCCTGCAGGGGAATGATAAGAATCCCGGGACAAAGGAAGCTCCGTTTTATACATTAAACCGGGCAATCAAGCAGGCTCGTGAATGGCGTAGACTGAATCGGCCGGAAGTAGCCGGAGGAATTTATATTCGTTTGGAAGAGGGTGTTTATGCCCAGCGCAATTCTCTGTTTCTTCGTCCGGAAGATAGTGGGACACCCGATTCTCCAACGGTGATTTGTGCAGTAGATGGTGCTCACCCTGTAATTAGTGGTGGAGTTGCTGTTACGGGGTGGAAGCGTGGATGTAATCATCCGGCAATTCCTGAAAAGCTAAAGCAGAAGATATGGTCGGCAGAGGCTCCCCTAATAGGAAATAGAAGAGTAGAAACTCGGCAAATGTGGGTGAACGGTCATAAAGTTCAAAGAGCTGCGCAATTTCCTGACGGAGAATTGGAACGAATGATTGACTTCAATCCGGAAGAGCAGACAATAACGATCCCCGTTTCTCAAAGTGTAAATCCGAATAGACTACAAAATGCCGGTCAACTGGAAATGATTGTCCATCAACGCTGGGCGATTGCTATTTTGCGCGTGAAAAGTATAGACGTGAAAGACGGACAAGCTGTAGTTCGCTTCCATGAACCTGAAAGTCACCTGGAGTTTGCGCATCCCTGGCCGCAACCCGTCATCGGAGGAGAGAAAGGAAATTCTTCCTTTTGCCTGACCAATGCACTGGAATTGCTGGACCAACCCGGTGAATGGTTCCAGGAATATCCTTCCGGCACGATTTACTATTATCCGCAGGCGAGCGAAAATATGGAAACAGCTGAAGTGATTATCCCTGCCTTGGAAACTTTAGTGACCATAGACGGTACATTGTCCCGTCCGGTAAAACATATACAATTTAACGGAATTACTTTTGAGCATACCTCCTGGATGCGTCCTTCTTATCAGGGACACGTCACCTTGCAAGGGGGATTTCCTTTATTGGATGCCTATAAACTACAAGAACCGGGGCTTCCGGAAAAAGCAGAACTGGAAAATCAAGCCTGGATCACCCGTCCCGAAACGGCAATATGTGTAAGAGGTGCCGAGCATATTGATTTCAAGCATTGCACCTTCCGTCATTTATCGTCCACCGGACTGGATTATGAATGGGCAGTCACAGCATCGAGCGTCGAAGATTGTCAATTTACGGATATTGGAGGAACGGCTTTACTGGTCGGTGCATTTCCGGACGGAGGATTTGAGACGCACATCCCTTTTATTCCTGCTGACGTACGGGAATTATGTTCCCATATTACTATCAGAAACAATTTCATCAGTAATGTGACTAATGAAGACTGGGGATGTGTAGGTATCGGCGCCGGATATGTCAGAAACATGGATATTTCTCATAATGAAGTCTGCCATCTGAACTATTCAGGGATTTGTGTAGGCTGGGGATGGACATCGCTGGAGAGCGGAATGTGCAACAACCGGATAGAAGCAAACTATGTACATCACTTTGCCCGTCGGCTATACGATGCAGGCGGTCTGTATACTCTTTCCAACCAGCCGGGTTCCGTCATGCGAAATAACCGGATCGAACATTTAATCGAAGCCCCCTACGCTACGAATGACCGGGCTTTTTATATCTATCTGGATGAAGCTACGGACGGATATACAATGGAAAACAACTGGTGTCCCACTGAACGTTTTGATTCGAACCGCCCCGGGAAAAAGAACGTGTGGAAGAATAACGGGCCTCAAGTGGCGGACAGTATTAAATACAAAGCTGGAAGAATAAAGCAAGATTGAAACAAATCAATGGATTAACATAGTCATCAATGTACTAGTATAGCAATCAATAAACTAGTGTAATAATCATTAGAACTAGACTAGTATGGTAATCATTCAAACTAATCTGATAATTATAGTAATCAATAAACGATATTTAATCAATAAAATAGATGAAACCAACGAACTATCACTTATTTGATTTCCTTGATTTCGATACCGAGTTATCAAGGAATGAGTCGCTTTGGAAAGCATACAAGCCAACGGCTGTTTATGAAAAGGAAGGAGATATTTACGTAACAGTTCCCTTTCAGAAGCAAAAGCTGGCTAACGATATGATGGCGGATACCGATGTTCCCCAGGAGGAATATACGTTAATCATCCGTCAGTATAACATCGGCATCACCCGCCTGTTTCTTGGCTTCGGTGATTATGTACTGACAGATGAGTCGGAAATGCTGCAATTCAGTGACCGGATTCAGAAAGTGCCCCTGTTTATAAAAGAACAAAAAGGAAAATGGATTCTTTCGACAGAAGACGGAACGAAGCGTGCCGTTATCAATGTGGAAGAGCCTCTATTAGACCGATGGAGCGAATTGCTTCCCGACCCTCAAGAAACGCTTGATATCACTTTATACCCTGACGGAAAGCGTGAAATCCGCTTGTCAGCCTACGACCATTTTTCGCCTCCCCGCTACGATGCGTTACCTGTTGCTTTTTGCAAACGCGACGGTCGGAAAGAACGTGCAACGCTTTCTTTTGAATGTAAGCCCGATGAATGTTTTGCCGGAACCGGAGAACGTTTCTTTAAAATGGACTTAAGCGGACAGACTTTCTTCCTGAAAAACCAGGATGGGCAAGGAGTCAATAACCGGCGTACTTATAAGAATATCCCCTTCTATCTATCCAGCCGCATGTATGGAACATTCTACCATACATGTGCTCATAGCAAGCTCTCGCTGGCCGGACATTCCACCCGTTCCGTACAGTTTCTAAGCGACCAGGCATTGCTGGATGTATTTGTAATAGGCGGTGATACGATGGAAGATATTCTTCGCGGTTATCGTGACCTGACCGGCTATCCGTCTATGCCTCCTCTTTGGAGTTTTGGCGTTTGGATGAGCCGTATGACTTATTTCAGTGCCGATGAAGTAGACGAAATATGCGACCGCATGCGTGCCGAACACTATCCCTGTGATGTAATTCATCTGGATACGGGCTGGTTCCGTACCGATTGGCTCTGCGAATGGAAATTCAATGAAGAACGGTTCCCCGATCCGAAAGGATTCATCGGGCGGTTGAAAAAGAACGGCTATCGTGTCTCTTTATGGCAACTTCCATACGTTGCAGAAAATGCAGAGCAGATTGATGAAGCCAGAGCCAATGATTATATAGCCCCATTGACCAAACAACAAGCGACCGATGGTTCCAACTTCTCCGCCCTGGATTATGCCGGAACAATCGACTTTACTTATCCGAAAGCAACCGAATGGTACAAAGGACTATTGAAACAACTCCTAAATATGGGAGTAACCTGTATCAAAACCGATTTCGGTGAAAACATTCACATGGACGCCCTCTATAAAGGTATGAAGCCGGAATTGTTGAACAACCTGTATGCCCTGCTTTATCAAAAGGCCGCTTACGAAATTACGAAAGAAGTGACAGGTGACGGCATTGTCTGGGCACGTTCCGCATGGGCGGGATGCCAGCGTTATCCTTTGCATTGGGGAGGCGATTCCTGTAGCTCTTGGGATGGAATGGCAGGTTCTCTGAAAGGCGGTCTGCATTTCGGTCTGTCGGGATTTGCTTTTTGGAGCCATGATGTTCCCGGCTTCCATACATTGCCCAATTTTATGAACTCGGTAGTAGCAGATGATGTGTACATGCGCTGGACTCAATTCGGCGTATTCACATCGCATATCCGTTATCACGGAACCAATAAGCGTGAACCCTGGCACTATCCGGCCATAGCTCCGTTGGTGAAAAAGTGGTGGAAATTGCGTTATTCGCTCATTCCATACATCGTAGAACAAAGTAAACTAGCCATAGAAAGCGGCTATCCGCTCTTGCAGGCACTCATTCTGCATCATCCGGAAGATAGGCTTTGTTGGCATATAGATGATGAATACTATTTCGGCAATGATTTCCTGGTAGCTCCGGTGATGAACAGCGAGAACCGTCGGGATATCTATCTTCCCGAAGGAAAATGGGTGAACTTCTTTACGGGAGAACGTCTGGAAGGAGCATGCTGGCTGAAAGACGTATACGTTCCATTGGAAGAAATGCCCGTATATGTGCGTGAAAATGCCGTGATCCCCATCTATCCGGAAGACGTGGACTGTACGGATGAAATGGATTTAAGCAAGAGCATAGCGCTACGTATAGATAATGATTATAAAGGATTTTGGAATAGATAAATAGAAATAACTCAAGTTTTGTAAGTAGCCTGAAAGGCTTACATAATATAGCGCAGGGTGATACCTTACGCTATATACCAAGAGGCTTTCAACCTAATAAATTACTTCCGAAACTTGAGTAGAATAAATAAAAAATGGCAGAGTATGAAAACATGGAAGAGTAATTTAGAAGAAACAAAACAACGTTATATAAATTGGTGGAACCATAAAGGAATCATTCTCAATATGTGGGAGCACTTCCAGGAAGGAGTGCAACCACATGCAGAGATAATGCCTCCCGCGCCGGCAAAAGATTTGTCGCAAAAATGGTTTGACCCTCAATGGAGAGCTGAATATCTGGACTGGTACGTAGCGCACAGCAGCCTGAAAGCGGATATTCTTCCGGTTGCGAATACCCAACTGGGTCCCGGTTCTCTAGCCGCCATTT
>ERZ791607.2354-NODE-2354-length-10659-cov-2.146926_pt1 | contig 10659 bp, 9 predicted proteins | sample MGYA00509964_ERZ791607 | MGnify/ENA primary metagenome ERZ791607 (study PRJEB30046, sample SAMN00791907) | human gut metagenome | study: EMG produced TPA metagenomics assembly of the A metagenome-wide association study of gut microbiota in type 2...
CGCCTATTTGGCGGCCATCCACCGAGCCGCATACGAGTCAACGTGCCGCAAGCTGGCGCTGATCGCTTCCGTTGCTGCCGCACTGGTACTGATGGCTCACGCAAGCAACTACGTCATGCCGTGGCGCGCTGCCTGGAATACGTGGAGCATCGTGTTGCCGTTTTTCGGCTATGCGGCGCTGATCGGGGTTGCGACAATGGGATTGGTTGGGGCCGTCCACGGCTACGCGCTCGACAGGCGGGTGAGTTTGGCTGCCGGCGGTTTTGCTGTTTTCGGACTGGCGCTTTACCTTGTCATTGTCGGCGGAACCGATGCCGTGGAGCCGACGGCCTCGCGCGTGCTGACGGGCGATCTGGCGACCTGGTTTTGGGGGCTGACCGTAGGTGCGGGCGTCGTGCTCCCATGGGGACTGACGTTGTTGGCCAGACAATCGAGAGTGGCGCTTACCGCGGCTCTGTTTGCGGCCCTAGTCGGTTGTGCGGGTTGGCAAATCGTTGTGCTGCGGCTCGGGTCGGCTGCCTGGAGTTTTTTCGCGCGATAGCGCAATTTGAATTTTGAATGAGAAAGGAAATCATGTTGACCAACCGTGACTCGCAATGCCGTGCACTTGCCGATCTTGGGAAAGTCATTGCCTCGGCTTTTGCTTTTGAAATGAAGCAGGCCTACATGGATGTGGTGATGAAAGATCGGGATGCGTGGAATTTTCACGAACGTGCGGCCAAAGGCGCAGACATGATTGCGGATTGGCTTGCAGACGGCGCAGGGGAAGACAAGGAGGAGACAGCGGCAGCTGATTTTGCCCGCGCTTTTTTGGGTGCCGGTGTTGTCAATCAGGTGGCGGCCTATCCGTTTGAGTCCGTTTACACGAGTCCGACGCGGTTGGTGATGCAGGATGCCTATGAGGCCGTGCGTCAGCTGTACCACAAGTACGGATTCGTCAAAAGCGAAGATTGTGATCTGCATGAAGACCACATTGCGTTGGAGATTCAGTTTCTGGCACATCTGAGCGGCCGCGCGGCCAAGCTTTTTGAAGAAGGTAAGGAGGCCGAAGCGTGTGATGTTCTTCGGCTGCAAAAGACGTTTATCGAAACGCATATTGAAAACTGGGTTTCGCGTTTTTGCGACGATATCCGTGCCTGCCCCGTTTCACCCTTCTACAAGGGTTGGTCATATATCCTCGAGGGCTTCGTCTTCACGCTTAAGGGTGCGATAGAAGACATGCTGCAGGAATGTCCGAGCTAAACGACAAAGCGGTCACGCGCAGACAGGTGGTGGCGGGTGCCGTCGGTGCCACGGCGTTGCTTGCCCTGGGGGCGGGCGTGCGCGGCGCGAAGGGATCAGGCGAGCTGATTCGTCCTCCGGGCAGTGTCGGCGAAGACGAATTCTTGGCGCGCTGCATTCGGTGCGACCGCTGCCGCAGCGTCTGTCATCTGAATGTGATTTCGGTGGCGGGATTTTCCGACGGGCTCATCCATGTCCGTACGCCCTTTCTTGATTTTCATCTCGGACACTGCGACTTTTGTCAGGACTGTGCTCGGGTGTGTCCGACGCATGCCATCGAAATGTTTGATCCCAAAACGGTCAAGGTGGGTGTGGCCGAACTCACCGAGCGTTGCATTGCGCTTCGAACCGGGGCTTGTCGGCTTTGTTACGACGAGTGTGAATACAAGGCCATTACGCTGGACGCCCGAAACCGTCCGGTGATTCATGCGGATAAGTGCAACGGTTGCGGTTTGTGTGTGAAGGTGTGTCCGGCTAATGTTCTGCAGTCGTTTAAGGACGGTTCACAACGGGGAGTTGTAATTCATCCGATTCACAAGGAGGCTCAAAAATGAAAAAGCCTCTGAAGTCGTCTTGGCTGCGTACGCTGATTCCCGTCGCTTTCATTTTGTTCACGGTTGTCGGAACGATCTGGCACACCGGATGGGGTACGTTGTCCTCCTTCGGTTGGAAGGAGATTGCGGCGATTTGCCCCTTGGGCGCTCTTGAAACAATGCTTGCCGAAAAGACGATTTTGCCCAGAGCGCTTGCTGCTTTGGCTGTCTTTTTCGTGCTGGTGGTGATTTTCGGGCGCTTTTTCTGCGGCTGGCTTTGTCCCGTTCCGTCCGTTTCCCGTTTGCTGCAATTTCTGAAAACGGGAGGGCGCAGACGAGAAAAGGAAGAAGATGTTGCGGAGGAAGATACGCAACGGCAGATTGTTCTGCTGGCACAGCCGACACAAGACAAGCACGCGGAAACGTGCGGCATTTCATCGTGTGCCGGCTGCTCAAGCTGCAGTGCGGGTGAAGCGGTAAAGAAAACGGCAGCACAAAAACGGCAGGCGGCAGACGCCGGTCCTTTGACTGTTCTTGCCGGCGCTCTGGCCTCAAGTGCCGTATTCGGCTTTCCTGTGTTCTGCTTGATCTGCCCCGTCGGTCTGACCTTTGCCGTGGTGATCGCACTTTCGCGGTTGTTCCAATTCAATGAATCGGGCTGGGAAGTTTTGATTTTTGCGGCATTTCTTGTCTTGGAACTGCTGGTGCTGCGACGTTGGTGCCGCAATTTCTGTCCGCTGGGAGCCCTAATCGGGCTGATGAGCCGATTGAATCGCCTTTTTGTGCCGCGCATCAATCCCAAAGCCTGCGTGCATGCGACGCATGGCGTGGACTGCCGCATTTGTGCGGACGCTTGTCCGGAGGGTATTGATCTCAGAAGGGGAAAATTGACGAGCGCTGACGTTTCAGTGTGCATCAAGTGCCGTGCCTGTGCCGAAGTTTGCCCTTCACGAGCAGTGAGTTTCCCGTTGCTGCCGTCGTCGCCTTTTGTCGAGACGGCTCCGATGCCGGCGCGCGGCCGAATCGAAATCGTGCCTGTCGCTGAACGTCTCGTCGGTTACGAAGAAGTCAGGCGGCCGCTCGATATTCGGGAGGCTGTCAGGCAGAGCTCGCGTTGCTTGCGATGCGGTCGATGCACCTCGGTCTGCCCTCAGGGTAACCGTGTGTCGCAGTGGATGGCTCTTTTGAGTCGGGGCGATGTGGATGGTGCGGCTCGATTGATGCTGCAGGAAGGCGCCTTGCCTGAAATCTGCGGAAGGGTTTGTCCGTCCGAACGGTTCTGCGAGCGTGTGTGCTCCATGCAGGAAGCCGAAGGCGCAGTGATGATTCCCGATATCGAACGCGCAGTGTCGCAGTATGCGCTTGACCACGGATTCAAACCCGGCATTCGTCGCGCGAGAGTGCCTGCCAAAGCAGCAGTTATCGGAGCAGGACCGGCGGGGCTGGCTTGCGCCGATTATCTGGCCAGACGCGGCGTGAATGTGACGGTTTACGACAAAGAAAGGGATATTGGCGGGCTTCTTTCCTACGGCATTCCGCCGTTTAAGCTTTCGCGAGACGTTGTTGCGCGGCGCAGAGCGCTCTTAAACGAACTGGGCGTGAAGCTGGTGATGGCAACGACATTGGGCAAGGAGCTGGACTTCGAGTCGATTCGTCGGCAAAACGATGCGGTGTTTGTGGCCACCGGCGCGGGTTGCGCCGTCGGTCTGTCACTGCCGGGAGAGGATTTGCCTGGGGTGTTGCCTGCCATGGTGCTGTTGGGAGCAGTCAGTCGTCGAGCGCTCGGTGAGTCGAACCAAATGCCGGATGTAAAAGGCAAACGCGTCGTGGTGCTCGGTGGCGGCGATACGGCGGTGGATTGCTTGCGCTGTGCGATTCGAGAAGGGGCGGCCTCGGCGACGGCTGTGGCAAGAAAGCCGAGAGAAGCACTGCGAGCTATGGTTGGCGAACTGCAACAGGCCCAAGAAGAGGGAGCAGAGATCCTTTGCGGGTTGCAGGTAGAGCGTCTCGTGTCTGCCGGCGGCATTGTGTCGGCAGTTTTGTGCAGGGATGGGGACGGAAAAGAACTCGAAGTGCCTGCGGATGTTGTCTTTGTTGCCTACGGATTTAGGCCGGAACCGATTCCCTGGTTGGCCGGCAGCGGCGTTGCATTTGATAACGCAGGCCGCATTTGCGTGGATGACAACAACGCGACGAACGTGGCCGGAATTTACGCCGGGGGTGATGCTGTGCGCGGAGTGGCTTTTGTGTCGACGGCGGTGGCCGACGGAAGACGCGCAGCGCGGGCGATTCTTCGGTATTGCTCAATTGCCTGACTGTCGGCGGGCACGGTCGAACGCAACAGTTGCGGCCATGTGCGCGAGCTTGCTGAAGTTTCGCATCTGAGTGCCGAGAGTGATCATGAACCATTCGGCAAACGCACGCAGTCTCGGGGAATTGCGCTCGTCTTCCAGACGAGTGATCAGGCACATTGTCCAGACTTCTCGCTCCCAACCTTCGAGAATGGGAACAACCGTTCTGTTTTGAAGTTCCTCGAGTACGTGGCCGGCATAGAGGTCCACGGTAATGCCCTGATGGTTGAGCAGCAATTGCTTCAAACTCATCTGGTCGTGCGTCATGAACGTGTTTTTCCAGTGAATCGGCGCGCAGTCGCCACTGACGTTGTACAGAACGTCCGTTGGGTCATGAGCCACGGTTTTAAGCAGCAGTCCGGTGTGCTCGGAAAGGTCTTCGGGGGATTTGGGGATGCCGTGTTTATTCAGGTATTCGGGTGTGGCGAACACCGGCGTGGAGGAGCTGTTGTATTGCCGAACGACGAGGCCGGAATCATCAAGCGGAAGGCGGTTAGCGACGATGGCATCAACCGTGTCTGCCCGGATCGCATCCGGATGAACTTCGGGCAGGATCGCAAATTCCACATCGGGGTGGTCGCTCGAGTAGTGCAGTAAGGCTTCGGAGAAAAATAATCTCGCAAGCTCAATGGGGGCGGCAAAGCGAATGGTGAGTTTGTCCGTCAGATGATTGCGGGTGAAGATTTCCAGATTGCGAAAACCGGTGACAAGAGGTTCGACGGACTTGACGAGTTCGGCACAGCGCGGCGTGGGTGAGATCGGACGGTGAGACTTGTCAAAGAGCGCGAAGCCGAGCTCTTCTTCAAGGTTGTGAAGAAGGCGCGAGACCTTGGGCAAATCAAGATCAAGGACAATAGCGGTGCGCGAGAGACTGCGCGTACGGGCGGCAACGACGAGCACCTCCCACGCTTCGAGGTTGTCGATGGTTTTCACGATGGTTTCGAAATTGGGCTGATAACGAAGCTTGAAACGGTTGTTTTGGTAATGCGCCCGATTTTAGCCGAGCGAAACAGCGGTCAATTTTCAAAAAATTCAGTTTGATTGAGGGATTGTGAAATTGGTGCCGTTTCTCAGCGCTTCGACGAGCTCCGTGGCCCAACGAAGCTGCCGTTCCTTTTGCGCAGGGATCGCAATTCGAATGTGGCGCTGCGCCCAGGCGTTGGTGAGCTTTACCGCACGGGCGCGCGGGTGGGGCTGAGCTTCGAAAGCGACGCGGCTGGCAATGCCGATTCCAACACCTGCGGCGGCCATCTGAAAGAGGATTGGTTGATTGGAGACGCGAACCTTGGGAACGAGCTTGTGGCCGAGTTCTCTCGCTCTTTCGTCGACGAAACGCTGCATTTCGACGTGTTCGCTCAGGGAGACGAAGTTCTCGTTCAGACATTCGGCGAAATCCAATGCTTCACGGTGCGCCAACGGGGAATCGATGCTTACGATCACCACAAGATCGTCGCGGGCGTAGTCTATGAAAGTAACGCCCGGATAGTCGCCAACGAAGGCGCTCAGGCCGATGTCGGCTTTGTCTTCGGCAACGGCCTCGACCACGTCGCGTGAAGAACAGCGATGGTGAGAGATCGAAACGTCAGGATGTGCCTTCAAAAAACGCGCCAGCCCATCGGCCAGAAAGTTCATGGCAGCGCCGTAGTTAGAGACGATCCGAAGCGTGCCGGCCTCGCGACTCACGAAAGGCTCGAGATCGCGAAGCATGCCATCAATGTCGCGCTCAATGCGAAGAGCTCCCTGCCGCACGATTTCGCCGGCAGGCGTTACTGCCATACCCTGTGCCGATCGTGTGAAAAGAGGCACCCCCAAACTTGACTCGAGTCCTTTGATGCGGGCGCAGACGGTCGAGGGACTCAAATGCACTCGTGCAGCTCCTCGCGTGAGATTGCCTTCGTCGGCCACGGCGCGAAATGTTTTGAGATCAATTAAGGAAAAGTGCTGCATTGCGAAAGCAAAAAAGGTGCGATTCATTCGGAAATTCCGAACGTAACCTTTGAAAAAGACTGATGGATGAATTCTTTTCCTAAGCTTAACATGCCCGTAAGAAGTCCGAAATTATTAGCTCCCCAACTGATTTTGGACTTTGCCGAAAAAATTCGAGTTTCTGAGAGGGATTCGGATTTGCTAAACAATAAAGCAAGGAGAGAAAGATGAAATTCCAACGACTGACCATTTTGGCGAGTGCGGTTATTCTCGGCCTCGGTTTGTCGTCCGGCGCCTATGCGTTTTCAGCCGAAATGACGAAATCCTATTCGCAGGGAGACAAAGCCTCGTTCTTGGCGGGTGCCCACAACCAGAAGGGAATCTCTTGTCAGATGTGTCACACCACGGACAAGGTCAGTGATTCGGAAACGGAAATCAATAAGCAATGCGTGATGTGCCACGAGCCCAACGCATTGGTCAAGAAAACGGAAAAGCCGCATCAGCCCAATCCGCACAAGAGTCACTTGGGTGACGTTCAGTGCACGGCCTGCCATTCTGGCCATACGCCTTCCGTTGCGTACTGCACCAACTGTCATGATTTCCCGTCCATGAAGGATATGAAGTTCGGCAAGGGTGCCAAGCCGGCTTCTCAGTATGAAGATCTGACGAAGTACGACAACGCCAAGCCCGAACGGACGGAAACCACCGATATCCTGGTGGTCGGATCCGGTGCGGCAGGCTTTGTGGCAGCCTTTACGGCACAGGAAGCCGGTGTGAAGAACATCATCATGGTCGAAAAGATGGCGGTGCCGGGCGGCAACAGCCAGCTTGCAGCTGGCGGCATGAATGCGGCCGGCACTCCTTATCAGAAGGAAAAAGGCATTGAGGACAATGCCAAGCTGATGTTCGAAGACACGATGAAGGGCGGCAAGAACGTGAGCAACCCCGAGCTTGCAAAGATACTGGCCGAACGTTCAGCTGATTCGATCAAGTGGCTTGCCGATCGCGGTGCTGTGCTCTCGCATGTCGGCCGCGGCGGCGGTGCCTCGGCAGCTCGTATGCACGGACCTGCGGGCGGCGTTTTCGTGGGACCGTATCTTTCCAAGTTCTTCCGCGATCACGCTAAGGAAACCAATCTTGATCTGCGCTTGAACTCCAAGATGGTCAAGCTTTATACCGACGACAAGGGCAATGTGACCGGTGCGCTCATCAAAGGCAAGCATTCGGGCCTGTATCGCATCAATGCCAAGGCTGTGGTTTTGGCTACGGGCGGCATCGGCGCCAATGCTAAGCTCGTTCAGTCGCTGCGTCCGGACATCAGCGCGGATGTGAAGACGTCCAATCAGCCGGGCAGCCAGGGCGACGGCATGGTGCTCGCACAGAAGGTTGGCGCGGCTGTGGTCGATGCCAAGGAAATTCAGCTCAATCCGACATTGTTGGTCGGCAGCCCCGTGATTGTTTCCGAAACGGTGCGCGGAGCAGGTGCTGTGTTTGTGAACCGCGAAGGCAAGCGCTTTATCAGCGAACTCACCACGCGCGACGTGACGAGTGCTGCTGTGTCGAAGCAAACCGGTGGCACGGCTTTTGAAATCTTTGACGATAAGGTTCGTCAGAGTGTCAAGCAAACCGGTGCGGCTTTCGAACTGGGGCTTGCCAAGGAAGGCAAGACGCTGGCGGAACTTGCTAAGAACGCAGGCATCGATCCCAAGAACCTTGAAGCGACAATTGCTCAGTACAACAAGTACGCCGAAGCCGGCAAGGATCCCGACTTCAACCGTCCAGGTCTGAATGCCAAGCTCAAGGTCGACAAGGCTCCGTTCTACGCCATCGAAATCACGCCGGCTATCCACTACTACATGGGAGGCCTGAAGTTCAACGGCAAGACGCAGGTGATCAACACCTCCGGCAAGCCCATCGGCGGCTTGTATGCGGCCGGTGAAGTCACGGGTGGCGTGCACGGCAAGAACCGCCTTGGCGGCAACTCGATCAGTGAAACCATCACGTTCGGTCGCCTGGCCGGTGAAAACGCTGCTGCTCAGGTCCTTGGCAAATAATTTGTCTCCTCAGGCGGTTTTCCGGGAAGGCAACTTCTTCGGAAAACCGCAATCTCCTTGACGGGCAAGGTGTTGTGCTTTGCCCGTATTTTCGTGGTCCGGGACGAAGGTACAATGGTCCGAACGGTGTCTTCTACGTTTGTGGACCACTCAAATGACTTTGTCAGTCGAAGACTTTCTGCTTTCGATTCAGAAACTGATACTTGGCAACGATCTCAACACCACCTACAAGTTGGCATTGGTGCTGGCCGTCACGAACAAGGCAGGAGAAATTCCTTTTGAGAATCATCCTGATGCGGAAGTTTTTGAGATCAGCTATCGCGAGCTGGCGCTTGAGTTTTTGCGCATCTATTGGCCACAAGCCAAAGCCTATCCGCGAGCCGACAAGAGTGCTGTCAAAGACGCTGTGTTGCGACAAAGCTTCGGCGGCAGCAACGCGCTTGTCATTTCGCTGATTCAGGCTTTTCAGGAACGGTTGTGTCCGGCAGACGCGCAATGGCTGACATTTTTGCAGGCGCAGCGTTTTGAGAAGGATTTCGATCGGTTGGTCAAGGACTGTCAGACGCGAGTTCTGAAGAAAAATCCGCTGCAGTACATGCAAGGCTACGAATTCCTGTTTGATAAGGACGATCGTACCAATCGGATTTATGTACGTCGAGAAGTCGCAGTTTCGCTGCATCGGTTGCGGGTATGAAAACAATGCCGACATTGTCGGCGCAATAAACGTGAGGAGGAAGGGCCGGACAGGTCCGAGCGCACACGATAAAAAGCGCATCGCTCGTGAAGTGAGCGCAGGAGCCAACGTTCCTTTTGAACGAAACTCCGGCGCCAACAGCGAGAACCAACCTCTTGGAGTTGCGTAAGCAACTCCGAAAGAATCCTCTGATTTTTCAATCAGGGGAGGACGTCAAGAAGGGACAACTGGAATCTGGTAGCTACATAAAGGCAAACTGCGCGGCAAGGCATATCTCTTCCTGTCGCAAAACGCGAAATACCGAGACTTCACGCCCCGATTCGAATGCCGAAGTTTCGAGGATCTTCAAGCTCCCGGAGCGAGTGGGAACTGAGCGCTCGTGCAGACTTTGAGCTCTGCACCGCTTTCGCTGACGTCATCGAACTCCAAACCTTCAATCTGAAGGAGTTTGCGCTTGGCTTCAAATCCGCCACCGTAGCCCGTGAGTGCACGATTTGCACCGACAACCCGATGGCACGGCACAAGGATGGAGCACGGATTTTCTCCCACAGCCACTCCGACGGCCCGGACGGCTCCGGGTCGCCCGATACGGCGGGCAATTTCACCGTACGTCGTGAGTGTTCCGTATGGAAGTTTCAACAACTCTTGCCAGACGGCATGCTGAAAATCCGTGCCGATAAAGCGCAGAGGCACATCAAACGTCTTGCGCGTACCGGCAAAATACTCCGTCAACTGTCTCTTGGTTTGGGCAATCACTTCGTCCTCACGCTCTAAGCAGCTAGCATGAGGAAACGCTCTTTCGAGCCGACGAGCAATCGTGGCTCGATGCCATCCGTCAGACCAATCGCAACAAATCAGTTTTCCTGCAACGCTCTGCAAAATCAACTCGCCGCAGGGCGTCCCAAACGTTTGGCAAAAGATCATTTCTGACATGGCGCACCTAAACCACAAAACGAAGAATCCGAGAAACGGATCCGTCCCGAACTAAAAATTCAGTGGGATACCATCTTGAGTCCGACGATGGAGGCGATCAGTGTGGTAATGAAGAAAATACGCCAGAACGTCGCCGGCTCGCTTAAAAACAGGATGCCCAAAAGGACTGTACCGACGGCGCCGATTCCTGTCCAGACCGGATATGCCGTACCGATCGGCAGCACCTGTGCGGCCTTGGCAAGAAGCAACATGAACACCACCACAAAGACAGCAAAGCCCGTACCCCATGCCCACCAGGCAAAACCGGAGACCAGCTTCATTTTTCCCAGACAAAAGGCAAAACCGGTTTCACAAAGACCGGCGATGATCAAAACGATCCAGCTCATCGTCGTGCTCATTGAAATACTCCTAGAGACTTCAGTTCAACAAAAAAGCCAACTTCTGAGGTCGTCCTCGGAAATTGGCCTTTTGATGCAGGGTCGTCCCTGCGGCGGTCGAATTATAAGTATTTTGGTCAGGAAGAAAGCATCATGGCATCGCTCACTTCACCCGCGCCCTTTTCAAAGAGCGCCAACAGGTCGGGTACCGTGAGATGCTTCTTTTCATCGCCCTTGACGTCAACCACAATGCGGCCGGCGTGCATCATCACCAGACGATTGCCGTAGCGCAGCGCGTCGCGCATATTGTGCGTGATCATGAGCGTAGTGAGCTTTTGCGTGGTCACCAAGCGATCGGTGAGTTCGAGCACCTTAGCGGCCGTCTTGGGATCCAAGGCTGCGGTGTGTTCATCAAGCAGCAGCAACTGGGGACGCACAAGCGTGGCCATCAAGAGCGTGAGCGCCTGACGCTGGCCGCCGGACAGAGCCTTGGGCTTGCGGTCCAGCAGG
>ERZ791607.2355-NODE-2355-length-10654-cov-1.589867_pt1 | contig 10654 bp, 8 predicted proteins | sample MGYA00509964_ERZ791607 | MGnify/ENA primary metagenome ERZ791607 (study PRJEB30046, sample SAMN00791907) | human gut metagenome | study: EMG produced TPA metagenomics assembly of the A metagenome-wide association study of gut microbiota in type 2...
CCGCAGTGGGATAAGATCTTTGATGCTGATACAAAGAAAAAGCTGTATCGTGAGCAGAAGCAGTCAGGCACAGTCCGTAAGGCTAAAAAGATCGGCAGAAATGAGCCTTGTCCATGTGGAAGTGGAAAGAAATATAAATATTGCTGTGGAAAGAATGCATAAAAAAATGTATAAAATGTTCTAAAGTCCGGCATACTGATACTGATTCTGTAAATAAGAGGAGGTAATCAGTATGCCGGATTTAAAATGTACGGTACAGACATGTGTGCACAACTACAAGTTCCTGTGCGATTTGGACAAGATTCAGGTGGGAGGAGATACTGCAAAGACTGCACAGGAGACCTGTTGCGACAGCTTTCAGGAGAGAAAAGAAGGCAGTTATATGAATGCAGCAGTTTCAGACCGGTCTCCTTCTGATCTTTGTAGTGTTGACTGTAAGGCAACAGAATGTATGTATAATGAGGATTGTCAGTGTCATGCAGGAAAGATCAGTGTGGAAGGCAGTGATGCCTGTCATTGTGAAGGCACAGAGTGTGCGACTTTCCAGTGCCGCTAATATTTGAAAAAGGAAAGATAAAATGAATCAGAAGAGATTACCGGTCATGGAATGAAGTGTATGGTGATCCTGAAAGGGTATGTGAAAGAATTTTGCTTTTTCATATGCCCTTTTTCAGCGGTTGACTCTTATAGGTCAGCCGCGTTATAATCTACATATGCGTAAAGGAAAGGAAGGAAAAAGATGGAGGAAAAGAAAGCCGGGGAAAAATTTCCTGAATATGATAAGTCGGACACTGTGCTTTCACCAAAGGAACAGTTACTTTCGGCTCAGAAAAGATCTTCAAATTTTAAAGAGCAGGTAATTAAAAGTATGGCGATGTTCTTTGTGGTGGCGGCATGCATTTTATTCTATTTTGCGTTGTTGCGTCTGAGCGAGATATCGTATGCAGTGAAGTCATTTCTATCGGTTGCGAAACCGATTATTTACGGACTGGCGATCGCATATCTGCTGAATCCGATCGTCAAGGTGATTGACAGTAAATTAGTTCCGTTTTTTGAAAAAAAATGTCCGAAGATGAAACGGAAAGAAACTTTTTCAAGAGGAGTGGGAATTTTAGTATCACTGGTTCTGCTTGTGGCGGTAATTGTAGCCTTGCTGAATATGATGATTCCACAGCTTTATACCAGTATCCGGGATATGATCGTCAATGTACCGAGTCAGATGAACCGTTTTGTAAAAGCATTTAATGAAATGCATTCCTCAGATTCCACAGTCGGTAAGATCCTTGAAAATGTGATGAAAGAGGCAACGACTTTTATCCAGAATTGGATGCGGACAGATCTGATGGATAAAGTGAATGAATGGATGACGCAGCTTACTGCAGGGGTGATTCTGATGGTACGTGAAATCCTGAATTTTATCATTGGAATGATCGTGTCCATTTATGTCCTTTTCAGTAAAGAAAAGTTCATGTGCCAGGCAAAGAAGCTCGTTTATGCAATTTTCAGACCGACAAAGGCGAACCTGATTTTGCATGTCGGAAGCAAAAGTAATGAGATTTTTGGTGGATTTATTATTGGTAAGATCATTGATTCTGCAATTATTGGAGTACTTTGCTTTATCGGGCTGTCGATTTTAAATATACCATATACGCTGTTGGTCAGTGTAATTGTAGGTGTGACGAATGTCATTCCATTTTTCGGACCTTATATTGGGGCGATTCCAAGTGCGTTGCTGATCTTTCTTGCAGATCCGGTAAAGGGAGTTTATTTTGTTATTTTTATTATTTTGCTTCAGCAGTTTGACGGAAACATTCTTGGTCCGAAGATTCTCGGGGATTCGACGGGACTCTCGAGCTTTTGGGTATTGTTCTCGATTCTGCTGTTTGGCGGGGTGTTTGGTTTTGTCGGAATGATCATCGGAGTACCGACGTTTGCGGTATTTTATAAACTGATGAAGGAGCTGATTTCCTGGTTGCTAAAGAGAAAGAATCTCTCAGCTCAGCCGGGAAAGTATGAAAACCTGGATCATATTGACGAGGAACAGAAGACTTACATTCAAAAATAAGAGGCAACTATGAAGAGTCGGAAACTGATCGCATTTATGGGCGGAATGGTGACACTGATCGCCGTATTGATTGGAATTATTCTTCTTTGTGAACCGCAGAGGGACGGGATCTCGCGGGCGGAGGTTGCCCGTGCGGTTGTTTTGGCGCTGAAATCGCCGGAGGAAGTGTCCATGTGGCGTCGGGAGGCGGGAAGTTCGCATTTTTCAGCGAACACTCAGAGTCAGTGGTACATTCCGTGGATGGATTATCTGTATGAGAATGGATTTCTCACGGAGGAGGAGACACCGGCGGACGAGAAGACAGCGGAGGGCTGGCTGACTTACGGGGAGGCACAGCAGATTGCGGAAACCTCCGCACCGACGCTCGGAGTACTGGTGGATGTGACGAAGAAGAATCGAAATCAGCCATATCCGGAGGATTCGTGGTGGATTCTGTATGATGCGATCTTGAAATCTGCGGACCCGAAAGGAAATGTGAAGACGCAGAGTGTGCTGGTCTATGGAACACCGGAGACTGTTCCGTCAGCGGAGGCGTGGACGGTGTATACGAATCTGGGACAACTGCGTTTTGACGGATTGACGCTTGATGCCTATCTCGATCATGAACTCGAAGCCTATGTGAGAGGAAATCAGCTGATCCATGTGATTGCGGACAATGGTCAGAATACGACGTACCGCAATGTCTGGGTCATTGATGCTGACGAGAGTGAGATGAAGGTTTACTTAGGCGATCTTGAGCGGACGATTTCGTTTCGCAGGAAAGTAAAGAAAAAGAAAGCCGAGGAGATGGTTCACAATCTCGCAGATATCCAGATGGAGAAGGGCAAGATTGCAAAAGTTTCGCTCAAGCAGGACACGATCACGGGAAAGGTTCTGTCCGTGCGGAGTGATTCGATCGAGATCGAGGGATACGGATCTGTTCCGTTTGATGAGGAGTACAAGGTACTCCGAACGTATGGGACAGTGAAACGGGAAAATCTCTCAGACATCCTGATTGGATATGACCAGAATGAATTCGTCGTCGCAAAGGGAAAGATCTGTGCGGTTTTGACTGTGCGGGATGTCAATGCGGATACAATCCGTGTTTTGTTGATGAATAACGGATTCAAGAGCATTTTTCACGATACGGTGACGATCTCATGCAGTGGTGCGATGACGATGACACAGGGCGATCAGGAGACGACGCTCGAGGCGGGAAGCACCGTCTCTTTTTCTAAGGGAGACGGTCAGCTCACAGCAGGCAGAATCATCTTAAAACCTCAGAATGAGACGGATGAACTGACCGTACCGACACTTGAGCGCACGCTCGGAACACCATCGTATGCGGGCAGACTTGAGATTGTGGAGGCGGATACGGGACTTGTTCTGATGAATGAGCTGTATTTAGAGGATTATCTCAAAAAAGTTGTGCCGAGTGAGATGCCACCGAACTATGAGAAGGAGGCACTCAAGGCGCAGGCAGTCTGTGCGCGCACTTATGCCTATATGCAGATTCAGAGCAATACTTACAGCCAGTACGGCGCCCATGTCGATGACAGCACGAATTTTCAGGTCTACAACAACGTGGAGACGAATGAGAGAACGCGGGAAGCTGTTGAGGAGACTTACGGAAAAATGTTGCTGTATAAGGGAAAGCCGGTTTCTGCGTATTACTTTTCGACTTCCTGTGGAACGACGACGGACGGAAGCATCTGGGGAAATGATTCCTCGGAGACTCCGTATTTGAAGAGTGTGGCGCTCAGTCCGGGACGAAAGACGCTTGATTTAACAGAAAATGCGGATTTTTCGTCGTTTATCAAGGATGAGGATTATCCGGCTTATGATTCGTCCTACCCGTTTTATCGCTGGAATGTGATGACAAACGCACAGATTCTCGGGGATCACATCGGCGGAATCGGAACAATCGAGAGTGTGAAGATCACGGAACGCGGTCCGGGTGGTGTCGCACTCAAGATGCTCGTCAAGGGAAGCGAGGGGGAGAAAACGATCAGTGGTCAGAATGCGATCCGGTCGGCACTCGGAGATTCCAGCCTGACGATCAAGCGAAAAGACGGGAAGACCTCGGAGGGATGGAGCTCCCTGCCGAGTGCATTTTTGACGGTCGAGGATGTCGGCAAGAATGACAAGGGAATCACGCGGTTTAAGATTTATGGCGGTGGTTACGGTCACGGTGCAGGCATGAGTCAGAATGGAGCGCAGGGAATGGCAAAAGACGGTATGACCTGTGAGGAGATCCTGAAGTTTTTCTACGAGGGCGTGAGTGTGGCAGAACCCCCGATCGGGGAACAGCAGGCGAAAAATGCACAGAATTAGTCGTATTTGACTGTACCCGTGTATGTGTCTACATGGGGATATGGATACAAATATATGGATATAGACATATGAACATATGGGCATATGATAAGGGTGGGAAATTTTTGAATAGGAGACGGGGCAATGGTTCGGACGGGACAAAGAATTTTGGCAGTCTTACTGCCGGATCATAAGGTAAAGCTGGGACTTGCGTGGGCGTCTATTCTCGCAGTCCTCTGCGTTGCGTTGAGCGTGGCGATTTCGATGTTTGGAATGCGCGGGTTTGACATGATTCTCGGAAACAATGCCCGAAGTCTCTCGTTCTGGTCAGCGATGGATCAGGAGCGAACGACGTTCAGCCGTTATATCCAGAGCGGGACACAGGAGGCGAGGGAGGAGTATCAGGAGGCAAGTGAGAAGACGAGAAGAGAGCTTGCAAAACTGTCCTTTGACTATAAGAAAATCGGTGCGGACTGCTATGCGCGAACCTGGTCGATCAAGAGCCTGTATGAGAACTATGTGCCGGAGCGGGATCTCGTTTTGATGATGGATCAGCAGGAAAGTGGATACCGTGAGCGCTTGAGTCGGGTGTACCGGCTTCAGGGGTATTTGACCACATATGCGGGACAGCTTGAGCAGATGACGATTCAGCTCGGAAACCGGCAGTACCAGAGCAGTCGGACGATGCTTGTGCTTGTCCCGGTTGCAACGCTTTTTCTCGGTATCCTCTCACTGAGCCTGACCTGGTATATCTCGGCACTCAGGGAAAAGCACGATATGGAGCGACAGCTTGCGGATGTTCAGCTCCAGATGCTCAAAAACCAGATTAAACCTCATTTCTTATTTAATACGCTGAATCTGATCGCAAGCATGGCGCAGATTGAGGATGCAGAGGTGACCGAAAAGATGATTGAAGCCCTCAGTCGTCTGTTTCGCTACAACTTAAAGTCGAGTGAGTCGGTCATGCCACTTGAGCGAGAGCTCAGGGTAGTGCAGGATTACATGTATCTTCAGCAGATGCGTTTTGGAAAGCGGATTCAGTATCAGTCGGACTGTGCGCCGGAGACTCTGTCTCTGCTTGTGCCGTCGTTTGTGCTTCAGCCTCTCGTCGAGAATGCAATCAAGCATGGTCTGTCGACGCGGAGCAGTGGCGGACGGATCGTTGTGCGCTCATGGATGGACGGAGAGCGGTTTCGGATGAGTATTGCGGACACCGGAGAGGGAATGAGCGAGGAGCGCCTTGAGGAGGTCAGACAGCGAAACTGGGCGAGAGTAACGACATATCATCCATAAAGAGAGAAGAAGCAAAGAGGGAAGATAGCAAGAGAGAGGATACAAAGAGCGGAGAACACACCGGTACCGGAATCGGGCTCTTGAATATCTGGAGTCGCATTCACGGGATGTACTGCGATGGAGAGATGGAAATTTACAGCAGACCGGGTGCGGGAACGGTTGTGCAGTTGGCCTTTACACCGGAGAAAGGGCCGGAAGGGGGAGATCCAAATGTATCGGGTATTACTGGCAGACGATGAGCAGATTGAGCGTATGGCGCTTGCGCGGAAACTTCAGCGCGCTTTTGGCGGTCAGTTGGAAATTTGTGAAGCGTCAGATGGAAAGATGGCGATCGAGGTATTTCAGAAGCAGAAGAGCCAGATTGTGATTATGGATATTTCGATGCCGGAGATGAACGGGATGGAGGCAGCGGAGGAGATCCGAAGGATGGACGCGAACTGCGTGATTCTGTTTCTGACGGCGTATGATGAGTTCTCGTATGCGAAGCGCGCGTTTGTGATCCGTGCGCTCGACTATCTGCTCAAGCCCTGTGATAAGGAGGAGCTGTCTGCGGTCATGGAGGAAGCGATGCGAATCACGGATCAGAGGCTTGCCGGGGAGTCTGAGCAAACGCAGGCGGAGGAACAACCGGAGTCTGAGCCGGTTTACCGTGACGGAGGAGCCGGGGATACGCGACTTGACTGTGTTGCAGAGACGATCCGCCAGTACATCCGTGAGAACTATATGAATGAGATTTCGATGCAGGATGCCGCAAGGTGGATGCAGTACTCAGATGCGTATTTTTCCAAGCTGTTCAAGCAGTGTTTTGATCAGAACTTCACGACGTATCTGATGCATTTTCGGGTGGAGGAGGCAAAAAAATTGCTCCAGAACCGTCAGATCAGCGTCAAGGATGTGAGTGCAAAGGTTGGGTATTATGATTCCAACTATTTTGCGAAGGTGTTCAAGCGGATTACGGGGATGATTCCGTCAGAGTATCGGGCGCAGTTTTTTGCGTCGTAAGATGTAAAGAGCGTAAAGAGCTAGAAACAGATTTTAGAAAGAACTAAGGTGCAACTCATCATTCTTCCGGACAACCGGCAAGAGTAATCTGCGAAAAGACCGTTCCTGTTGGCGCAGGGGCGGTCTTTTCATGTTTAACAGAAAAATGTTTGATCGTTAATGCGATGCTTGAGGTCGGAAGTGTAAATGCAGAAGAGAATTCCGGAGACCGCAAAAAAGATCGAATTCCCCCCGATTTGAGATGGAAAGCATGGATAAAATCGGAATGGAAAAAATAGCGAATTTCCGAGAAAAATTATGTAAAATCTCCAAAAAATAAAGATTCCGGATGCGATGGATCTTTCTGGGAGACGATAGAGTGGGGGAGAGGAGAGAATTTTGTGGACAAAGTATACAAAGACAAAATCTTCTTCCTAAATCGCAAGGATTTACGGTACAAAACAAAATCTTAACGCTATATAATGGGAGTCGTGGTCAAGAGAGCGCAAAGTATGCGCAAAAGATGATAAAAATGATCACATCCTGAAATGATATGCGATATGCAGGAATGTTTTGCATTCCATCCATATAGAAGGTGCATAGAGGAGTCTGGTTACAAATGTATGGTGTTATCGATTTTTAAATGTATACAGGGAATGGGTATTGAGGCATATTGATTTGGGGCAGTGGCAAACGAAAAAAATGAAATGGAGGGAATAAAAGGTGAAGAAGATTTTGAAGCAGGCGACAGTGTGTCTGTTTGCAGTGACGATGGCATTTGGTTTAACCGGATGCGGATCACTCACAAACGGAAAGCGAATCATCCGGATTTCGCATGCACAGTCAGAGACCCATCCGGAGCATCTTGGACTTCTGGCATTCAAGGAGTACGTGGAGGAGAATCTTGGGGATAAGTATGAGGTGGAAATCTTCCCGAACGAGCTTTTAGGATCTGCACAGAAAGCAATCGAGCTGACTCAGACAGGTGCAATCGATTTCGTAGTGGCAGGTACTGCAAACCTTGAGACATTTGCGGATGTTTACGAGATTTTCAGTATGCCGTATCTGTTTGATTCTGAGGAGATTTACAAGTCTGTCATGCAGGATACCGACTACATGGAGAAAATCTATGAGTCTACCGATGATGCAGGCTTCCGTGTGGTAACCTGGTACAATGCAGGAACGAGAAACTTCTACGCAAAGACCCCGATCCGCACACCGGATGATCTGAAGGGCTTAAAGATCCGTGTACAGCAGAGCCCGGCGAGCGTAGCAATGGTAAATGCGTTCGGCGCAGCAGCATCTCCGATGGGATTCGGTGAGGTTTACACCGCTATTCAGCAGAACGTTATCGATGGAGCAGAGAACAATGAGCTTGCTCTGACGAACAACAAGCATGGTGAGGTTGCAAAGTATTATTCCTACAACAAGCACCAGATGGTTCCGGATATGCTTGTTGGAAACCTGAAATTCCTTGAGAGCCTGAGCCCGGAAGAGTACCAGGTATTTAAGGATGCAGCTGCTCTGTCCACGGAAGTAGAGATGGCTGAGTGGGATAAGTGCGTGGATGAGGCAAAGGATATCGCACAGAATCAGATGGGCGTAGAGTTCATTGATGTCGATGTTGATGCATTCAAGCAGAAGGTTCTTCCGCTCCACGAGCAGATGCTCAAAGAGAACCCGAAGATTGTAGATGTTTACAATCACATTCAGGAAATCAACGAAAAAGCGAAGGAGGGAAAGTAAATGGAAGCGATGCATAACTTGAGAAAAGGCATTATGCGCGTTCTGGGAATCGCAATGATCGTCCTGTTCGTCCTGATGACCGTGATCGGAACGTATCAGATCGTAACCCGTTATTGCTTCAACCGTCCGAGTACCGTATCTGAGGAGCTTCTGACCTACTCCTTCACCTGGATGGCTCTGCTTGCTTCTGCTTATGTATTCGGTAAGAGAGATCACATGAGAATGGGTTTCCTTGCAGATCAGATCACCGGTCCGACAAGAAAGATTCTTGAGGCAGCAAGCGATATTATGACCTTCCTTCTTGCAGGCGTTGTTATGCTGTACGGCGGAAGCTCCATCACGAAGCTGACAATGATTCAGAAGACAGCTTCCTTACAGGTTCCGATGGCATACATCTATGTGATGGTGCCGATCAGTGGTGCGTTGATTATGCTCTTTAGCATTATGAACCTGATTGATACCTGTCATAACGATTATAGCAAGCAGAAGAAGGAGGAAGAGTAAGATGAGCTCAATCGCAGTTGTATGTGGCCTGATTATTCTGGCCGTCCTTGTAGTAATGTTACTTGGCGGTATGCCGATCGCAGTAGCACTTGCAGTATCTTCCATCTGTGCAATCCTTCCGGTTCTTGATTTAAACGTAGCCGTTCTGACCGGTGCACAGCGAATTTTTTCCGGTATTTCCGTATTCAGCCTGCTTGCAATTCCGTTTTTCATTCTGGCAGGTAACCTGATGAACAAGGGCGGTATCGCAATCCGTCTGATCAATCTGGCAAAACTTTTTGTAGGTAACATCCCGGGTGCTCTGGCACACACGAACGCAGTAGCAAACATGCTCTTCGGTGCAATCTCCGGTTCTGGTACCGCAGCAGCTTCCGCAATGGGTTCCATCATTGGACCGATTGAGGAGGAAGAGGGTTATGACCGTGACTTCTCCGCAGCAGCAAACATTGCAACCGCTCCGACCGGACTTCTGATCCCGCCGAGTAACGTTATGATCACGTTCTCTCTGGTTTCCGGAGGAACTTCCGTAGCAGCTCTGTTCATGGCAGGATACATTCCGGGAATTCTCTGGGGTCTTGCATGTATGGCAGTTATCTACTACTTCGCAAAGAAGAAGGGATACCGCAGTACGAAGAAGTTCTCCAATAAAGAGAAAGTAACCGTATTTTTACAGGCAATTCCGTGTCTGTTCATGATCGTTGTTGTAATCGGTGGCATCATCGGTGGTATCTTCACCGCTACCGAGGGAAGTGTCGTAGCTGTTGTATACAGCCTGATCCTTTCCGTTGTATTTTATAAATCCATCAAGATTTCCGAGCTTCCGAAAATCTTCTTAGACAGTGCTGAGATGACCGGTATCATTATCTTCCTGATCGGTGTTTCCAACATCATGAGCTGGGTAATGGCATTCACCGGAATCCCGACCGCAGTTTCAGAGGCAATGCTGAGCATCTCTGACAACCGCTATGTAATCCTGTTTATCATCAATATCCTGCTCCTGATTGTCGGAACCTTCATGGATATGACTCCGGCGTGCCTGATCTTTACGCCGATCTTCCTGCCGATCTGCCAGCAGCTTGGTATGAATACGATCCACTTTGGTATCATGATGATCTTCAACCTGTGTATCGGAACCATCACCCCGCCGGTTGGAACGACTCTGTTCGTCGGTGTAAAGGTAGGCGGAACCAAGATCGAGAATGTAATCAAACCGCTTCTGGTTTACTTCGCAGCAATTTTTGCAGTGCTGTTGATCGTATCTTACATTCCGGCTGTTTCCCTGTGGCTCCCGAGCCTGATGGGTTATGTATAAGGCATAGCATGATCTAAGTGTGATTTAAGTATTATCGTTGAGTTTGAGTTATCGTTAAATAAATAGGGTTGAGTGTTTTTAAATAAATCTTTCAAAGATTGGAAAAATTAGAAAAGCGAAAATCTTCTGGGATGAATGGGTACATCCCGGGAGGTTTTCGCTTTTTTTGCGTTTTATTTTCCCGCGTTCTCTATTTCTGCGTTTTTGGGGAATGCCATTTCCTGCCCTTCCCTGGCGGTCAATATAGGATGGATTTGGGTCAACCTTTGCTGTGGCGACTGGATGGATCGGAATAAGCGTTGCTGTAATAAGAGCAGAACAGTTCAATAAATGCCTGCTGTGGTTTGGAAATATAGTTTTTGCTCGAGGTCACAATATCAAAATGGCGGATGGCGTGGGGAGAATCAATTTTATAATAGCACATCTCCGTGTGGACATTTGTCATCAGCCAGTCACTGATA
>ERZ791607.2364-NODE-2364-length-10588-cov-2.077566_pt1 | contig 10588 bp, 7 predicted proteins | sample MGYA00509964_ERZ791607 | MGnify/ENA primary metagenome ERZ791607 (study PRJEB30046, sample SAMN00791907) | human gut metagenome | study: EMG produced TPA metagenomics assembly of the A metagenome-wide association study of gut microbiota in type 2...
CTTCAGATCCTGAAAATGATCGTCCGGAGACATGTGATTCGTCATTCCGCACAGAGAATAAGTCAGGCTGTTGTTGCATACATCCACCAGGAAATACAGATCATCACCACGGACAGACTCCTCAATCGTTCCCTTTGCCTCACCGGAACCAAAACGCGGGGTCTTTGCCTCAATGATATAGGAATCCTTCTGATATCCCGCAAATGCGATTGTAGACTTGTGCTCGCTCTCCCGCTCCTTGCGCCATTCTACCAGCCATGCGTCAACTTTGGCGCCCAGCTCAGCACAGCTCTTCAGCGGAATCAGGCCCAGCGGGCCAACCGGAATGGTCTCAATGGTTTTCTCTTCGTAGATCATTTCATCCTCCATATATAATGTGAAAAACGCGCCCGGAACCGTTTCTGTTCAGACGCTCCGCAAACCACGTTCTCGCAAGGTGATTAATTGCTTCATTTTCTTCTTTTCTCGCAATTATTAACGTATCCTTTATAACATTATGCACCGATGAAGTCAAGCCAATCACGGAAACTTTGCCTTTTTTCTATCTTCATACAAATTCTCACACGGATGTCATTGTTTTTTTCACTCGAATGTCCCCGCCATAAAGCGGAATCATCATATAGCTACTCATAATTCTCGAGGTCACGCGGTCTGAGTAGGTATCCCGCATCATATCCATCGACAAATTCGTCGAGATGATCGTGCCTTTCTTGCGGTTGATTCTCTCATTGATGCAGTAGAAGAGCTGAGAGGAGACAAAGGTATTATTGACCTCAGTTCCCAGATCGTCAATAATCAACATCTCGCACTCCAGAATGTGACGGTATGCCTCCTCACAGTCCTCCTCTGCCCCCCGGTTGAACTTATATTTGGAAAAAATCTCAAACAGATCCGGCGACGACAGATAGATCACCGACACATACCGGTCCATCAGCGCCTTCGCAATGCAGTTTGTCAGAAATGTCTTTCCAACTCCGGTGCTTCCCGTAAACAGAATGTTCTGTCCACTGTTCGGAAAATTCTCTGCAACTTCCTGACAGCGTTTCACGACGAGTTGCATGTAGGAGAGCACCGTGCGATTCAACCCCGGAAGCAGCTGCTGATCGTCATAATAGGCAAACGTCAATGTATTAAAATTCTCACGCTTCAAAACTTCCTCAATATTCGACTGTGCGTAGAGAACCTGAAGCCGTTTTCTCTCAAAGCAGTGACAACGATGACCATTCGCATAGCCGGTATCCTGACTCTCCCGACAGCGGTCTCTCATCTCCATGTAATCTGCCGGGTATCCTCCTGCTGTCAAAAGAATCTGCTTCTGCTCCCTCAAATCAGAAAGTTTTCTCCGGAGTGTCTCGCGCGCATTCGGGTCTCCGTGCAGAGCCATTCTCGCGCACTCTGCCCCGCTCCCCGCAATCTCCTGATCGAGTTTCTCAATCTGAGGAATCCGGCGGTAAACCTCCTGAACCCGCGCGTCTCTCTCAACCCTGTCCTTTCTCTGCTGTTGCTCATACTCCCGCATCAGCGCATTGTACTGGGAATTGCTCAGTGCCATCTGTCACTCCTCTCACTTTCTCTTGTCTTGCTCTTTGTTTTTTCAGCTTTTTCTTTTCTAGCTTTTTCTTTTCCAGCTTTTTCTCGGCGCTCTCTTAGAACAGTAGGACTTTCTACTGTTCTCCAAGCCAGCCCTTTACCTGATCGAGCACCAGAGAATCATAGTCTGTGCTTCTCTGCTCAAAATTATGAAAACGGTTGACCGGAGCCTTCACCGTTGCCCTCGGACTCTGCCGGTTCTGCGTACTCTGTGTCGTCCGTCGTTTCTCATCGATCTGGTTCACATCTTCCATGCTCTTTACGCCGGCTTCCCGCCAATCAGAGAGAATTTTATCGGCATATCGGAAACTCGGCTTATGCGTGGCTTCCATCGTTCTTCTGCACGCCTCAATGACAAGCTCACGGGAAAATCCGTAGGTCTTAAACCACTTCTCAATCATCTCCCGCTCCCCGTCCCCGGGCTTGCGATCATTCAGACCGAAGGCGCGCATCACGGCAAACGAATCCTTCGTGAATCCGGTCGAGTATGCCTTCGCCTCCTCGACGGTCTGAAATCCCTTCTCATGCCAGTTCATGCCGACTGCTTCAATGTAGCGCACGCTCGTGTGACCATTCTGTACGCAGTACTCGACGAGATATTCAAGCATCTCCGCAGACAGATGAAGTCCCTCATAGAGGTTCGCAAAAATATCCACATCTCTCGGTGTAAAAATTCGATTCAAATATCTCTGCGCAATGTAGAGAAGCTGGGAGAATTCCTCATCATTCTCAAGCTGAGCACTCAGGGACTCCTCCTCTTTCTCAGTCTCCTTTGCACCTTCTTCCTCCGGCTTTGCAGACAGCAGACTTGCGATAAGCGGATCTGTGCTCGCTGATCCCTCTGGGGCAATCGGCACTGCATCACGGATTCTCGGCTCTCGTCCCCAGATTCCGCTCGTTCTCATTCCCTCTCCGACATTGAGATTTTCACGCTCCGGCTCAACAGCAGACGATTTCTCTGCTTTTTTCGTCTTCACCCGACTGCTCTCCCCCGTCTCTTTCTGACTCTGCTCTTTCGGATTATGCTCTTCCTGCTGATTGATCAGATCGAGCAACTCCAGCTGAATCATCTGAGTTGTCTGACCGGTCTGATTCGCCTGACCTGCCTGACTTATCTGATTTAACGGTTCCGTCTGAGTTATCTGATTGATCTGAGATGTTTGAGTTGTCTGAATTGTCTGCTCCAACGGCTCTATTTGCGCCTGTTGATTTTCCTGTTCTTTCAGCGAAGTTGGGGTTGCCTCCTCCTGTGTCGAAAGCTGAGACTCCACCTCCAGTCCTCTTCTCTGACCGATGACTCTTGCACTGTTCTCTCTCACCTGCTCAATCGGCACTTCCCCAAAGAGTGCAGACAGACCGCCAAGCGAGGGACGTGCCATCTGAAATCCCCTCGTCCCGAGCGTAAACTTTCCACCATCCTGACTTGCACTCTCAGAACGATTTGCAGTCGCCACCGCCGACCGCACCGAGGTATTTACACTGCTGCTTTCCTCAACTACAACCGCCCGTCTCGTCTGCTGGCTCAGAGAATCTTCTGCCTGATCCACCGGACCGTTCTGCACACTCTGAATCATCTGCAAGACTTCTGAGTTGCTCCCTGATCCAGCACTGCGCTCCCGCTCCGGAGGTTCCTGATTCTCAGATGCAAAGAGATCCTCCATCGTGAGTACTGCGCTCTTTCTCGCTCTGGATGAAGATACGCTCTTCGCCCCGCTCTTCCTCGCTGAGATTGTCGCATTCTTCGGACCTACAAGCGCAGTTGCCCCCTTGACTGCACCGACTTTCTGCCAGTAGAGCACAGCCCGCTTCACATCCGCCTCCGTGTGGTTGAGGGCATCCGCAATGGTTCCGACATCCAGTTTTTCGGAGGCGTGACGGAGCAGATAGAGATATACCTTCACATACTCTCCATTCGCATCTGCCATATATCGGTCTATAAATTCATTTGCAACCATCGTTGCCTCTATCTGAAATTTGCATGTCAAATCCATTGTCTTCTCAGTCCTTTCCCGTATCGGTTATCTTGTTTTCGCTTCCTTTATTTTCCATCGTTTTCTAAGGGCAACACGGGTCTGGCACCTCGATGCCAGACCCCATTTTTAAACCCTGTAAATGCTACGATTTTTATTTTTTTAGTGTATCACATCTTGAAAAAAAAAGAAATAGGAGCACTTATCCACACTCTCGATTGTGGATATTGTGGATATTGTGGATAACTTTTTTGAGTTTCTGAAAATCCAGGAGAAAAAAGCCAGAAATTCCTTATAAATAAAGGGTTTGCAGAATTTTTAGACATTATGTTATGTAAATTAAATAATCCACATAATCTCCGGCACCAAAAAACCGGAAATTATGTGGATTTTGTGGATAACTACTTGCCGAGGAGCTTTTCCCCAACTTTTACAATGTCTCCGGCCCCCATAGTTATCAACAAATCACCGGTGGAACAATTTTCTAAAATAAATGTTTCAATTTCGTCGAAAGTCTCGAAATAATGAACCTTCTTGCCCATTTTCTCCAGTCTGTCCGCAATATCCCGGGAACTGATGCCTAACGTATCGGTCTCTCTCGCCGGATAGATCTTCGCCAAAATCACCTCATCGGCACCGCTGAGGGCTTCTGCAAACTCATCCAGGAATGCCTTCGTTCTCGTGTAGGTGTGAGGCTGGAAGACACACCACAGCTTCTTGTGCGGATAATTCTTTGCCGCGGAAAGCGTCGCAGAGATCTCCTGCGGATGGTGCGCATAGTCATCAATGATCGTGATTCCGGCAAGCTCTCCCTTTTTCTCAAAACGGCGATCGGTTCCGGTGAATGCTTTCAGACCTACCGCACTCTCCTCCTCGCTGATTCCGAGTTCCTTTGCAACTGCAATCGCAGACAGAGCATTGTATACATTATGCTCTCCCGGAACACTCAGCGTAATCCGTCCTGCCTTCTGTCCTCTCTCGACGAGGGTGAACGACGGGCGCGCATACTCATCATAAGTAATATCAGTTGCACTGTAATCGCTCTCGGCGCTGTGTCCCACCGTCACGATCCGGCATCTGAGACCTGCGGTCAGCTCCTGATAATTTGCAATGTCACTGCTGATGACGAGAAGACCACTCTCCGGAAGTTTCTCTGCAAACAGACGGAATGAATGGCGGATATCATCGAGATCCTTGAAGAAGTCGAGATGATCTGCCTCCACGTTCAGAATCACCTCAATTGTCGGGAAGAAAGAAAGAAAGCTGTTCGTATACTCACATGCCTCTGCGACAAACAGATCCGACTTGCCGACACGGATATTTCCTCCGATCGCATGGAGAATTCCTCCGACAGTGACAGTCGGATCTTTCTTTGCCTCAAGCAGAATCTCCGTAATCATCGAGGTCGTTGTCGTCTTTCCGTGCGTTCCTGCAACTGCAATCGCCTGACCGTAGTTCTTCATAATCTGACCGAGAAGGTCTGCGCGGGTCATCATCGGAATTCCCCGGCGCTGTGCCTCCTGAAACTCCGGGTTGTCCGGGTGTACAGCTGCCGTGTATACAACAAGCTCTACCTCGTCCGTGATGTTCTCTGCACGCTGTCCATACATGATTTTTGCGCCGTGAGAGGCAAGCTGATCCGTCAGCTCCGACTCGTGAGCATCCGAACCGCTGATATGAAATTCTTCCTCAAGAAGAATCTCAGCAAGTCCGCTCATGCTGATTCCTCCGATTCCGATAAAATGTACTGCCAGCGGTTTTTTGAAATCTATCTGATACATATGAAATGTCCTCTTCTTTCCTGATTCTTTTTGACTGTTAAAAAATTATTTCTGTCGATTCCAGTCAAATTTTCTCATCATTTTCATTATTTTCTTACTTTGTTTTCTTATTTGATTTCTTATTTGATTTCACCTATTTTTTTACTTCCTTTTGAAAAGAAAGTCAATGTTTTTCTTTGTTTTCCTCGTTTTTGTACCGTTTTCTTTCGTTTTGTATTATAATACTTCTGTACTTTGTAAGTAACTGTTCCAAATCCTTACAGTTACTGCACACCACTGTATTTCAACGAGGTATATGTTATGAAAAACAACAGCACAAATCAGTCACCACACAGCGGACAACGACCACCAAAAAAGCTCTCAAGAATTCCGGCAAGCATCCTTGGAATCCTTGGCTGGCTTTTTAATGGCATGTTTCAAATCTTGGCAAGCGTCATGATCGTCGGTGCGCTTGTGGCGCTCCTCATTTATGCAAAAGTCCGCCCCGAACTGGATCACTGCCGTTCCGTCGCCTACGACAAGCTGGCGCAGATGCAGCGCTCCGATTTCAGCATGCTTTCGGACACGGAAGTCTACGACAAGGATGGCCGCCAGATCGGTCTGATCAACGCAGGACACTACGAGTATGTCCCGATCAGCCAGATCAGCATGAACATCCTGAACGCCTACATCGCACAGGAGGACCGGCGATTTAAGAGCCACTCCGGAGTGGACTGGATCGCAACTTTTCGTGCAGGCCTCTCCCTTGTAAAGAATAAGGGCGAAATCAGGCAGGGCGGAAGCACAATCACCCAGCAGGTTGTGAAAAATACCTACCTGACACAGGAGCGCAGTTTCACACGAAAGATCGTGGAGATTCTTCTCGCACCGGAGATCGAAAAGAAATACTCCAAGGCAGACATCATGGAGTTTTACTGCAACACGAACTTCTACGGTCACCACTGTTACGGAGTCCAGGCTGCAAGCCGGTACTATTTTGGAAAGAACGCCGAAGATCTGCAACCTTATGAGGCGGCAGTTCTCGTCGGCATCAGCAACAGCCCTTCCGCCTACGACCCGGTCAAGCACCCGGAGGAATCCTTAAAAAAGCGAAACGATGTCCTCTTAAGCATGCTTGAGGTCGGAGATCTGACACAGGAGCAGTATGATTCCTACACAGCTCAGCCGTTGAACATCGTTCAGGAAGAATCTGAGGGAACAGATGAGAACTACCAGAGCAGTTACGCAATTCACTGTGCGGCTCTCTACCTGATGTCCCTCGACGGATTTGAATTCCGCTACACCTTCTCCGACAAGGATGACTACAAGGCATACATGGATGCCTACCAGACGGCATACAACGACAAGAACGACGAGATCCGTTCCGGCGGATACCGAATCTACACCTCCCTCGACAGCCAAATTCAGGCAGAGCTTCAGGTCGAGATCGACAAGACACTCGCCTCCTACACGGAGCTTCAGGACAATGGCAAATTTGCGCTTCAGGGAGCCGGCGTCATCGTCGACAACCAGAGCAACTACGTTGTCGCCATCGTCGGCGGACGCGGTACCGAGGATATTTACAACCGCGCTTACTTGAGTGCCCGCCAGCCGGGAAGTACGATCAAGCCTCTTCTTGACTATGGTCCAGCATTTGACACCGGTGAGTACTATCCGGCGCGCATTGTCAATGACCACAAGTGGACTGATGGTCCTTCCAACAGCGGTGGAAACTACTTTGGAAATGTGACAGTCCGCGAGGCCTTAAACCGAAGCTTAAATACCGTCGCCTGGCAGGTGCTCTGTGATGTCGGTGTCGAGTACGGACTCAATTATCTCGGAGAGATGGAATTTCAGAAACTCTCCTACATTGATAAGAGTGCACCGTCCATCAGCATCGGCGGTTTCACAAACGGTGTCCGCATCGTCGACATGGCAAAGGGATACAGCACACTCGCAAACAATGGTGTATACAATGACCGCACCTGCATCGTGAAAATCGAGCACGAGCAGAAGGGCGAGCTGACAAAAGATATGAAGGAACACGCAAACCGCGTTTATCAGGAAGATTCCGCCTTCATGCTGACCGACATCCTCAAAGGAACGATGACCGAGAGCTACGGAACCGGTCGCGGTCTCGCACTCGCAAACGATATGCCGTGTGCCGGAAAGACCGGAACAACAAACAGCAGTAAGGACACCTGGTTCTGCGGATACACCCGCTACTACACCACGGCTGTCTGGGTCGGCTACGACACCCCGCGCGCAATGCCGGGTGTCTACGGAAGCACATATGCCGGAAAAATCTGGAAGAATGTCATGGATCAGATTCACGTCGGCAAGGAACCTCTCGACTGGGAGATGCCGACGACGGTTGTCGAACAGGCTGACAAGAAGACCGGCATCGTCGACTACATGAGCACAACCGCTGACCTGCGCGCCGAGCAGAATCTCCATGACAAGGAACAGCAGAAGCTCGTTGAGGAGCTCACAAATTCTGTCACCTCCTTTGAGGACAAGACGATCGAGACCGTCGAGGATACTTACTGGGTGAAGAATCAGTACACCGCCCTTCTCGCAAAGATCAATCAGGTCGACGAGGGCGAGGAGCGCGCAGATTTTCTTGAGCGTGTCGAAAAGAAGTACGACACCTTCACTCCGATCATCGCAAACATGAAGGACACGATCGACCGCTATGAACAGCAGAAGGCAAGAGAGAAAGCCGATGCCCAGAAGAAGGCCGAGGAAGAGGCTGTGAAGAAACGCAAGGAACTCGAAGCCGAGACACGCCGTCAGGACTTCCTGACTGCCCTTGAGGACGTCGAAAATCTGGAGTATCAGGCTCCGAATGCATCCTCCCTGATTCAGACCGCAATCGACAAATTGCCGGAAGTTCAGGATCTCGATAAGGCAAAAGAATACAGCGATCGCTTAAACAGCGCGATTGCCCGCGTCTCCACTCTCCCGACTGCAAGCCAGTGGCAGAGCATGCAGGCACAGAAAGAGCGCGAGGAAAATGCAAAACAGGCTCAGGATCAACAACAGATCAGCAATGAGCAGACGAAGCTCGAACAGTCGCTTCGTCAGGAATCCCGCAAATGGAATACCAACAGTGGCCTGACCGGCGGTCCCGGAGTCACAGGCTCCACGGTTACTGCAAACCCGGATGGGAATTGAAAGGATGGAATGAGATGAACAAGACAAACAAAACGAATTTCAAGGCATTTCAAACTCCTTCGGGAATCGCAGATCCGGTGAAACCTAATCGGGAACCTCAGCCATATCCGGGAGCTTCCCTCGTGAAGCCAAACCAAAATCAAAAAGCGCCTGTGGAAGAATCTGGTGAAATGCCCACTAACGTTAACGTGGCGAACAAAATGCCTGCAAATGTATCGGATGAAACATCTGCAAAAGTATCTGGCGAGATACCAACAAAGGTACCTGGTGAAATTCCGGTTTCTGACCCAGATTCCGCTTCCAATACGACGCCCACGCCGTCTCAAAATACGCATCAAAAATTTATGTTTTCAGGAAACGCTCATGGAGTGATTGATGAAGAAGATGACGATATTTTCCCTGATGTGTATGGCGATGAAGAAGATTATAAAGACGATTATCGCGACGAGAATGATGATGAATATCTGGAAAACGATATTCGCTCATGGTTCTACACCTTCATGTGCATGAACATTCCGATTTACGGTTGGATTTATCTTCGCCGACTCGCCACCGGAAAGATTCCAACCTCACTTGAACAGCAGGATTTTGCAGAGGCCTATCTCTATTACAAGCGGTTTTTCCTCAAAATTTCCGCTGTGATCCTGATTGTGCTTATCATCGTCGGTGCGATTGCAATCAACAAATTGCTTGCTTATATGCAGATGCTCTAGATGCTCTAATAATTTAACCATGCAAAAAAGCCGTACTTCCCGAAATTTTCTCCAGGTTGTACGGCTTTTTGTGTTAAGCGGGTTCCGCTTGGTTCTTTGGGTATAAACCTTAAATATGATTCTTTCTGAAAATGCGTCCACTGTATTTTTCCAGTGCAGTCAGGAGCAGATTTCCGAGAACACCGACTGCAAGCACCTCTCCGATTCCGACCGTCAGCATCATAAACGGAATCAGATCTGGAGAACCATATGCATAACGCAGAACAAATGGAATAATCAGCGCATTGGCCACAATCGGCGGAATGCATACCAGCCACTTATTTTTGCGAAGTACATAGGAACCGATTGCTCCGATCAGGGTTGCCAGACTTCCAAATACCACATCTGGAAGAATCGTGGTTCCCATTGCCATACCAACACCATTTGAAATCAGGCATCCAAGGAAAAGTCCCGGAATTCCTGCCGACGTAAAGTACGGAAGCACACAGAGTGCCTCTGATACACGAAACTGTACCGGACCATAAGAGATCGGTGCCAGCACCAGTGTCAACACGGTGTAAATTGCTGCGATCATCGCAGCCTCTGTCATAAACTGCACGTTGTTTTTAGAACTACTCATATTCTATTTTCTCTCCTCTAGTTTTGTTTTACGAGTGGAAGGTCACGAACACTCGATTCCCGGCGTAAGCCCTTTAAGACCTTGGTTTTTGCGGGTTTTGACAACGGATACGAGTATAGCATAGGAGGCGTTTCAAATCAAGACTGACTTTTTTACATAATCTCTTAATCCCTCATCCCATGACTCTCTTGATATGAATTGCCAGATATCCGGTCTCCTCCCGCTCGAATTTCAGCCTGCTCTCTTTTTCCAATTTCCGACAGATCTGATCCGCAAGCTCATACTCATGAGGGAAGGTTCCCTTTGCATAATCCTCCATATCAAGATTCGCTTTCTCGCCCCTTCGCGCACGCGCAATCATGTAACGGACATGACTCACAAGTCGATTATAGCCAAGCGATCCAAGTGGAAGTTTTTTCTTCATTCCTGTCTCAATCATTGACAGACACTCATTGACCATCCGCGCCGTCTCAAGCGACTCTGCCACATTTTCCTCTGTGCGTCCTGAGTGAATGTGAAGCGTGATGTAACCGGTCTCATCCTCCCCCAAACGAACTCCCGTCATCTCCTCAATGATCTGACTCCCCCGTCTCGCCGTCTGATACTCTTCCTCAAACAGCGCCTCAATATCCTGGCGAAACGGATTCGGAATTTCTTTGTTCTCTTTCGCACGCGCAACCGCCATCGCAATATGATCTGCCATCGGAATCAAAATATCATGATGAAGCGCCCCCAAAACTTTCTCTGCCTCCTCGATGA
>ERZ791607.2388-NODE-2388-length-10510-cov-2.744333_pt1 | contig 10510 bp, 4 predicted proteins | sample MGYA00509964_ERZ791607 | MGnify/ENA primary metagenome ERZ791607 (study PRJEB30046, sample SAMN00791907) | human gut metagenome | study: EMG produced TPA metagenomics assembly of the A metagenome-wide association study of gut microbiota in type 2...
CAGTCCCATAATCATCAGACCGGAAACTTCATTCTTCTTGCCGGGCATATACAGCAATGCCTGCGAAAAGACAATCGAGAATATATTTGAGTTACCATAACCTATCAATGCAATACAAATATAAATAGATGTTTTTGAATGAAAAACAAAAAGCCCTATCATTGCCAATAACATCATAAAACTACTGATAGCAAAGAACGATTTGGCATTCATCTTTCTCAAAATGAAAGAACCTGTAAAGCAACCTGCCGTACGGAATATAAAATAAAGGCTGGTAGCAAACGCAGCATCATCCAATCCCATGCCCAAGCGTTCCATTAAAATCTTAGGTGCAGTAGTATTCGTACCCACATCAATTCCTACATGACACATAATGCCGATGAAAGAAAGCAGAATAAACGGTTTGCCCAATAGAGCTAAACACTGACTAAATGTAGAAGGTTTGCCTTCTTCTTTTTCTTCAGCGATCTGTGTCTGCCCTAACAGTAAAACAGCGATTACAGCAATAACCATATAAATAGGGAATAGCACCCGCCAGCCCAGACCAAAGGATGGAATGGCCTGCGTAGCTCCCCACATAGCAATGTAAGGTGCAAGAAACGAGGCTATCGCTTTCACAAACTGTCCAAAGGTTAGACTACTTGCCAGTCGGTCACCTCTGACAATATTGGAAAGCAACGGATTCAGTGAAGTCTGCATAAGCGCGTTGCCGATACCTAATAAAGAGAAAGAAATCAGCATAAGCGTATAACTATCACCGAAAACAGGTAATAATAAAGAAGCAAAAGTCACCAGCAAACTAAGAAGTACCGTCTTTTTCTGTCCGATACGATTCATCAACATACCTGTCGGTACGGAAAAGATCAAAAACCAGAAGAAAACCAGCGAGGGAAAGATGTTAGCCTGAGAATCCGTCAGACCTAAATCAGCTTTTACATAGTTGGAGGCAATGCCTACCAGATCAACAAATCCCATGGCGAAGAAACAAAGCATCACCGGGAAGAGCTTGGATAACGAAGAATTTGATTTCATGGTTGTATGGTATTAATTTAAGTATTTCTTGCTCGGGAAAGCACGTTGCAAAGGAAGCGAATACCACGACAACGGGATAACAATTTTGTTACAAAGAATATCAATTATGATACAAGACTGTTTTTTAGCCGTATTTAAGCCCTATTATCGTCCTTTTTAGCTACTTTTGTACGAGTATATACAGCAAACTCATAAATAAATCATTATGGAAATACTCTTTAACGGAAAACTTAGTATCGAGGTCTCTGCACATGGAGCCGAATTGTGCAGTATTTTCTCTAATGGAAAAGAATATCTGTGGCAAGCAAACCCCGCATTTTGGAAACGTCATTCACCGGTGCTCTTTCCTATCGTAGGAAGTGTGTGGGAAAATGAATATCGCAATGAAGGTACAACCTATGCCCTTACACAGCATGGATTTGCCCGCGACATGGAATTTACGCTCATATTAGAGCATGATGACGAAGTGCGTTACCAACTTGTCAGCAACGAAGAAACACTCAAGAAATACCCCTTTCCATTTTGTCTTGAAATTGGTTATCGCATCCATGGCAAGAAAATCGATGTAACATGGGAAGTGAAGAATACCGGAGAAAAAGAAATGCATTTCCAGATTGGAGCACACCCGGCATTTTGTTATCCGGACTTCGATGCAGCTACAGAAGAACGGGGATTCTTTGGCTTTGGAAAAAAGAACAGCCTGAAATATATCCTCATTTCCGAAAAGGGCTGCGCTGATCCGGATACCAAATATTCGTTGAAATTAACTGATGGACTGTTACCTTTAGATATACATACTTTTGATAAAGATGCACTGATATTGGAAAACAGTCAGGTACGGCAGGTTACTCTATATAATAAGGAGAAAGCTCCTTATCTCAGCCTCCATTTCGATGCACCTGTTATCGGACTGTGGTCGCCACCTGCCAAGAATGCCCCGTTTGTCTGTATTGAACCATGGTACGGTCGTTGCGACAAAGCACATTATACAGGAGAGTATAAAGATAAGGATTGGGTACAGCATCTGCAACCCGAAGAGGTATTCAAAGGAAAATATACCATTGAAATAGAAGAATAAAGGAGAAGCCGTACTTGGTCCGTATCTGGTCCAAACGCTTAGGTACGGAGCAAATACGGAGTTGGTACGGCTTTGGTGTAGATTAGGGATGGTAAAAGAGGTAAAACAGACTAATTTTACTTCAATTTATAAACCTTGAACGAACTTACCGTATAGCTTCCACCTTTAGCATAGAAACTGATGCGGTTATAAGGTTCCGATGGAAATACAAGGTTTGTCATTGCAAAACGTCCGTCATCTCCAAATGCTTCAATACTCGATTTATCAATAAAAAGACGTAATGTCATTTCCGAATTATCCTCTATTGAGGCAAAAGTCACTATCGGAAAATCCTGACTGAATGATACGATTCCACTTTTACTACGGTCCATCGCAAATTTCTTCTCAACCAGATTATAATAGATATCCACTTCTTCTCCTTTTGAATTGAATAGTTGGAAACCTACAATCTCAGCATTCCGGTTCTTAATTGTCATTTCAATTTCATATGTACCCGTATTATCGGAAAGCAGCTTATCCAGGTTATAGGTACGGTCCACTTTGAAGGAACGTTTCTTTTCTTCTTTTCCACGCAGTTTCAGCAATTCTTTAGCAGGAGAAGATTTCAGATATGTTTCACCGGCCGAAGTATAGAGGCTCAAGTCACGAGGAATAGAGTTACCACTGCGATATTGAGTAGTAGGTACATTGTTGGCATATTGCCAGTTGCTCATCCACGCCAATGCAATATGACGCCCTTCGGGTACATTGCTCCAGGTCACGGTAGCATAATGATCCTTTCCCCAGTCCATCCATTTAGTAGCTTTGGATGATTCATTTACAAACCTCTTTCCATCAAAAGTACCTACAAAATATTGGGTAGCGCTACCGCCGAAAGGCCCTCCGGGGTTAATGTTACAAATCAATACCCACTTCTTCAGTTCAGTACCCTCGATGGGCAATTCAATCAGATCAGGACATTCCCATACGCCGCCATGAGCACCCTGGCCTTCACCAAAACTACTTTCATAAGACCAGTCTTTCAGATTAGCAGAAGAATAGATTTGCATTTCCTGTCCCACAGCAAGAATCATAATCCATTTATCGGTAGCATTGTGCCAAAATACTTTCGGATCGCGGAAGTCACGCTGGGTGGAGGTCAAGATAGGATTACGTGCATACTTCTTGAATGTCCTACCATTATCCAGACTATAAGCCATGCTCTGCACCTGACGATCGCTGGCCGAAGTATAGAAAGCTACGATTGCACCGGCACCAAAGCCTGCCGTATTATCTTTATCAACCACACATGAACCACTGAATATGGTTCCCAATGCATCAGGTGCAATGGCTACCGGCTGATGTTCCCAACTTACAAGGTCTGTACTAGTGGCATGTCCCCAATGCATATTTCCCCACATTGAACCATAAGGATTGTATTGATAGAACAGATGGTAAACACCATCTTTATACACCATGCCATTCGGATCATTCATCCAGCCATATTGGGGAGTAAAGTGATAAAGCGGACGGAAGTTCTCACGGTTTGTCGTATCAAACTCATCAGAAAGCTTCATTTCATCCCAGCAAATAGCCGTATCAGGAATCAACTGGAAGTTAAAGGAAAGTGATTTATTATCAAATCCGGAGAGATCTACTGGAACAAAGTAGTCTACCTTATTTATAGCCAGACGAACATTCATGTTGCGTACTACATCATTGTCTGCTATCATATACAGTTTTGCTTCCGGAGAAGCCTCCTCTACGGGAAGCAACAGGAATTTCTTTTGATCTTCAATCTGGACAATGCTCTGTCCGTCACCTAAATGTTTAATCACGAAAGGAGGGTTAATAGCTTGACACGAAAAGACCGACCAAATTGTACCTATTATAAAGGTAAGGGTCCATCGCACGGTCAACAAATTGTTTTTTAAATTCATGATGTTTTTGGGTATTACATTTAATTAATAATGGGTTGCTCGGGAAAGCACTTTGCAAAGGAAGCCAATAAAAAAGAAACAGCCTGCTATTTATGTTTCATAAGCTGGTAATTTTGATACCTACCTTTTATTTTGTTACAAATATGTCAGCATATGAAACATAAATTACAGCCTCTTATCATAGAATTCCTTTTATTTGCAACATCAAAACATCACTCGGGAAAGCATGTTTTGAGAGGTAATCCACAGCGATTACAAAATGAAAAGCATATTAATTAAAATCTAAAAACATGGAAGGCATAAAAAGATCGCTTCTATTTGCACTCTTTCTTATTATATGTACAATGGTTCAGGCCCAACGCCTGACTGTACAAGGAAAAGTGGTTTCCAAGACTGACGGAGAGCCTATTATTGGCGCAACCGTCATAGAGACTAACCAGACAGGCAACGGTACCATAACTAATATTGACGGTGACTTTACACTATCTGTACCACAAGGTGCAGAACTGACTATTTCGTATATCGGCTTCAAAACAGTGAATGTGGAAGCACAAGCTACACTAAACATTACCCTGGAAGAAGAATCCGAATTACTACAGGAAATTGTAGTCACAGGCTATACCACTCAACGCAAAGCTGACCTGACCGGAGCGATATCCGTAGTTAGCATGGATGAAATTGCCAAGCAAAATGAAAATAATCCAATTAAAGCATTGCAAGGACGTGTACCGGGTATGAACATCACAGCCGACGGTAATCCCAGTGGAAATGCCACAGTACGTATCCGCGGTATTGGAACTCTGAACAACAATGACCCTCTTTATATTATTGATGGTGTCCCTACCAAATCGGGTATGCACGAACTGAACGGTAATGACATTGAATCCATTCAGGTATTGAAGGACGCAGCTTCTGCTTCTATCTATGGTTCGCGTGCTGCAAACGGTGTTATCATCATCACTACGAAGAAAGGTAAAGAAGGGCAGATAAAGATTAACTTCGATGCTTCTATCGCCGCTTCCATGTATACCAATAAGATGGAAGTACTAAATGCAGAAGAATATGGTCGTGCCATGTGGCAGGCTTACGTAAACGAAGGGCAGGACCCCAATACCAATGCACTGGGTTATAAGTATAGTTGGGGTTACGATGCAAACGGTTATCCTCAACTGAACAACATCAGCATGTCCAAATATCTGGATTCCGCCAACACTGTGCCGGCTGCCGATACTGACTGGTTTGACGAAACCACCCGTACAGGTATTATCCAGCAGTACAATGTATCAGTAAGCAACGGTTCGGAAAAGGGATCTTCTTTCTTCTCACTGGGTTATTATAAGAATATAGGTATCATTAAAGACAGCGACTTTGAACGTTTCTCTGCCCGTATGAACTCTGATTACAACCTGATTGGTAAATTCCTGACCATAGGAGAACATTTCACCCTGAACCGTACTTCGGAAGTACAGGCACCGGGCGGATTCCTGCAGAATGTATTGCAATTCAATCCTTCACTGCCGGTTTATGATATCAATGGAGAATATGCCGGTCCGGTAGGTGGATACCCTGACCGCGAAAACCCCGTGGCAAGACTGGATCGTAACTCCGATAATCGCTATACTTACTGGCGTATGTTTGGTGATGCCTACATTAATCTCAATCCCTTCAAAGGATTCAATGTACGTTCCACCTTCGGATTGGATTATGCACAAAAATCACAACGCATCTTCACCTATCCCATCACCGAAGGTAATGTGACAAATGATAAGAATGCCGTAGAAGCCAAGCAAGAACACTGGACGAAATGGATGTGGAATGCCATCGCTACCTACAATCTGGAAATTGGCAAACACCGTGGTGACGCCATGGTCGGTATGGAGTTGAACCGCGAAGACGATATCAATTTCTCGGGTTATAAAGAAGACTATTCCATCCTGACGCCTGACTATATGTGGCCGAATGCCGGTTCCGGTACGGCTCAAGCTTATGGCTCGGGTGAAGGTTATTCACTGGTTTCTTTCTTCGGAAAACTGAATTATACGTATAATGATAAATATCTGCTCTCTATGACAGTACGCCGTGACGGTTCTTCACGTTTCGGTAAGAATAACCGCTATGCCACATTCCCTTCCTTCTCACTGGGATGGCGCCTGAACCGTGAAAAGTTCATGCAGAGCCTCAGTTGGATTGACGACCTGAAAGTCCGCGGCTCATGGGGCCAGACCGGTAACCAGGAAATCTCGAACATTGCCCGCTATACTATTTACGTTCCCAACTACGGTGTGACAGAATCAGGCGGTCAAAGCTACGGTACTTCCTATGACATTGCCGGAACCAATGGCGGCAGTATCCTTCAGTCCGGATTCAAACGTAACCAAATTGGTAACGATAACATCAAATGGGAAACAACCACACAGATCAACCTGGGCCTTGATTTCTCAATTCTCAAACAATCTCTTTACGGCTCATTCGACTGGTTCTACAAAAAGACAACGGATATCCTGGTACAGATGGCTGGTATCGCCGCTATGGGCGAAGGAAGCAGCCAATGGATCAATGCTGGAGAAATGAAGAACGTGGGCGTTGAACTGAATCTCGGTTATCGTAATCAAACTGCATTCGGATTGAAGTATGACCTGAATGCCAACATAGCCACTTACCGGAATGAAATTACAAAACTGCCTACTACAGTAGCAGCCAATGGTACTTTCGGAGGTAATGGTGTACAAAGCGTAATCGGACATGCCAATGGTTCACAAGTTGGTTATGTAGCCGACGGCATCTTCAAATCACAGGAAGAGATTGATAACCACGCCACTCAGGAAGGTGCCGGAATAGGCCGTATCCGCTGGCGCGACCTGGATCACAACGGCATCATCAACGAGAAAGACCAACAATGGATTTATGATCCGACACCAGACTTCAGCTATGGTCTGAACATCTACCTTGAATACAAGAATTTCGACCTCACCATGTTCTGGCAAGGTGTTCAGGGAGTAGACGTTATCAGCGACCTGAAGAAAGAGACAGACCTTTGGAGTGGACTCAACATTGGTTTCCTGAACAAAGGTAAGCGAGTACTCAATGCATGGTCGCCCACCAACCCGAACTCTACCATTCCTGCATTGTCGCGCAGCGATACAAACAATGAGAAGCGTGTTTCCACTTATTTCGTTGAGAATGGTTCATTCTTGAAATTACGCAATATACAGTTGGGCTACAACGTTCCGAAAACCTTTGCCCAGAAGATGAAGATGGAGCGCCTGCGCTTCTACCTGAGTGCACAGAACGTATTCACCATCAAGAGTAAGGAATTCACCGGAGTAGATCCTGAAAATGCCAACTATGGCTACCCCATCCCGATAAATATAACTTTCGGTATTAATGTAGGCTTTTAACAATAAAATCAGTTACTTATGAAAAAGTTAATATATACAGCAATCTTAGGTCTTTCACTGATGTGCGGCAGTTGTACCGACTTTCTGGAAGATCAGCTCCCCCAGGGAACCATCAGCGACGAACAGCTGAAGAACCCGGCATACATCGACAATCTGGTGATCTCTGCTTATGCAGTATGGATTACCGCCGAAGATATCAACTCTTCCTTCTCCATGTGGAATTATGACGTACGTTCGGATGACGCTTACAAAGGAGGAAACGGTACGGAAGACGGTGATGTATTCCACTCACTGGATATCTCGCAAGGTATTATGACTACGGCATGGAACATCAGCGATATGTGGCAGCGTCTCTACAACTGTATCTCACGTGTCAATACAGCTTTGCAACTGTTGGAACAAGTGGATGAACACACCTATTCACTGAAGCAGCAACGCATTGCCGAAATGAGATTCCTCCGTGCACATGGTCACTTCTTGCTGAAACGCCTGTACAAGAAGATCCCGTTTGCCAACGATGCCAACTTGTCACCGGAAGAATACAACTATCTCTCCAACACTACTTACAACAATGACGAAGGCTGGCAACAAATTGCAGACGATTTCCTGTTTGCTTATGATAACCTTCCCGTGAAGCAGGCAGACAAAGGTCGTCCCGCCAAAGCCGCAGCAGCTGCCTATCTGGCAAAGACTTATCTGTACAAAGCTTATCATCAGGATAATGCAGACAGCCACGAAGTGACAAGCCTCAGCACAGAAGACTTGGTGAAAGTAGTGCAATACACGGACAATGCCATCATGTCGGCAGGCGGCTACGGGCTGGAATCGGATTTCCACAACAACTTCCGCCCGGAACCTCAATATGAAAATGGTATAGAATCCCTGTGGGCCATGCAATACTCCATGAACGACGGTACTAATAACGGTAATTGTAACTGGTCTTACGGTCTGATTGTTCCCAACATTCCGGGAGTTACCGATGGTGGTTGCGACTTCTACAAACCGAGCCAGAATCTGGTGAACGCATTCAGGACAGATGCCAACGGACACCCCCTGCTGGATTCCTTTAACAATACTGATTACAATTCACAATCCGATTATGCTGACCCACGCCTCTTCCTGACGGTAGGTATGCCGGGATTCCCTTATGAATTCAATAAGAACTATATGATGGATCAGTCGACTACCTGGAGTCGTAGCAACGGACTTTACGGATACTACATAACCCTGAAACACAATGTAGACCCGGATGGCGATTACCTGATAAAGGGTGCCTGGTGGGGTTCTCCAATGAACCGTATCGTACTGCGCTACTCGGATGTATTGTTGATGCGTGCCGAAGCACTGATCCAACTGAACGATGGACGTATCGCCGAAGCTATCAGCCTGATTAACGAAGTACGCAACCGTGCCAAACAAAGTACAGCCATAATTGCCGACTACGAAATGGAATATGGCGTACGTTTCAACGTTCAGCCCTATACGGGGAGCTACTCACAAGCAGATGCCTTGAAATTGCTGAAGTTTGAACGCCGTGTAGAACTGGCTCTGGAATCAGAACGCTTCTTTGACCTGGTAAGATGGGGTGAAGCTGCCGAGGTACTGAATAAGTTTTATGCCGAGGAAGCTGCCGACTGCACCATCTACACGAATGCCTCGTTCACTAAAAATAAAAACGAATATCTTCCTATTCCGTTTGCACAGATGAGTGCCAGCAACGGGAATTATACGCAGAATTGTGGTAACTGGTAACCTTATAAAAAAAAGAGCATTATGAAATCAATACTGAATAGACTAAATCTGCTTGTACTGGGAACTGTCCTGTTGTTAACATTCCCGGGATGTAGCGATGATAATACTTCCGACCTGAAACTGGACGGAGACACATGGCTCACCGCCCTTGAACTGAATGATACCTATACGGGGGTGATAGACCGGACCAATAAGACCGTGACCGTTGCAGTGCCCGAAATATACGATACTGATGCAATGAAAGTCACCGGTATCGAAGTATCCGAAGGTGCCGAGGCTTCTGTTAAAGCAGGCGATGTGCTGAACTTCTCATTCCCCCAAGTGATAAAAGTGACTAATGGAAACGTATTCCTGGATTATACAGTCAATATCAAGCATGATGAAGCGCGGATACTCTCCTTCAAACTGAATGACGCTTATGCCGGAGTTATCGACCAGTCTAAACGTACCATCACCGTACGTGTGCCAAGCTCAGTCAATATCAAAAATATGGTTCCGGTCATTACAACTTCGGCAGGAGCCATCGTAATGCCGGCATCCGGCCAGGCTATTGACTTCAGTAATCCTGTAGAATTCACTGTTTCATACAACACCGCATCCGCCGTTTATACGGTAACGGTTATCCCGACCGATGCACCGAGCGCCGTATATGTAGGTCTGGCAGCTACATTAAATGAACTAAATCCGGAAGAAAAAGAAGCGGCAACCTGGATGCTGAACAATGTTGCCAATTCTCAGTATATCTCATTCGAAGATGTGCAGGCAGGAAGAGTAGACCTGAGCGAATGTGAAATCATGTGGTGGCATCTGCATATAGACGGCGGCATCGACAACATGGATAAGTTTGAAAAGGCAGCGCCTGCGGCAATCAACGCATTGGTGAAGATGAAAGACCTTTATAACAATGGCATGAACCTGCTGCTTACCCGCTATGCTACTTATTATGCCACCAAACTGGGTGCTACCCTGGACGGCAACAACCCGAACAACTGTTGGGGACAATCGGAAGAATCCGGTGAAATAGTGGGTGGTGCATGGAACTTCTTTATCCAGGGACACGAGTCGCACGCCCTCTACCAGAACCTGGTGATGAACAGCGGTGAAACAGATAAGGTCTATACCTTCGATACCGGTTACCGAACCACCAACAGTACAGCACAATGGCACATCGGTTCCGACTGGGGCGGCTATGCTACAAATGAAGTATGGCGTACCAATCATGGCGGTGTTGACCTGGGTTATGGTGGCGATGGTGCTATCGTGGCATGGGAATATCTGCCTGAAGACTCTCGCGGAGGTATCGTATGTATCGGCTCAGGATGTTACGACTG
>ERZ791607.2390-NODE-2390-length-10499-cov-4.750574_pt1 | contig 10499 bp, 10 predicted proteins | sample MGYA00509964_ERZ791607 | MGnify/ENA primary metagenome ERZ791607 (study PRJEB30046, sample SAMN00791907) | human gut metagenome | study: EMG produced TPA metagenomics assembly of the A metagenome-wide association study of gut microbiota in type 2...
CATCTTCGAGTACAAAGCAGTCCTGCGTCCTGTTGTCGAGCTTGGTGCCGGGCAGGACAACGGCATTGCCGCGGCAGACTACATTGCCAGAGATTTCGCCATAGATGCGGGTGCTGCCGTCAATGATCGGTGCGCACAAGGTTTGCTCATCCTGCTGAATCACGGCATAACCGCAGACACAGCTTTTTCCCATGAGCAGTCCGCCGCAGACGATGGCATCATCCTGTACAGTGGCATCCCCCATTACGGTGGCATTCTTTCCGACATAAGCGCAGCCCCTTGCAATGGCGTGATCTGTAAGGACTGCATCGCCGCAGACAACTGCATTTTCACAGGCAATGGCATCTTCGCCAATCCATGCAAAGCCCTCTTGGTCGAGATTGTTCTCGGTTTCGACAAAGCCCCCCAAATCACCGGCGTGAATGTTTTCGGTCAGATCCATCAGCGCCCGGATGCGGTGCAGTTTCGGGTTGTCCGGGTGGGCAATGTCGGTGATTTCGTATTTTTTCATCCTCATCGGGCGTCACCTCGGTTCGGTTTGTTTCTGGTTTTGGGCGTCAGTTCGGTTTCGACATACTCAGACACAATGGCCAGTGCCGCGTTATAACTCTTACTGGCCATAACGCGGTTACACATTTCCTTGGCCTTATCTCTCTGCCCGGCATTTTTCAGCAGCCGGGAGGCTCGACCCATGATGGCAAAAATGTTGCCGTCCTGCCCAATCAGCTGCATCTTGGGGCGCCGGGTCATCTGCACCTGCTCTTGAGTGTTCTCAAAAGACGGCGTCATCTTGAATCCATCTTCCTGCCAGAAATGAACAGCCAATGTGCCGTCCTCCACACGAATATCCCTCTGTTCAAAGCCCTCGCCCCAGCCGTCACTGTACTGGCCGGAGATGTAGTCGCAGAGAACAGCCTGCTCACCCTCGTTCAAGGACTCCCGCAGTTCCACGTTCAGACAGCCGCACAGCTTGTTACCGTGAATTTCCACAGACGGTACTGCACTTACCACCTTGCTGCGGACAGAATCGTCCTCGTGGTAATACTGCATCAGGTCACCGTTGAAATCTGCAATGTCCTTTTTCACAGCCTCATCAACAGCGTCTGCGTATTGCAGCAGGTCATGGCCGTCCATTGGATAGCCTTCGTACTCGTTGTAAGATTCGTCCTCCCAGTCCGGTTCATCTGGGAAAAATTCCGCAGTCAGCGGAGAATAAAACTTCATTTCCAATTCACATCACCTCGGTTTCTGCCGTACAAATCATGGTTGATCTGCGCGGCGTAGTAGTTTTCAATCGTCAGCGGCGCATTGTAAAGCGCCGCCAGTAAGTATTTCTTGATATTGCGGATATGCGGCGGGTTGTCTTTCAGGCTGTCCAGCACATACTGGATATGCTGAGCTTCAAGTTTCAGGAATCTGGACTTCACTACCTCTGTCGGAAACTCGTCCCCCGCAATACGGATACTGCTGCGTTTGGAACAGACCGTGTCCAGCATGAGTTCCACCAGCTCATCCAATCGAATCCTATCTGCCGGATTGTTCTTTGCCAGAATGTCATACTCAATGTTTTTCCGAATCAAATCCCGATACTGCTCCCGTTCGTCTGCCGTGCGGATAGGATTAGATACGTTTTTAGTTATTTCTTTCTTTTGTTCTTTTATTATTTCATTTTTTGTATCCATTTTGCACATTTCCTTTTTAAGCTGAATTTTTTCCTGCATTTTCTACCAGAAGTTGATCCAGCTTCCTGCGGTCTTTTTCCCGGATCTCATATGCTCCGTCCTCTCCCTTTTCGACATGGAGCTTCAGTTTCTTCTTATCCCCATACCGAATCCCTTCCTGCAAAGCTTCGTTCAATACATCATAATAAATCTGATATACCTGTCCCTGCATCTCTTCTTCCGATGGAATTTCCATTCCTTTCATTACCTTGTTGGTGATTGATTGTGCATACTCTTCTGCCCTGCTTTGAAATGTCTCATATGTATCAGAAAACAGTGTGACCGGTCTGATCTCAAGTTCAACTATATAACTTCCGTCTTTCTGCTTTTCACTTTCTCCGATCTGATAATTAACCTGCCTGACGATTTGTGTAAAAAGTATCCTGTACTTCTTTTCCAGTTCCTCTGAAATAGCTGATGAATGGAATTTCTCCATGGTTACATCCAGATTTTTTTCAAAGACAGCCTCCGCTTCTTTTCTGGAAGTTCCCGTCATTTTACTGTACTCCTCAGTTTTTTCCTTATAAGAAACATCCAGCACAGCCTGCACATAACGGACAGGATCAAAGCGATTCATATAAAAATAAATTCCCGCTGCCGCAGCCACCATGATAATCACAGTCAAAATACATCCCAGGATTTTCTTGCTCTTCCACTTATTCTTTTTATTCTTTTCATCCATAAAAAATCCTCCTCTTTTCATAATGATCTGCATCAGTATAGCACTTTATCATCATGAAAAAAGGAGAATCCTGTCGCATTTTTTCTTTTAATTTTTGTCATTAAATCGTATCTTAATATACGATTTAATTTCTTCTACGCACTTTTGGAATCCAAGTTTTCCACTGTTAAGACATAAATCATAATTCCTTGCATCTGCCCATTCATTTCCGGTATGATATCTGTAGAAATCACCTCTGAACCGATCCGTCTTTTCAATATATTTCTGCATCTCTTTTTCTGTCATGCTGTTACGCTCTAAAGCACGCTCCAGGCAGAACTTCTTATCTGCATGTATAAAGACACTGACTACATTCGGATTTTCTTTCAGGACATAATCTGCACATCTTCCTACGATTACACAGGATTCCTTTTCTGCCAGATCCTGGATCACCTTTGCCTGATAATTGAACAGGTTATCATCTGATACAAAATCTCTGTCTTCAGGAGTAAGAAGCTCTCCGTCATACGGACGGCTCAGAATCTTAAACCATGGAGCTTTCTTGATCTTTTCATCTGACATCCCGAATAAGCCTTCATTAATTCCGCTTTCCTCTGAAGCCATCTTAAGGATCTCCCTGCTATAGCAGTTGATTCCCAGCTCCTTTGCAAGCATTGCACCTATCGTCTTTCCACCACTACCATACTGCCTGGCGATCGTAATTACAATATTCTCACCCATGAGATATCCCTCCTATTCACCTAAGTATGCCTTTTTAACGGCTTCATCCTCCAACAGATCTTTCGCCTTGCCGGACATCGTGATCGTTCCTGTCTCAAGCACATAAGCCCTGTCTGAAATAGAAAGTGCTTTCTTCGCATTCTGCTCTACCAGAAGAACCGTTGTTCCACTCTCACTTACCGCACGGATAATATCAAAGATTTCATTTACAAAGATCGGTGAAAGTCCCATGGACGGTTCATCCATCAGGATGATCTTCGGCTTTGACATCAATGCACGCCCCATTGCAAGCATCTGCTGTTCTCCACCACTCAGAGTTCCTGCCATCTGGTTTTTCCGTTCTTCCAGACGCGGGAATCTTTTGTATACATTTGCAAGACTTTCTTCAATCTCTTTCTTATCTTTCCTTGTATATGCTCCCATTTTCAGGTTCTCATATACACTTAACTCCGCGAAAACACGTCTTCCTTCAGGGACATGTGCCATTCCCATGGATACGATCTTATGAGCAGGTACTTTCGTGATATCTTTTCCTTCAAATAAAACCGATCCTGACTTTGGTGCAAGCAGTCCTGTGATCGTATGCAGAGTTGTCGTCTTTCCTGCACCATTTGCTCCGATCAGAGCAATAACTTCCCCCTGATTTACGTCGAAGGAGATGCCTTTGATCGCATGGATCATTCCATAATATACCTGTAAGTCTCTGACTTCAAGCATTGCCATAGCTTTTTCCTCCTTACTCTCCAAGATATGCCGTAATGACTTTCGGGTCATTGAGTACATCACTCGTCTTTCCCTGTGCAAGAACTTCACCGAAATTAAGAACTGTCAGTTCCTCGCAGATTCCGCTTACAAGTTTCATATCATGCTCGATCAGCAGAATCGTCATATGAAATTCATCTCTGACGAAACGGATCATATCCATCAGTTCTCCGGTCTCATTCGGGTTCATACCTGCTGCCGGCTCATCCAAAAGCAACAGCTTCGGGTCTGTAGCGAGGGCTCTTGCAATCTCAAGCTTTCTCTGCTTTCCGTATGGAAGATTGGAGGACAGGAAACCCGCCTCGCGCTCCAGATCAAACACTTTTAATAATTCCATTGCCTTCTCATCCATCTCCGCCTCAACCTTGCGGTATTTCGGCAGACGTAAGATTCCGGTCAGCGTCGAGTAGGACATCTGGTTGTGCAGTCCGATCTTTACATTGTCAAGCACGCTCTGATCCTTGAACAGACGGATGTTCTGGAAGGTACGCGCCACGCCCATGCGGTTGACCTGATAGGTCTTTTTTCCGGCGGTGGGCATCCCGTCAATCAGGATGGAGCCGCGGGTGGGCTGGTAGACGTTGGTCAGCAGGTTGAAGACGGTGGTCTTACCGGCGCCGTTGGGGCCGATGAGGCCGGTGATCTCGTTGCGGCCGATCATCAGGTTGAAGCTGTCCACGGCGGTCAGGCCGCCGAAGTCGATGCCCAGTTCACGGACGTCGAGGATGGGCTTTTTATCCTTGTCGCGGTCGGTCAGGAAGCCGCCGGAAGGGACGCTGTGTAACTTAGTCTGGAACTCACTCATGGTCTGCGCCCTCCTTGTCAGCATTCTTCTTGTGGAACAGCTCGCCGTTCATGACCTTTTCCACGATGCGGCTCATGGAGAAATCGTAGCTGCCCAGCAGTCCGCCCGGACGGAAGATCATCATCAGGACGAGCACCAGCGAGTAGATGACCATGCGGTAGCTGTCGAAGCTGCGGGTGGCCTCGGGCAGGATGGTCAGGACGGTAGCGGAAAGGATGGAACCCAGCATGGAGCCCATGCCGCCCAGAACCACCATGACCAGGATCTCGATGGACTTCATGAAGCCGAAGGTGGAGGGGTTCAGAACGCCGATGTAGCAGGCGTACAGACCACCGGCCAGACCGGCAAAGGCAGCGGAGAAAGCGAAAGCCATGACCTTATAATAAGTAGTCTGGATGCCGCAGCTCTCGGCAGCGATCTCGTTGTCGCGGATGGCGAGGACGGCACGGCCATGGCGGCTCTTCATCATGGCATGGATGAGGAAGCAGGTGATGACCACACAGAGGAAGACATTGGCGAAGTTGGAGTACTTGGGGATGTTCTTGAGGCCCTTGGAGCCGTAGAACAGGCTGTAGCCCAGCACATCGTCGATGTTGTTCAGGGTGATGCGGATGATCTCGCCGAAGCCCAGGGTCAGGATGGCCAGATAGTCACCGGTCAGACGGAGGGCCGGGACGCCGATGAGGACGCCAAACAGGCCGGCCATCACAGCGCCCAGTGCAAGGCCGATGGCAAAGGAAACGCCATCGGGCAGAGGGCTGTACTTGGTGAAGAGGGCGCAGGTGTAAGCACCCACGGCCATGAAACCGGCGTGGCCCAGCGGCAGCTGGCCCAGATAGCCGGTGGCCACGTTCAGGGACACGGCCAGGATGATGTTGATGCCCACGGTCATGAGCACCTTGTTCTGGTAAGTGGAGAGCATGTTGCCGGTCATGTAGGAAAGGGCCAGGAACAGCAGCACCACCAGCACGGCGTTCATGAGGTAGCGCACGGGCATTTTGAGCGTTTTGCGATTTTTGTTCATCTTCATGCCCTCCTTACACCTTTTCCTGCACCTTGCGGCCAAGGAAGCCCGTGGGCTTGAACAGCAGCACGATGATGAGGATGGCGAACGTGACAGCGTCCTTCCAGGCAGACAGGCCGATGGCGGAAACGAAGCACTCGCACAGGCCGATGACGATGCCGCCGACCATTGCGCCCGGGATGGAGCCGATGCCGCCCAGAACGGCGGCGACGAAGGCTTTCAGGCCCAGCATGGAGCCCATGGTGGGGGTGGCCTGCGGGTAGGAGCAGCAGTACAGCACCGAGCCGATGCCGGCCAGTGCAGAGCCGACCGCGAAGGTAAAGGAGATGGTGCTGTTGACGTTGATGCCCATCAGGCGGGCAGCGTCCATATCCTCAGAGACGGCGCGCATGGCCTTGCCAAGCTTGGTCTTCTGGACGAGGAAGGTCAGCACCAGCATGGACAGCACGGTGACCACCAGCGTGATGATGGAGGTCAGGCCCAGAGGCACCTTGCCCAGATAGAAGGTCTTGTTGTCGTAGTAAGACGGGATGACTTTTGCGCCCGAGCCCATGACCAGCTCAGCCGTGTACTCGAGGAAAAACGACACGCCGATAGCCGTGATGAGCAGAGAGATACGGGGTGCGCTGCGCAGCGGGGTGTAGGCGATCTTTTCGATGACCACGCCCAGCAGCGTACAGGTGAGGATGGTGGCACAGACCGCCGTGACCGGGCCGAGGCCCAGCTGGTTCATGACGAACCAGGACATGTACGCGCCCACCATGATGACGTCGCCGTGGGCAAAGTTCAGCAGCAGGATGATGCCGTACACCATGCTGTAGCCCAGTGCGATCAGTGCATAGATGCTGCCCAGCGACAAGCCGTTGATGAGCTGGCTGAAAAACACTGTCATGGATGGATACTTCCTTTCTTTCCGGCGCTGTTGCACGCCTTATGTGGGGATACACTTTTTTACCAAAAAAGCGGAGAGCGCCGGGGCAATACTGTTCCGGCGTTCTCCGCAGTGGGTCAATTTACGATCATTCGGATCTCAGCGGCGCTTCCATCACCGGTCGATGGAAGAAAGCTGGGATCAGAACATTTCCTTCAGCACCGGCTTGCCGTCCACATAGGTCAGGATAGCAGTCTGCTTGACGGGGTCGTGATGCTCGTCGAAGGTGAAGGTGCCGGTGATGCCGTCGATGGTGCCGGAGGCAATGGCATCGATGACAGCCTGCTTGTAATCGTCGGTGCCAGCCTCGAGACCGGCATCCTCAGCAGCCTGCACGCCGTAAACCACGGTCTTGGCGGCATCGTAGCCCAGAGGAGCAAAGCCGTTGGGGTAATCCTCGCCGTACTCTGCCTTGTAGGCATCCTCAAACTCGGCGTTGGAGCCCTTTGCGTAGTTCGCGCAGAAGTAAGTGTCCTTCAGCTGATCGTTGGTGGCGTAGCCTTCCAGACCATCCCAGCCGTCGCCGCCCAGGAACGGAACGGTCAGGCCGACGCTCTCAGCCTGAGACAGGATCTGGCCCACTTCCTCGTAGTAGTTGGGGCAGAACACGGTCTCGGGGCCCTTGCCCATGATGCTGGTCAGCTGGGTCTTGAAGTCCACGTCGCCATCGGAGTAGCTCTCCTGATCGACGATGGTGCCGCCCAGGCTCTCAAACTCGTTGACGAAGTTCTCAGCCAGACCCTCGTTGTAGTCAGCGCCCTTCTTGAAGATGACAGCTGCCTTGGTGTAGCCCAGCTTCTGGTAAGCGTAATCAGCCATCTTGATGCCCTGGAACGGGTCGGTGAAGGTGGCACGGAAGACATTCTCGTTCACGGTGTCGGTCTCGGCATCGTAAGTAACGGCCTCAGCGGTAGCGGAAGCAGTGACCATGGGCATGTTGTAATCTGCGCTCTCGGCAGCAACTGCCAGAGTGGGGGTGGTGGTGACATCGCCCACCAGAGCGGTGATGCCCTCGTCCACCATCTTGGTGAAGCAGTTGACAGCCTGCGTAGCATCACCCTGCTCATCCTCGGTCAGGATCTCGATCTGCTTGCCATTGATGCCGCCGTCGGCGTTGACCTGCTTCAGGTACAGGGAAGCGCCGTTGACAACGGCCTGGCCGTAAACGGAAACGTTGCCGGTCAGGGGGCCCATCACGCCGATCTTGATGGTGTCACCGGAAGCAGCGGCAGTGGAAGAAGCGGCAGTGCTGGAGGAGGAGCCGCCGCAGGCGGTCAGGACACCGGCAGCAGCCACGACACCGGCAGCGGTCAGAAAGTTGCGGCGAGAGATCATCTTTTTCATAATACAATATCCTCCTGTTGGAAGTTTTTTGTGTGATAGATGCACAAAGCAGGGCGCTTCCCTCAAAGCCGCCCTGCTTTGTGTGTGTATTCATTATAGTCTCGCCGGGCGGGTTGTGCAATTCACAAACCGTCCATACTTTTCCGGGCATTTTCCGGCATTTTATGTGAAAGCCACCAAAAAATCCATGTTGTTTTTGGTTATTTTTTCATTTTGTTCACTTTGTTTCATCGTGAAATGAAGGGCTTTCACCCATGTCAAAAAAGTTACAGCGTCGTTTTTTCTTCTGCCTGCCGGTAAATAGAGGTACGATAAAACACCATGGAGAGCAGGGTGCCCACAAACCAGCCCACAGGCCAGGACAGCCAGATGCCGTTCACGCCCAGCCAGCGGGAAAACAGCATGGCCAGCACCACGCGCAGGAACAGGTCGGAAAGGGTGGTCGCCATAAAGCGGCCCATCATGCCGCAGCCGCGCATCAGGCCGTCTGAGGTCAGCTTGAAGGCCAGCAGCAGGTAGAAGGGAGCGATCGTCTGCAGGAAGGTCAGGCCGGTGTTGATGGCCTCGCCCGTGGGGCTGTTCATAAAGAGCATGAGCAGCTGGCGGCCTGCCAGCAGGTACAGGGCCGTGAAGCAGAGGCAGATGCTGCCCAGCAGTCTGACACCGGCCCCAAAACCCGCCTTGACACGCTCGTTCTTTCCGGCACCCAGATTCTGGGAGGCGTAGTTGGAAATGCCGCTGCCCAGCGTGGTCAGGGAGGAAATGAGCACATTGTTCAGCTTGGTGGCCGCGGCAAAGCCCGCGATCACGCTGGCACCGAAGGAGTTGACAACGCTCTGGATGATGATATTGCCCACTGAGACAAAGCTCTGCTGCAAAATGCTGGGGATGGCCACCACTGCGATCTGGCCCAGCATCTTCCAGGAGAACCAGACCCGCTCCCCCTCACTCGGGACAGCACGCACCCGCCGGGCCACCACCCACAGGGAGAGCACGCAGCTCACCCCCTGGCACAGAAAGGTCGCCCAGGCCACACCGGCAACCCCCATATCAAAGGCAGCCACAAACAACACGTCCACCGCGATGTTTGCCGTGGAGGAAACCGCCAGAAACAGGAACGGGGTGCGGCTGTCGCCCAGCGCCGTAAAAATGCCCGTTGCCACATTGTAAAGGAACAGGAAGGGCAGGCCCAGGGTGTAGATGTCCAGATACTCTGCCGAGTCGGCCATCAGCTCCGCCGGGGTGCGGATGAGCACCAGCAGGCTCCGGCAGCCCAGCAGGCCCACCGCCATCAGGGCACCGCAGAGCACCACCGTACCAATGAGCGCCGTGGTGACAGCGGTTTTCATGGTGTTGTAGTCCTTTGCGCCAAAGTACCTGGAAACAATGACAGAGCCGCCGATGTTGCAGCCGAATGAGAACGCCAGAAAGATCAGGGTGATCTCGTAGCTGTTGCCCACAGCGGCCAGGGCGTTTTCACCGATCAGCTTGCCAGCCACAAGGCTGTCGGCAATGTTGTAGAGCTGCTGGAACAGGATGCTGCCGAACATGGGCAGGCAGAACTGCCACAGCACCTTGGACGGGGAGCCCACGGTCAGGTCTTTGTTCATGTAAAAAAATCCTCCTCAATCTTCGGTTCTCTCTTGTCCATCTATCATTTTACCGTCCCCTCTTCGGAATGTAAACCCACAAATCCACACACTCCCCCATCCTTTTCCCGCTTTCTGCCGGATACGCACCCGCCCCGGCGGGCATCCTATCAATGTTTACAGCGGCAAACATCCGCAGACCCTCTTGCGCAAGGGTGCAGGACGTGGTAGGATAAAGGCAGTTAGTTAGTTTTGACTATCTATATAATATCTCATCGAAAATCGGGAGGTTACTGTGATGAACTATCTGGAAATTGAATCTGTGATCGGCCGCGAGATCCTGGACTCCCGCGGAAATCCCACCGTTGAGGCCGAGATCACTCTGGCCGACGGCACGGTTGCCCGCGGCTGTGCCCCCTCCGGCGCTTCCACCGGCGAGTTCGAGGCTCTGGAGCTGCGTGACGGCGACAAGGGCCGCTATCTGGGCAAAGGCGTGACCAAGGCTGTGGAGAACATCAACACCGTCATCGCTGACGCGGTGGTGGGCATGGATGCCTCCGACATCTACGCCATAGATGCCGCCATGCTCCGGGCCGACGGCACCAAGGACAAATCCAATCTGGGCGCAAACGCCATTCTGGCGGTCTCCATTGCCGCCTGCCGCGCTGCCGCCGCTTCTCTGGAAATGCCCCTGTACCGCTTTCTGGGCGGCGTGAATGGCAACCGCCTGCCCGTGCCCATGATGAACATCCTGAACGGCGGCGCACACGCTACCAACACCGTGGACACGCAGGAGTTTATGATCATGCCCGTGGGTGCGCCCAGCTTCAAGGAGGCCCTGCGCTGGTGCGCCGAGGTGTTCCACGCTCTGGCTTCCATCCTGAAGTCCAGGGGCCTGGCCACCTCCGTGGGCGACGAGGG
>ERZ791607.2393-NODE-2393-length-10490-cov-3.224724_pt1 | contig 10490 bp, 8 predicted proteins | sample MGYA00509964_ERZ791607 | MGnify/ENA primary metagenome ERZ791607 (study PRJEB30046, sample SAMN00791907) | human gut metagenome | study: EMG produced TPA metagenomics assembly of the A metagenome-wide association study of gut microbiota in type 2...
TTAATATTCCACCTGCTCCGGCATAAACATTTCCATTAATTTTTTCTCCTGATGCATTAAATGTAACTGCATTATCTGCTATAAGTGCATATTTCATAAACTCTGCCGGAGCAAAAGAATTTTTCATCTGAGGTGCTTCGATGGTTATGTCAGTTCTGATAGCAGTCTCATATCCTGCTGCATCTTTGCATTTTATACTTATATTCTTAAAAGTAAATGTTCCCTCATTTTTATCTACTATATAATCAGCCGCATTCTCATCTGTTATGAGATAATCCTGCTCTGCCGTATCACTCTCACTTATATATTTTTTTAACTTGTCAACATCGTATTTTCCTGCAATATCAATATTTTTATAATCCGCCTCAAGCTCATCAAGATATTTATTCTGAAAACACTTTGACAGACTTTCTTCTGACGATTTATATTTTTCATAATTTCCAAGCATATCACTGTACAGCTTTTTTATATGCTCTGCCGAGTCACTGCTTATGCCTGCTTTTATTTTATTAAGCACATCCTCCGTACCATAAAAATTTCTTTTTGAACTGCTCTCCACTTCTTTCATCTCTATATTAGTTATGGTTATCTTCGTAACGATAAGTGCTATAACACTTGCAAATGTGAGTATGATAAGGACTGCAATAAGAACCGAGCCTTTGTCCTGCTTTGAAAATAATCGTATTTTTTTCATCATGGCATTTCTCCCTTCGTTCCATTAATGGTTAAGTATGGTTTTGCTGTACTATCCTTAGCCTTGCCCTTCTCATATACCTCTATTTTTATATTTGCAATATTTACCGAAGAAATATCAAACTTATCATCCTCATTATAAATCTGTGTTGATACACCATTGATATTTGAACTGTCAAGATTTGTATATATTGTATTTTCAAGTGTATTATCTTTATCAAGTGTCTTTAGTGTAATTGTATTTCCCGTGTCCTTTTTATTTTGACACAGTAAATGAAATCCATATTTTGTATCAAATGGTGTTGTAAATTTGGACTTTTCGATTGACAAAGTATCATGTTCATTAAAGGTATGATACAACAGATAAATCTCTATCTCCCTGTCCTTTTTCATAACTCTCTGTTCTTTGATGATATATACCTCATAATCCGGCACACTGTATGAGGGAGCATCACCGGATTTTGCATTATATGTATATTTATATTTTACGCTTATGATGTTTGCATCCGTCAGACTGTTATCAATCTCTATAACTATCTCTCTGTGTATTCGTTCTTTCAGATTTTCATCACTAAGCGATGCAGCAACATTAGCATTGTCACATTCTGCCATATATTTCATCCTAAAATGTGCAAATGCCTCATCATCCTGTCCGTTATCTATTGACAATCCTGAGTTCGCATTATTGAAACCACATTTCTTATTTGATGCATCCTGCACTTTTTTATCAGTAGAAACAGTCACTACCTCATCATAATTTTTTCCTATTTCATCCGCTTTTCCAATAAGCTTAATTTTTCCAACACCTTTTTCCTTTCCTGTCGTGCCATCTTCTATATTTAGAGTATTCTCTTCAATGCTAAAATTCTTAGCCGTCAGATATGGTACTGTGTACTCGCCTGTATTGTCATCCTTTTTAATAAGAGTATCCTGTGCTTTTAACTCCTCCATCGTTTCCTGTGCAAACAAAGTTGCTTTCTGATTTTTTGACATCTGCACATTATGACTTACGGAGCTTCCAAAATAATTCAATAGCATTAATGTAAGTATAGCTAATATTGCCATCGAAACAACCACTTCGACAAGCGAAAAGCCTTTATCTGAATTGTCATATACAGTTTTTCTGTTTTTTTCATTCCCTGTCTCTATGGTATCCCGCGTCATTTTTTTTATATCTGCAATGCTATACATCATTCATCACCTCAATTATTTTGAACCAAATACATTCTTAGTTCCATCCGTAACACCATTTACTGTCGGTGCTTTATAGTCCTTGCCGTCAACAGGCAGATAATACATATCAACCGTAGCTGTTCCTGCAAGCTTTCCGGTTGCATCATCAAGTGTTGCGTTTATCGAAGGTATAGTCATACGATCCGAATATTTATTGACATATTCATTAAATTTTTTAAGACCTTTATATGACGCCTTATAGACAATAGTCACCTCCATATATTTTCCGGCTGTTCCTGAGGATGCTGCTCCATTTTCTGATGATGTTGTATCACTTTCTGAAGCTCCTGACTCCGAAGACTGTGCTGCATATGCATTCTGACCTGCATTATTTCCTTTTACAAATGCTATCTGTGTTGTCTTAAAATCCATCTTGCTTTCAATATCACGGATTATAGACATTGCTTTTTCTTCAGTCATATCTTTCGGATATTTTTCTTTTAACTCTTCTTCCTTTTCTTTAAGCTCTTCTGTCTCTTTTCGTATTGCCGCTTCTCTTGCTATCTTGCTCTGAAGCTCCATAACTTTCTGTTCTTTTTGTGTATTTTTATCTTCAATATCCTGTGCCTTGCTCATACCTTTGCTGAATACCAAAAAATACGATGCGGCAAGCAGACATATCGCCAGAAATATAATAAGAAGCTTTTTGTCTGATTCCGAAATACTCATTTCAAATTTCTTTTTCATAACTCATCCCCCTATTCTGACTGTGTACTGCTTGTATCTGTACTCTGTGATTTATTTTCGTCTGCCGACTTGTCTTTACTATCAGAATTATACTCTGCCATAACTGTATATTCCCATGATTTTTTCTTTTTTTCCTCCGGCTGTGCTGCTGCCGGAATAGAAACATTCTTTATTAGTTCTACCTGCTTGAGATTCATTAAAAGCCTTTCCGCCTGAATCCTCTTTGTAGATATTATATTCATACTTATCGAATCTCCCTGTATCTGAAGGCTTCTTACTTTTGAGCCTTTTGGAAGACTACTCTCACATTCCCCTAAAAGCTGTAAAAATTTTTCATTATTTGTGCTTGTTGACGCATCAACCACCTCATATTTCTGTTCGCTCTCTCTTGCTTTCTTGTTTTCGTTGTAAACTTCTTCTATATACGACATTTTTGAAATTTCTTCATCAAGTTCTTTCTGATGCGATACAGCCAAAAACTGTCTTATTGATGACGAAAGTATAAGCACTACGCTGATAAACACACAGGCTGCCAAAGCTACATAAGCCGTATGCATACCTTTGCTCCTACTCCGTTCTTCTTCGATTTCCTTTGATTTTACATCTATTGGATTGATAGTAGCACCTGCTATCGAAAGGAAACCAACCGTACTTACCGGTTCATCTCCAGGCAGTGCCTTATTATTTTTTATATCGACAAATGTACTGTAATCAAGACTATGTATAGGAAGTGAAATCTCATTTTCAAACATCTTTTTGATTCCGGCAAGTCTGAAACCGTCACCTATCAGGCAGACTTCACCTTTTATCCTGCCGCCAAGCTGATTCTGATAATAGTCAAGTGCCGTATTTACCACATTTAGATAATAGCTTATCGAATCTCTTACATCCTCAACCGCACTTTCAAGTGCAACTACACGCTCCTCATCTGCATTATCAATCTTCGGCATACGATATGCCAGCTCATTGTTCATAAGATACTGATATGCCTCATATTCATCATTTACACCAAATATATCATAATCAAGCAGACTTGATAATGTATTTTCAAAACCGTAAGGTGTTACTCGCTGGAATTTTATCTTATCATCCTGAACTATAGTGATAACAGTTGACTGTTCTTCAAGCTGTACTGCAATAAAGTTTGACTGTCTGCTGCTCTTTAAAAGCTGTACTGCACCGTTTCCTATGTAGTCAAATGTCTCAATTTTGATTCCAGCATACTCCGAAAAAGAATAATAATTGCTAAGAATACTGTTTGGCACTGCAACGAGCATATATTTTGTAAGTTTTCTGCCGTCTTTCTCAATATCACCCATCTTGCTGTGGCTGATAACATAATCTGAAACATCCATTGGAAAATAATCGTTTATCTGCAGTTTTATAATAGATTCGACTTTATTTTCCTTTACAGGCGGAATTTCTATCTCCCTCGTGACTATCTTTGAAGAGGCAAGCGTAAATACTGCCGTTCTCTCTTTTATTTCATGTTTTGCAAGCTCGTTTATAAGAGTGTTTGCAAAACTTTCTTTGTCCCTTATGTAACCATCTTCAACAGCATGCTCAGGTGTCCTGAATGTAAATGCTTTATAAATCTTTGGCGATGTTTTTTTATAATCGACAAGTCCTACCTTTGTAAGCCAGACACCTGCTTCAATACTTATTACCTTCTTAGCCATTTCTTTTCCTTTCTATATACCTCTTTTTTCCGTTTTCTGTCACTCACAGCTTCAGGCACTAAATTTTTGTTATCATTCGCACTCCCGGTGCGTCAGATACCGTTTTTTTTATATGCAGTTATATGCACAGTGACAGATACCAATCGACCATTTTATTTCCCCATAATGCTGCTATAAATATACCCATTGACAGATATGGTCCCATTGCGAGCATATGCTCTGCTTTACTTACTTTCATCCTGATAAGATGAAGTACCGAACCTAGTACACACGCAATTATAAATGCAGTTATTGCAAGTTTCCATCCAAGTATAAGCCCCGCTGATACCATTAGTTTTACATCGCCTCCGCCTATCGCCTTTCCCGACGATAAAAACCAGATTATGAATAAAATAAAACTTACACATACTGCTCCTATAAGGTGTGATACAATATTTTCCCTGTCTGCCATACACATAAGTACACCTATTACGGCTAATGTTATATTGAGACAGAGTGGTATTTCAAATGTCCTCTCATCTATCATTGTCAAAACAATAAGAACAGAAGTCATGAGGCAGTACAGCACACTGTTTATATTGATACCATTTGCCATGAAAACGATAACATACAGTATGCCGTTAAGTGCCTCAATCAAGGGATACTGCTTCGATATTTTTGCTCCGCAGTGTCGACATCTGCCCTTTAAAATGATGTAGGAAAACACCGGAAACATATCATACCAGTGCAGCGTCCCACCACAGTTCATGCAGTGAGAGCGCGGCATAATACTTTCTTTTTCGGGAATACGGCAGATACAGACATTTAAGAAGCTGCCTATAACGATACCGTATAAAAATATAATTATGTAAAGTAAGTTTGTAATTTGCAACGGCATTTTGGTTTGTCTCCTTCGGGATTATAAGGTTGCTTCAACGGCATCAAATATCTTATCACTCCCAGCCACTGCCTGAGTTGTAACCGTCTTTTTATCTAAATCAATCGTGATATCAACATCAGTAATTGTTTTTCCCTTTTTAGATTTCATCTTAGATTCTTTAGCCGCTGTTGAACCTGCTGCTGCCTGTCCAAAAACATCTGCCTTATCTGCATATGTCTTTTCTTTAATAGCTTTTGCTAATGTCTCTGCATCACCTGAATTTGAACCATAAACTTTAATTGTTATAGTTCCTGTTGTAGCTGAAATCTTGTCTGCATTCTCAGAATATGATGAAACTGCTGCTGTACTAAAGCTGTTGATTATCTGTAAATCCTTTGACTCTTTTGACTTATTGATATAAGGAATTACCTGTGTTCCTACGATACCAACAAGGATAGCCATGATAGCGATAACGATTATAAGCTCTACGAGAGAGAATCCCTTGTTTCCTTCCTCCTTTCTTTTCTTCATCTCATTGATTTTTGTCTGTAAAAAATTCATTTCCTTTAATCTCCTTTTAAAATTTGATTTTTAATATATACCGCTGTTGTACGGTGCCTGAGCCCGTGGTTAAACACCCCTCAGACTCTTTTATATCATATGTCCCATGGCGACACATAATAAACGATTTAGACCGGGCTCTAATCTGCCCATTTTAATAAAAATTAACCTATACTGTCGTGACAGCGCTTCATATATTTTTTTATTTATTTAACCTATGCTGTCGTGACAGCACTTCATATATATTTTTTTATTTAACCTATAATGTCGTGACAGCACTTCATATATATATATTTATTTAACCTATGCTGTCATACATACTGTAGATTGGCAGCATTATCGCAAGTATTATAGGCACAACGACTACTGCCATGATGATAATAATAATAGGCTCTAATGCCGACATAAGTGCCTCTGTAGCCATCTCAACCTCATCATCATAATAATCCGCAATCTTGTCTAACATATCTTCAATGTTACCGGTCTGCTCTCCTATCTCTATCATATGACATACAACCGGTGGAAACACTCCGCTTTCTGTAAGCGGCTTTGACAACGGAAGTCCGTGTGTAACATCTTCCTCGGCTTTTTTTAAAGCTCTTTTCACAACTTCGTTTGTCATAATCTTTCTGACTATCGCCACGGCATCCACCATCTGTATTCCTGATGCCATAAGCGTGCTTAATGTCCTTGCAAGTCTCGCTGATGCCGTCTTTACCGAAAGCGTTCCGACAAGCGGCAGCTTAAGTGCTATTCTTCCGACTATCATCGCACCTGTGTCTGTCTTTTTAAATGCCGTAAATGCAACTGCGATGCCTGCGATTATAAGAAGCATTATATACCAGTAATCCACAAAGAAATCACTGACTGACATTACAAACTTTGTAATGCCGGGCAGTTCACCACCGCCAAGTTCATCAAATGAAGATGTAAATGTAGGTACTATCTTTATCATCATGATAGCGACTACAACTATAATAACAAGTATAAGTATTATGGGGTATATCATGGACTTCATAATCATTCCCCTTAAGTGTGCATCTTTTTCAAAATGACCCGCAAGCCTGTCAAGTGTAGTATCCATACTACCTGATGCCTCACCTGCCGCAATCATATGTATCATAATCTCAGGAAATATCTTTGGATAATGCGACATGGCATCTGCCAGTGTCTCACCTCGCTGTACTTCACCACTGACATTTTTTATCGTGTTTTTAAATGTCTTGTTTTCTGTCTGGTTTGATAACATATCAAGTGCCGTAATAACCGGAACACCTGCATTTAATATACTTTCAAACTGTCGGCAAAAAACACCAAGTTCCCTAGCCTTTACGGCTTTTCCTATATGTATATCAAGATCTTTATTTAAAGCATTTGCCTGTGCGATATTTACTATGAGATTTCCATTTGAAGAAAGCTTCGCTTTCGCTGCTTCAAGATTCTGAGCCTCTATCGTGCCGGTCTTTGACTTGCCATCCGGCAGCACTACTTCATAATTAAAACTTTCCATGCAATACTTTTCCTTCCACTGCCTGTCCTATATGTTATTAAAACAGTTTGCCACGCATTTTTATATCATCCTGTGCAAACTCCACTGCACTGTCGGCAGATATTTTATGTTTGATATAAAGATCAAACAACGAATCATCCATTGTCACCATTCCATTCTTCTTGCTTGTCTGTATTATCGACGGAAGCTGATGAGTCTTATCTTCTCTTATAAGGTTCTTTATCGCCGGTGTTCCAAACATGACCTCAAATGCCGCCACTCTGCCTTTTACATCTGCTCTCGGCAAAAGCTGCTGTGATATAACTGCTTCAAGCACTGACGCAAGCTGAACCCTTATCTGATCCTGCTGGTGCGGCGGGAATACATCTATAATTCTTTCTATAGTCGGTGCCGCACCTATCGTATGCAATGTTGAAAATACGAGATGCCCCGTCTCTGCTGCTGTCACAGCGGTCGAGATAGTGTCGAGATCTCGCATCTCACCGACAAGTATTATATCAGGATCTTCACGGAGTGCCGAACGCAATGCCGCCCCATAAGAATCCGTATCAATTCCTATCTCCCTCTGATTAACGATTGCCTTTTTATGATTGTGAAGATACTCTATTGGATCCTCAAGTGTAATTATATGAACATTCTTTTCGCTGTTTATAATATCAATAAGCGACGCAAGTGTTGTAGATTTACCACTCCCGGTAGGTCCTGTCACAAGCACAAGCCCTCTCTTTTTCTTTGTAAGCTCTACAACATGATGTGGAATTCCAAGACTCTCGGCACTTGGAATCGTAGTGTTTATAAGTCTTAATACTGCCGCATATGAACCACGCTGCTTAAATGCGTTGACACGAAATCGTCCAACCTCGTTTATCGCATATGCAAAGTCAAGTTCTCCTCTCTCCTCCATCACCATTTTTTGAGACTCTTTCATCATCGACTCAACAAGTTCTTTTGACTTTTCGGGCATAATCTTTTCAAAAGCAGACATCTCACAGAGTGCTCCCCTGATTCTGCACTTCGGTTTAATTCCGACTGTTATATGTAAATCTGATGCTCCAAGTTCTCTTGCCGCCATCAAAAGGTTATACATATTTGTCTCCATAGTAGGCTTTGCCTCCATAGTAGCCGTTGGCTCCATAGTAGACCCTATCTCCATATCAGACATTGCCCCCATAACAGGCTTTTTCTTCATAAATCCTTCCATACTGCTCCTCACTAATCTTCATATGCTACACGGCGGACTTCTTCCACTGTTGTAATTCCTTTTAAAACATAATCTACCGCACTCGTCCTCAGTGTTTTCATACCCTGCTTAAGTGCTATATCCTCAAGAACATCTGCTGTTTCACGCCTGTTTATCGCACGCTTTATTTCGGCACTGACAGGCATTATCTCGTAAATACCTACACGACCATAATAACCTGTACCTCCACAACGCACACATTCACAATGCCTTGCTTTTCTTATCATGACGCTTCTGCCGTCCTTTATATTAAGCACTCTGCGGTCATCTTCGTCTGCCTCCTCAAGCACCGAACACTCCGGACACACTCTTCTTACAAGTCGCTGTGCAATAACACCGATAACTGAATCACCGAGCATATAACTCTGAACACCCATATCCGCAAGTCGTGTAATAGTATTTGCCGCACTGTTCGTATGCAATGTACTTACAACAAGATGCCCTGTGATAGATGCTTTTACGGCAATCTCTGCCGTCTCTGCATCTCTTATCTCTCCTATCATGATGATATCCGGATCCTGTCTCAATATCGAGCGGAGTACCGAACTAAATGTGAGTCCTGCTTTTTCATTGACCTGAACCTGATTTATACCGTTGATATTTGCCTCAACCGGGTCCTCAACCGTGATTATATTGACACCCTCTATATTTAATTCACTTAATGCAGTGTATAGTGTTGTTGACTTACCGCTTCCCGTAGGTCCTGTTACAAGGATAAGACCATTGTTGTGACTGAGTATGCTGTTAAACTTTTCAAGTTCTTCATCAGGAAATCCTAGTTCTCTCTTGTCTCTTGTAAGCCCGGTCTTTAGTGCAAGTCTCATAACTGCTTTTTCACCATAGACTGTCGGAAGCATCGATACACGTATGTCATACTCCTGTCTATCTACTATAGCTGTTGCCCGTCCATCCTGAGGTCTTCTCTTTTCGGAAATGTCAAGACCACTAACTATCTTTATCCTGGCTATCATCGCTGCATGAAGTGCTATATCATGTCTCATCTCCTCATGCAGCACTCCGTCTACACGAAAACGTATGCGAACCTGATTCTCCATAGGCTCAATGTGTATATCACTTGCTCTTTTATGTACCGCCTGCTCAATAATCTGTCTGACAAGCTTTACTATAGGTGCCTCAGACTGTTCGTCATTTTCTTCTTCCCGGTTATTTCCAGAATTTAACTGCTGTCTCTCCCTCGTGTACTGCTCTGCCACACGAAGTACCTCTGCATTTCCATAGTATCTGTCTATCGCAGCGGCTATATCACTTGGAACCGTAACACATCTTTCTATCTGAAAACCTGTAATTATGGAAATATCATCCATGGCTCTTATATCAAGCGGATCACTCATCGCCACTTTTAATATATTGGGATTTTTTTCGCTAAAAGCAAACGGGATAAGACTATATTTTCTCAATACAGACTCATCCATAAGCTTGATTATCTCATCCTGAATACGGATACTGGAGAGATCTATACTCTCTATTCCAAGCTGCTGCTGCAATGCCTCCATAATCTGCTGCTCTGTAGTAACTCCAAGCTCTATAAGCACATTTCCGAGCTTTTCACCTTTTTTCTCGTTCTTCTGCATCTGATATCCAAGCACGCCAATCAATCCGATAATGATAACAAGCAGAACACTTAAAATCACTTTCTGCTGAAACTGGCGTCTTCGTCTTTTGTTTTTCTTTTTTTGTGCCATAAACAGATTCCTCCGTTCTTTTTTATTCTTTCAAAGCATAGTACATTTCCTGCTCTTTTGCAAGATTTTCGCCGTAACCTTAAGATAAACATAATCAAAATTGGTCCACCGGACCAATTTTGGATATGTAGAACAAAAAAAGAACCCTCGAAAGGGTTCCACATAGTGAAGCATCGGGGATTCGAACCCCGGACAACTTGATTAAAAGTCAAGTGCTCTACCGACTGAGCTAATATCCCATACAACTATGAAGTTGTAGTGCCCAAAGCTGGAATCGAACCAGCGACACGAGGATTTTCAGTCCTCTGCTCTACCAACTGAGCTA
>ERZ791607.2402-NODE-2402-length-10460-cov-6.775781_pt1 | contig 10460 bp, 7 predicted proteins | sample MGYA00509964_ERZ791607 | MGnify/ENA primary metagenome ERZ791607 (study PRJEB30046, sample SAMN00791907) | human gut metagenome | study: EMG produced TPA metagenomics assembly of the A metagenome-wide association study of gut microbiota in type 2...
CCTGATATCATGCCGACCATACTCGGACTGTGCGGTCTGGAAAAACAGATTCCGGCCACTGTGGAAGGGCGGAATTATGCGGGACGTTTTACAGGAAAGGATTCTTCCGTCCCTTTGCGTCAGGGAGCCTTGTACATCAAAAATATCGATGGGGAAAAGGATGCCGATGGAAAAGTCATTTCTTATTTTCCGGTGTCGAGAGGGATCAAAACACATCAATATACCATGTCGCTCACAATCGACCGAAAGACAAAAGAACTCAAGGACATCCTTTTGTTTAATGACCTGGAAGATCCGTATCAGATGCAGAATCTCCCTTGGCAGGAGAATAAGGGAATCGTATCCGACTTATGCAAACAGATGATCCCCTTACTGAAAGAAGCAGACGATCCGTGGTATAAAGAACAAATACTGAAAGAGCTGATCCCTTACGGGAAGGAATAAAAAAAGGGGAATGTCAAAAAAAAGAAATCTCTCTCTTGTCGGGGGATTAATTCCCGACAAGAGAGAGGAATTTTGGCACCTCCCTTAAAAATTCTAACTATTATTATTTCACCGTCCAGACCACCTTATCATTCACTGGATTCTTCTTTTGGGTGGAACGAGCCTCTATCGTATTCTCCCCATCCTGCAGAGCAACCCCTTTCCACTCGAATGTCGCATATTCATCCGGCTTCTGCCGGCCGAGGCTTTTTCCGTTTACAAACAATTCGACTTCTGGTTGATTAGAAAAGATCATGATGTCCGTAACAGCCAAGGAACGGTCGCGGTGGCGGCGGTTCGTGATGTAAACAAATGGTTCCTCGGTATTCCAGTTTGCCTTATAGAAATAGAAAGCATCTTTTTTCACCTTGCGGTCGAAAGTCACCAGCCCTTTGTCGTTGATACCGGGACGATCGCCTTCCACACGGTGAGCCGCACCGAAGTCAAACAGGTTCCAAATGAAAGAACCCCAGACGAACGGACGTTCCGCCAATGCTTTCCAGTTTCCGATATGATAATAAGTCTGGTAATTCTCCGGATGCCACCAACCGGAAGCAATCCCCCGTTTCACGGAATCCTGCTGATGGTAGATGCTCGCCCCTGCCCCATATTCGCTGATGGCAATCTTATACTCCGGATGTGCCTTATGATTGGCATCCAGCCATTTCCCCATATCGGAAGGAGAACCGCCATACCAACCGAAATACTGGTTCCAGGCTATCACATCAGTCACCTTATTTATATCATCATCGTAAGAAAGGAAGCTGGCAGATGTTGTCAGGCGAGTCGGGTCCTCCTGATGGGCCAGGTCGTTCAATTCCTCGATATACTCGGTCGGATTGTCTCCGATGGTCTTCAACTCATTGAACAACCCCCAGAAACAGATCGACGGATGATTATAATGCTGGCGAATCAATTCTTTCAACTGCTCTTTCCCGTTCTCCCGGAAAGAAGGCTGGTTGATGTAGCCCTGGTCCTGGTATCCGCCCGGCCCGATCTGCGGAATTTCAGCCCAGGTGACAATTCCGTATTTATCCATCAGGTCATAAAAGTAAGTCGCTTGCGGATAATGAGCCAGACGAACGGCATTAGCCCCCATCTCGACCATAATGGCCGCATCTTCATCGTGATGCATTTTATAAAGCGCATTTCCCCTTTCCGCCCGATCCTGGTGGCGGCATACTCCTTTCAGTTTCAGATGTTCCCCATTCAGAAAGAAACCTTTCTCGGCATCTACATGGTAATAGCGCAAACCTAACGGCTGTACGATCCTATCGATTCTGGCCTTCGGAGAGAAGGGATATTTCGGCCTTATACATGAACGGATCTTTGCGGCCATTCCACAGATGGGGGTTTCGGATAGTCAGATCCATTCCGGTCGTAGCCCAGTCGTTGGCATCCACCGTGACTTTTATATCCTGCTGTTGGACAAGCTTGTCGTCCTCCCAGATCTTGATGTCCACTTTTACGGGTTGCACCTTCGCGCTTCCGTTAGAGACGAGCACTTTTGCCTTCACATCGGCCTGCTCTTTCGTCACTTTATTCTGAATCAGATAGACACCAGGAGGTGAGTAAGATATTAACCGGGTCCGTTATGATCAGATTCACATCCCGGTAAATACCTCCATAGAAATTAAAATCGCCGACTAAAGGCATGACGTCCTGCTGCAAGGCATTGTTGACCTTCACCAATATCCGGTTGTCGGCATCATATTTCACTTTATCGGTAATCTCGAATACAAACGCGCCATATCCGCCGCGATGTTCGCCGATATGCACATCATTAATAAAAACATTCGCTATTGTATTGACTCCTTCAAAACGCAGAAAGAGACGTTTGCCTTTCCATTCAGGTTTTACAAACAGCGTTTTGGTATAGTTACCCATTCCACGATAGTAATCCTGCTTGCCGGAAAGGGCATCGCCACTGTTCCAAGTATGGGGCAGGTTCACCCGTTCTTCACTTTTAAACTGTACCTGATGGGAAAAACGAAACATCCAGTTCTCGTTCAACAGAATTTCTTTACGCGTAGCAAAGGTTGAAGTGCTGATAAAAAAGAGTATCAGACTAAAGATCGTGTGTTTCATGTTTACAAAATTCTTTATTTACAAGCCAAAAGTAGGTGATTGGCGGCAGAAAGACAGGCACAATTTGTCTAATTGGATGGATAGATTTGTCCGAGAGCGGAAATTTAAGGAGAGGTTTATGATTTATGAATTCTGATTTATGATTTATGATTTACTCTGCAGACCAATAGCGCAGCCATAAATCATAAATCATAATTCATAAATCTCCTCATTCTCCTACTACCACTTTAGCGTGGCGGAGCACTTTGTCGTTCAGTGTATATCCCGTTTGCACACAGTCCAGAATCTTACCTTTCTGTGCTTCCGACGGTACGGGGATTACCGCGATGGCTTCATGGTAATCAGTGTCCAGTGGTTGGTCTTTTGTTTCGATGACTTTCACACCGTTTTGTGCCAGGACAGCCATAAATTTATTGTAAATCAGTTCTACTCCTTCTTTTACGGCATTGACATCTGTTGCCGTTTCCATTGTTTTGATGGCACGTTCGAAGTCGTCCACCACCGGAAGAATACTGCTAAGGCTCTTTTCGCCACCGTTCAGAATCAGTTCGGCCTTCTCCTTCATGGTGCGTTTCCGGTAGTTGTCAAATTCGGCAGACAAGCGCAGGTATTTATCCTTCTGCTCTTCAATCTCCTCTTGGGCCTTTTCCAGTTCTTTTTCCAACTCTTCTTCATGAGTCAGGGGAGTGGCGTCCTCCGCTTGTTCGTTTTGCGGTTGTTCTTCCGCATGGTTTTGAGTTTCCTCAACGTTCAGTTCTTCTTCCTTCACTTTTTTTTCTTTCGGATCCATCTTGGTATTTACTATTTTACTAGTTACTATTTACTATTTAACACACACGTTATCTTACTTGGTAAAATAACGCCAATAAACATACCGGGCTGACCGGATGTCATTGATTTTGTCTGCAAAAACTTTGCCAAGTTGGCTGTTTTGCCAAAAAACGCAGCAAAGGTAACACTTTTATGTCAGATTGGCACATATCAGATAGCTCATAATTCATTTTAAATGTCTAACTTTGCACGCTAAAATAGTTAATACTAAAATAGTAACTAACGAAATAGTAAAATAGTAGCTAGCAAAATAGTAAAATAGTAACTAGTAAAATAGTAAATAAAGAAGATGATTACAGTTTCGAACGTTTCGGTACAGTTTGGTAAAAGAGTGTTGTTTAATGACGTAAACTTGAAGTTTACGAGTGGTAATTGTTATGGTATTATTGGTGCTAACGGTGCGGGAAAATCTACCTTCCTTCGTACGATTTACGGAGATTTGGACCCGACAACGGGTACCATTGCGCTCGGACCGGGCGAACGCCTTTCGGTGTTGAGCCAGGACCACTTTAAGTGGGACTCTTATACCGTTATGGATACTGTGATGATGGGGCATACTGTGTTGTGGGACATCATGAAGCAACGCGAAGAATTGTATGCGAAAGAAGATTTCACAGATGAAGACGGACTGAAAGTATCCGAGTTGGAAGAGAAATTTGCCGAGTTGGACGGATGGAATGCGGAAAGCGACGCAGCCATGCTGTTGAGCGGACTGGGCGTGAAAGAAGATAAGCATTATGTATTGATGGGTGAGTTGAGCGGTAAGGAAAAAGTGCGTGTCATGCTGGCGCAGGCATTGTACGGAAATCCGGACAACCTCTTGCTCGATGAGCCTACCAATGACTTGGATATGGAGACAGTGACCTGGTTGGAAGAGTATCTCTCCAACTTCGAGCATACTGTATTGGTAGTGAGCCATGACCGTCACTTCCTCGATTCTGTATGTACGCACACCGTAGACATCGACTACGGAAAAATCAATATGTTTGCCGGTAACTATAGTTTCTGGTACGAATCCAGCCAGTTGGCTCTCCGTCAGCAGCAGAACCAGAAGGCGAAGGCTGAAGAGAAGAAGAAAGAGTTGGAAGAATTTATCCGCCGTTTCAGTGCCAACGTAGCGAAGAGCAAGCAGACCACGAGCCGTAAGAAGATGTTGGAGAAACTGAACGTAGAAGAAATCAAACCTTCTTCACGTAAGTATCCGGGCATCATCTTCACTCCCGAACGCGAGCCGGGCAACCAGATTCTGGAAGTTTCCGGATTGAGCAAGAAGACGGAGGAAGGCGTAGTGCTTTTCAACGACGTCAACTTCAACGTAGAGAAAGGTGACAAAGTGGTATTCCTGTCGCGCAACCCGCGTGCGATGACTGCGTTCTTCGAAATCATCAACGGAAACATGAAGCCGGATGCCGGTACCTTCAACTGGGGGGTAACCATCACCACTGCTTACCTGCCGCTGGATAATACCGATTTCTTCAATACCGACCTCAACTTGGTGGACTGGTTGAGCCAGTTTGGCGAAGGAAACGAAGTGTATATGAAAGGTTTCCTCGGCCGTATGCTTTTCTCCGGCGAAGAGGTGTTGAAGAAAGTAAGCGTACTCTCCGGAGGTGAGAAGATGCGTTGTATGATTGCCCGTATGCAGCTTCGCAATGCGAACTGTCTGATTCTGGACACTCCGACCAACCACTTGGATTTGGAATCTATCCAGGCATTCAACAACAACCTGAAGACGTACAGGGGAAATATCCTTTTCTCTTCTCATGACCACGAGTTTATCCAGACGGTTGCCAACCGCATCATCGAACTGACACCGAACGGTATCATCGACAAGATGATGGAGTATGACGAATATATCACGTCCGATCACATCAAGGAATTGAGAGCGAAGATGTACGGGGATAAGTAATTCCCCGTCTTGGATGTCGTAGCCATCGTATAAAACTTAGGCGCGAATTACACGGATAACACGTTTCTGATTTTAAAGAAATCGTGCAATTCGTGTAATCCGCGCCTGATTTTTATAGATAGGATTCCATTCACCTGTTCTGATGAGATTATTTATTTAGCCCAATATCAGATGTGGAGGTGAGTGCATACCTAAATCGGTGCTTGTGATGTGACAAGTACTTTATGATACCTCTTCCATCAGCACCAGCTCCCAACTGCGCCATACGATCGTTGCCAGTTTCAAGCCCCCTTTCTCACGAGCTTCTGCCACACATTCATCCTTGCTATAGCGAATCAACTGTTCCCGTGCATCATCGGCAAGTGCGCGTATCTCTTTCTCCGACGCTCCTGCTTTCGCATACTTCACCTCCAATAGATACGTGTACGGTGGAGATACAGGTGCCGCCGGACTGGGCTTAAAGAAGAAATCGGCAAAACCCTTATTCATCTCATATTCCGGATATAGTTGATAATAGCGGAACATACTTAGATAGGCGAGGAGGAATCCTTTGATATGAGCTTCCCCTTCTATGTACTCCCTTATCCGGCTCTGCTCCCGAATGGCCTCTGCTAGAAATTCGAACAACGGTTTCCAGTCTCCTTTGAAGGACATATTTTCAAACAGAGTGCGCAAGCGGTTCACGTCGAGCTTGAAGATGTCATGACGGGCATATCCCTGAATCAGGAAATTGAATAGCTGTTCGCGAACCACCAGATTGGGAATGTGCAGGATGGGGCGTCCCATCATATCCACCCCTTTGATAGAAAGCAGTCCGAAATAGAACAGCAGAGATTTGAAGTTGCCCACGTCCGTCATTTCCAATGCGGAGAAATGGGTGACTATTTCAGTCACTATCTCGCCTTGCTCCGCAATCTCCTTGATGACGGAGAAGTTTTCGCCCAGTCCATGGTCGAGACGGACAAGGTAGGCAAGCTTGTTAAAGTCCGTACGGATATTGGGATCTACAATCTCGTCCGGTTTTACTCCGTGCAATATCAATGACTTCATGCAGTAGAGCACCATGTCCGAGTTGAACATACAATCTGCTAATTTATTTTTACTGAAGCAATAATTGTCATAGTTAGGCTTCATCATTGTCACTGCATCGTCTACCGACATCGGGAGAGCGCCTTGTTCCTTATAATACGTCAGCATCTCGCGCAATTCCTTCTCGCTGAAACCTACAAGGTCGTTAAACCACGGGTCGGTGGTGATATTCGTTCCGATGTTGAATCCGCTTGTCACGTCGTCCATCGTCACCGGGCTTACTCCCGTGATGAACAAACGGTTGACGGCAGAACCCATTCCCGTCGTGGCGGCTTTGATTACATTGAAAAACCTGCGGATATACCCTTCGCCATGCGTCGCTTTTCGATATAAGTCCGTGCCGTAAGTAGAAAGAATGGTATTCGTGAAATTATCGTATTCATCAATCAGGAGATAGATTTTGATGTCTCCCTTGAGGGTGGCATACGAATTGATGGCGGATAGCAGTGCTCCCGGTTCTTCGAGCGTTTCTTCGTTCAGCACGTTCCAGATTTCCTTTCCCAAAATATGTTCGTACTTTTGCAGAAAATGTCTTAGTTTCCCGCAACAATGCAACCGGAAAGATTCCTCCACCTCATTGATATTCGAGCTCACCTCCGAGAAATTGAATCTCATGATGAGAAACTGGTTATGTATCGGCGTAGGATGCTGCCCGATATACAGATTGCCGAACAATTCGTCGAACTGGTCGGCATACCGAACGTCATAATAAGCCTCCAGCATTGCCAGCGTCAGACTTTTCCCGAAGCGCCGGGGACGGATCAGGAACAGATAAGACGGTTGCATTTCTATCTTTTCGATAAACATCGTCTTATCCACATAATAATAGTTTTCTTTTTGGATGCGACCGAAATCCGTCAATCCGTATGGTATTTGCTTCATCATATTGCGATTCCTTTCTTTATTCATCATTCATATCGAGCAAATATACGGAAAACGGATGAATGTGACACGTTTAATGCCACTAATTTATCCGTTTATCTGTTATTTCGTGCAAAAACGACTATTTGGAGGAAAAAGCTATTTTGTGGAAAAACGACTATCCGTGTGAAAACTGCCATTTCGCGGGAAAACTACAACTCCAACCCCGTCTGCACCGGAAGCTGCGGGCGTATTGAATTTTCTTTGCGCTCTTCGGCCGAATACTCCACCACCCAATATTCCGTGATGTTGTTGGAGGTCTTCCGTGAGTGGAAATGGTTGTTTTCCAATACCGTGACCAGCATTTGTTTCATCTGTGCGTTGGCCTGTGTGCGCCCGTTCATGCTCAATATCGACAGCAGCTGGGAGGCAGGATACCATTTTGCTTGTATATCGTTTGGTCTGGCTGCCCGGAAATAGAAGAAAAGATTCTCCTCTACCGGATCTTTTTGGCGGAACGCCTCATTGCGGTTGTTGAGAAACGTAATCTCCTGGTTCTCATACCAATATTGAAACCCCTGCCGGTAGAGTGCGTATGCTTGTGCATATATCCCCTGATGGTTGACAGGCGTGTGATAATCTATTTCCAGCAACGTATTGAACAGGATGCGCCTGTTTTCGCCGATGTCCGGCAGACAGTGCGGATTGTTGGTGCTGGCGATGAATGATGCGCGGCGGATGAACGTATAATTTTGGATGTCGTAAACCTTCCGTTCGTTCATCACATCTTGCGTGATGAGACTTTTCAACTCCTGCATGCGTGCGGGAGAGAGCGTATCAAACTCATCCAGATTGATGAGCAGGCAGGACGACATTTGCAGGAGATGGTCTTTGTTGTCGGGACTAATCATGCCGTTGCGATAATAATCCTTCAGCTCCGGTGGGAGGAGATGGCGGACAAAAGTACTCTTGCCTTTTCCCTGTGCGCCGTGGAGCAGCATCAACTGGTGGTTTTGCGCTTCGTCGTCGATGGCACATGCCACCATTCCCACCAGCCAGCGGCGGAAGCTGTCTTCAAAAAAAGCCTGGTCTGCCGCTTTCACTGTTTTTGTCAGTTGGCCGATGTGGTCTGTTTTCCCGTCCCATGTCTGGAGTGAGGTGAAATAATGAATAAACGGGTTGAACGGCTTTGCATAGTCCGAGTCTACCAGTGCTTTCAAATTAGCTTGCGAACTGTATATCTTTTTCATCTGTGCGTTGATATAGAATGTGTTGACATCCTTTGTGCGCAGTGTACTGAAAGACGGCTGCTCTGTTTTAGGGAGATCAGGTATTATTTTCCGGAACTCGATTTGCTCTTTCACCACGTTTCTCCTGATTTCGTAGTGTTCGTCCATAAATTTGATGACCTGGCATATTCTCGGTTGTTGGCTTTCTTCTTCCGCCTGATCGGTCTTTGAGGTGTATTGGTAGGCATTGTGCAAGGGCAGTTCGAGGTCGAAGTCGGGTAGGTCGCCGAAATGACTGTGTGCCAGACTGACGGCTTCCTCTTCCGTGATATGGCGGTGGTAACACTGATTGCCGAGACAATAGAAGAAATTGTCCCGGTTGCCTATCTCGAGACGTTCTTTGCGTTTGGTGTACTCCAGCGCCTTGCGGAAGTCGAGTTGCACTTGCAGGTCGATGGGCGACGCATTCTCCTGCACGGGGAGGAGCGGGGAGCGTTTTCCCGGATTCTTGCGCTTCTTGTTTTTACATTCTTCTTCAGTGGGCAGTGTCACTTTTACGGTCAGCGGTTTTACGTTTTCCAGTCGTTCGGTAGAGAGGAAAGCGTCCGGATCGTGCGACACGAAGAATCCGCGTCCCGGGTCGCTTCCGCTGGTGTCTACTTTGGTATTGAGCAGCTTTTCATATTGGCTGCTTGCCAGGGCGTATATGCGGTGGTGGTAGCGTTCGAGGGTGAGGAAGTCTACGGTTCCCAATGCGTTCAGTTCGGTGCGTAAGGCTTCCGCTTCATTGCCGGTAAGATAGACGAAGATCTTCAGCCCGTGCATCCGGGGGCTGACGAAGCTGCCTAGCGTGTCGGGGCAATCGTTCACTAGTTGGCGGAATTCCGGGATCTTTTCTGCCGGCATATCGTCACAGTCGAGCGTGATGATGTCCTGATACTTGTCCAGACTGTAAGCCAGCCTTTCCTTGGCGTAAGTAGCCGTGATGGTGCAGTAGGGCAGTTGCTTCTTCATGTGGTCTGCTTTCACCGTTTCTCCTGCATCCATTGCTTCCCGGAGTCTCCGGATTCTGTCGCGATAGACATCTCCCCGGATAAATTCGAACATTTGCCGGATACTGATACTTCCTGATACGAGTGATAATCCCCTGTATGTCGTTATTGAGATATTTTCCATTTTAATTATTGATATGAATGTAAGTCGTGTCAATATTAACACACTGCAAAGGACGGCTTTTCATGTAGAATAAAAAAACTGCTTTTGGTACTCAAAAAGCAGTTTTTTAACAGTCGGTTCTTTCGTGTTAATCCTCAAGAAGCGTTCTTTTCATTCTTTGTATCTCATAATCAATCTCTTCCACGCTTAATGATTCGTCCGAATCATCCGATTTCTTGAAATCAACAGCCATAAACAACAACTCTGCAAAGTATTTGGGGCTTTTAATGTTAAAAACAGAGTCATGGTCATAACAGAGATGGACAAAGGGGAGGAGAAACTTCTTGCGGTCGCCTGGACTTACCTCTATTCTGTTGGTATACAAATTGTTGACAGTGCCAAGCATTTGCGTGATAAACTGGGATACTTGGGGAAATTCTCCCTTTTCGAGTGTTACAGCCTGTTTGTTCTGATAAACGAAGCCTTCGGAAAAAATGTCTTTTTTCTCATGATTTTAAGTGTTATTTGATTAGTGTTAAAAAATGTTGGTCTAAAAAGACGCAAAGGTACGTTTTATTTTGTTCCTATCGTTTACTTATACTTTTTATTCTCTTTATATATTTTATTTGATGGAAAAAGCGTGTAATTGAGGTGGAACCCCTCCACCTCAATTACACGCTTTTTCTATATAAAAAGAATATTCTCTCGCGCCTGCGCACGTGTACATTATTAAATAAGAAAACTAACAGCATTCAATAAGAAAACACACAGCCTGTTTGTCCTCAAGATACCATATATTACACCGCGTCCCATCA